>CEPX01123212.1_pt1 | contig 11966 bp, 9 predicted proteins | sample 361361 | NCBI WGS metagenome assembly CEPX01 (sample SAMEA2619974, study PRJEB7988) | marine metagenome | biome: marine biome (ENVO:00000447); feature: mesopelagic zone (ENVO:00000213) & marine oxygen minimum zone (ENVO:01000065); material: "saline water (ENVO:00002010), including plankton... | reverse complement strand
GGTGCCTCCCCAGCAGAGCTGGGGGGTCTCCCGATTTACTAGGGCGGCCGCGTTTCACCAACAGATTTCAGATTGTCTGCACGAACTGGACAAGATCTCCCTGCTGCGCCACAGTGAAGCGTTCTCCGTGACCGATTTTGACGATAGGATTGAGGTCCTGAATGACTTTAGAAGCTTGCACGGCTCCGCCATTCGACGCATCGCATCTGTCGCCGTGCAGTGTTACTACCTCGACGATCGTGTCATGACATCATTGGGTATGGATGCACGCGCGCCGTATCCGGACGGATTTGAAGTGGAACAGGGAGACTGGTCACTGCTGGACCCCGTGCGTCAAAGGTCGAAGCTATACCGGGATGTTTCCTGAAGCCCGCACTGTTATAGAGAGTGCTGTCATTCATCGAGTCGGATCAAAGTCCGCAGTCAGTGCAGGGTAGATATCCTCCAACGGGCTGCGCACGGCATGCCCGCCTCGCTTGAGGACATGAGTGTATATCTCCGTAGTCTCAAGGGAAGAGTGCCCAAGTTGCTCCTGCACAGTGCGAATATCCATCCCGTTCTCAAGCGAATGCGTGGCGAATGAATGTCTCAACGTGTGTGCGCTGGCAGGCTTAGTGATGTCTGCCTGTACGACTGCTTTGCGCATGGATTTCTGAAAGGCGCTGTTATGTATGTGATGACGACTCTGACGTTTTGATCGAGGGTCATTGCCCGTTCTACTCGCGGCAAATACGTACTGCCTCTTCCATTCGCGTGCTGCCTTAGGATATTTCCTGGCCAATGCATGCGGCAAATGGACCTCGCCCAAGCCGATCTCGAGATCTGCAGTGTGAACCAGGCGCATCTGATGAAGTTGAGCACCAAGTGCTTTGTGCATTTGCTGTGGCAATACGACAATTCGATCCTTCGCTCCTTTACCATCATGCACATGGATGGAACTGTAGCTGAAGTCGATATCCTTCACGCGAAGGCGTAAACACTCCATCAGTCGCAGTCCGGACCCGTAAAGCAGAGCAGCAATCAGACGGTGGGTGCCGTCCAATCTAACCAACACTCTCCTAATCTCGTCACGGGTTAAGACTACTGGTAGTCTTCGGGGCCTGTTTGCCCTGGCCGCAGAAGTGATGTCACCTAACGGACTGCCGATCACGTGAGTGTAAAGGTAAACCAGAGCATTCAGTGCCTGATTCTGAGTGTTGGCGGCCACGTTTCTTCGGACCGCCAGATAAGTTAAGAATTCAATCATGGGCGTAGCGAAGAGATCCTGGATCAGCGGGCAATCATTAAGTCTCGAACGATGAACCAGAGAAAGGTACAAAACCTGAGATTAGCAGGATAGACTGGAGCAACAATGAGCAGAAAAGTGTCTCTTAGAATTTAGTGCTAGTGGTCCCATATGGGCTGACGACGTACAGGGGAGGCGATCGGGCGCCATGGGGCGACGGAGATCATGAATACCGACCAGGGCAGCCAGTATACGAGCGAAGCGTTCACCGGTGAGCTGCAGGCGCATCACATTGAGATCAGTATGGACGGCAAAGGCGCTTGGCGGGACAAGGATCACGCTTCACACTGCACCTCCTTTGTACGTTGCGACGCGACCTCGGGGAAGCGCCGTCTATTCGAGAGTTTCTGGCCCAGGCTCTTCACTGGCGCATCGTCTCCAGGAGGGTCATACAGGTACTCGTGCTTGTCGTTGTACGCTTGAGCCTGTAACAGGCCGTGGCGACGCCAGATATTCACCGTCTGGATGTTGACGCCAAGATTGTCAGCCATCTCGGTGGCAGTCAGCATACCTGCCTCGCGGAGCCGTTCATAGCGTGTTCGCAAGTGATAGCTTCTGCGTATGCCCCGCACCATGATACCGCGGAAGTGTTTTCCCTGACCAGAGAGTAGACCACGCTCGTTTAGCAGGGCTGCAATCTCCGCCTCGGTGTGATGGTCTAGCAGCGCGTCGATCTCGGCGACGACCGCCGCTGATGTTTGACGCCGTTGCCAGGATGGCTGGCTCAGGGGCACTGTCAGGTGTCGCGTTGTGCCACCCCGGAAGCGCACACCTAACGAAACCTCCTTGTCCTTGATCAGCGTGACATCTTCGAGGAGGAGGCGCGCCATACGCTTGCGCTCGCGTTGCGGCGTGCGGGGATCGTTCCACAGTCGTGGGAAGTCGGTGGCTAACGCGATGATCTGTGTCCGTTGTTCCTCGCTAATCTCCGGATGATCCTGTGCCCGGCGATGTTCGAGTTCCTCCTGCGCTTTATTGAGCCCACGTAATTTCTCGTTCCATTCAGCTTCGAGCACATCGACAACCAGGCGGTTGCTGGGGTCCGTCTCCATAAAACGACGACGCGCCAGATCAGCTTCCTGACGTGCTCGTTGGACCCGTTGCTGTCGCAGTGCCTCGGCCTCGTCAACACGTGCTTCGAGTTCGGCTTGGACTTGAAGTGCGACTTCCAACGTCACCGGTGTGACGCTTTCTACCAACAACCCTCCAATGGCGCGGTCGATGTCCGCACCAGGTATCGTCTGGCACTTGGCAGTCGCAGTATCGATCGCCTTACGTTGACAGAGATACTCGGGGCACTGTCCGTCTTTACGCATGTGATAACGAACGGTCATACGCTGGCCGCACAAGCCGCACACCACGAGGCCTTGCAGTAATGCCGGCCCCTCTCGCGGCGGGCTGTTGCGTCGTTCGGCGCCATGGGCGCGAGCATTGTCCCGCAACTGGCGCTGGTTGACCTCGAACTGTTGCCACGAGACGTAGCCGGGATGTGCTTCGGTAATCAGCACCGTCCACTGCTCGCGAGGCAGCGACTCAATCTCGATGCCGCCGCCGGGTCGCTGGCGCGTGCGCGTGCGACCAAAAGCGAAGGCGCCGGCATAGCGTGGGTTGTGCAATACCTGCAGCACTTGCCAGTGTCTTAATGGTGCCCACAGCAGCTCACCCTTGTGAGGCCCGTAGCGTGGACGACGTGGAAAGCACAGTCCCTGCTTGCGGAAGTGCTTGACCGTCGCCGTAGCCGAACCAGTGCGCACGAAGGTCTCGAACAGATGCCGAATGCTCTGCTGTACCTGGCGGTCGGGATCAAGCACCACATGGTCCGCAGGATCGTACATCAGACCTACTGGCAAAGGTGTTTTCAACGCACCTCTGCGTGCCTGGTTCAAGATGCCACCTCGCAACCGTGCACGCAGCACGTGCAACTCCGCTTCGCTCATCGTACCCTTAAGACCCAGCAGTAGCCGGTCGTTGAAGTCACTGGGATTATAAATGCCGTCCTCGTCAAGAATCAGCGTATCCGTCAGTGCGCAGATCTCCAACAACCGGTGCCAGTCGCTGGAGTTGCGCGCGAGACGCGAGACCTCAAGCCCAAGCACGATCCCTGCGCGGCCCACGCCAACTTCACCGACAAGCTTCTGGAATCCCTCTCGATCGGTACTCGACGCCCCAGACTGTCCCTGATCTGAATCAATCACGATTACACGTTCGATGGGCCAGCCTAACGCCACTGCACGGTCGCGTAACGCGTACTGGCGTCGGGTGCTCTCGGTGTTTTCAAACACTTGGCGTACGGTCGACTGACGCACGTACAAGTATGCATCGCGGCGTAAGTGGCTGGCGGTGACTTTCTGATGAATGGGTTGTGTCATACGTGCACCTGTGTCATGTGTCCCAGCGCCATGGCAGCCAGCACGCGAATCACCTCCGCACTCACGCCATCAGGCAACGGCCTTGGCGCGGGATCGGGCTGCCGTGGCACCACAAGCGAGGCCATCTCGGACCAAGTGTGTATCCAGGCCGACAGTCCCTGCCGTAGCAAAACGGCGAGTCCCTGGCGGCTCTCCGTGAACAGGCCTGCCAGCACCTGGTCCCGTAGCGACTCGTAGCGGGTTGCATGCGTCGATGACCCGCAGTCGCTTGCCGCTACACGGTCCCACTGGCTCATTGCCGGCGTTTTTTTTCCTGCCTCGCCAGGGCACGTTCGATGCTGCGTCGATGCACTGTCAGGCCGAAACGTGCTTCGACAAACTGCACTAATTGCCGGGCACGTAACTGTGGTTCGGCCACCAGTGCCTCGTGGATCTCCTGGAGCACTTCTTCGGAAAGCTTGTGAGCCCGCCGTGGTCCCGGTTTTTTCGGCAACAGTGCCGGTAATCCACCGGTCTCGAAGGCTTTCTGGGCCTGATAGTAGGCGGGTCGCGACAGCCCGAAACGCGCTGCACTGTGGCTGACCGGATGGCCATCCACACGGACACGACGCAGCATCTCGTATTTGACCTGGACAAGGTCGTGAGGATCGAAGAACTCCCGTGAAGTAAACAACTCGTCGGTGACTTGCTCCGGGTGTGCGTGTAAACACCCGTGCTCGCGCAGACTGGCAGTCTTGGTATCGGGGTTGCGTCTCGGCATGACCAATCCTCAAGAAGTATGTAATTACGATTATGCCCATATATGTCCACATGTCAAGTCACTCATTCCATTCTAGGTGAATAAACTGTGTACAATTAGCAACATATGCAGAATAACACGCAACCAGAGACTTCCTTTTTGTCACCAGATTGGCAAAATCATCCTTACATTTGCGGCATAATCTGCCTAACACTCTACGATGGACTCCAGGCATCAGTTTCACCGTCGCGACCTCCTGACTATCTCCACTAACTGCAGCAGGTCCGGCAACCGGAAGTCTGAACGCCCGGCCGAAATGACGACGAACGGATCCTCGGCCACAGCGTTGGTCCAGCGCGCTGGTAGCCGGTGAACATGTTCCGTCTCATCGACATAAAACACGCGTTCGTAACCCCAGCAGTAAGCGATGTTAATCAGCTCAAACTCGTGTCCGCAGAGTGGGTGAAATGGGTGTGTCACCCGGAAAGATCGACGTTCAGAGATCGAATTGGGTGCATTTGACAACTCAGTCAAATGTATTTGTTGAACGACTTTGGCGGTCCGTGAAGTACGAAGAAATATACCTGCATGCCTATGAGACAATGGCGGACGTTCGAACCGGACTGAGATCTTACTTCGATTTCTACAATCGCCAACGACCACATGATGGCTTGAAGCGGCAGACACCAGATCAGGTCTATTTCGATTCAAAAAACGAACTGAGAGCGGCATAATGAAGTCCGGGTTACCCACCGCCACGCTCAAGCTCATCGGGAGATGAGCGTGACCGTGGATAACCCTCAAACGGAGAGCAGAGATCCACTTATCTTCCATAGATTCGTGTCCAGGAATACCGGACCACCTCTAGGTACGCAGCTATTATTCAGGCTGGGATAGTAGTGCTTGCAGCGAATACGCTCTGCCATTCTTGACGGTCATTACGACGTTGTCGGCATCTCTGATATCCGTGAGCGGATCGCCATCTATAACGACTATGTCAGCCAGCTTGCCATCCTCAAGGGTCCCCGTGTCAGCGATAACACCAGCCGCCGTTGCGGATGAAAATGTCGCTGCACGCAAGGTCTCGAAAGGCGTTAGCCCCGCTCGCACAAACAATCTGAGTTCAGCGTGTAAACCGGCCCCATACGGCACGAAGGGCGAATCAGTACCCGTGACTACCAGCGCGCCTGCATCGACGAGATCCCTGAGCGCCTCGCCATTGGCTTTTGCGGCGCTGGTCACAGAGGCACCCGCTCGTGCCGCAAACATTTCATAGCGTGTCTTGGCTTGCTCGCCATAAAAGGTTTCGAACTGCACTGTGTTGAAATAGTCGTCATCCTCAGAAACGATAAGACTGAAGGCAGGCAGGACGACTGTCGGCGTAATGCCCATGCCGGATCCAGCTAATAAGCCGATGACATCACCATAGACAAAGCCCGTCTGCGATACTTTAGGTTGGTATCCCCGTCGACTGGTCCCCCCTATGTGCTCGACATGATCCATGCCAATGCCAGCGGCAGGAAAGAGCTCATGGCTTGAAGTTGGGATGCCCATGTCATGGGCTGCATCGACGACATGTTTTTGCCACTCATCCGGCAGCCGAACATAGGTCTTTATGAAATCGAGTTCCAATTCACGTGTTCTCTGCAGCGCCAGCTCAATGTGTTCAGCGGAAACGAGGCCCTCTGCAATGGAATAATAGACTCTGTTGCCATCCATCAGATAACCCGTGATGTGCGTTCTGGGGCCAATCCTTCTGCCGCTGTCCCAGGCTTCCTGTCGCTCTTTCGCTATGTAGGGATCTGAGCCGGGATCCCTTACTGAGGTGACACCGTAAGCAAGCCAGGTTCGCCCCTGTGCTTCACTGGTTCCGCCCGTGTGTGCATGCATTTCAAACATGCCTGGCATCACCGTTTTATCCGACATGTCGACCACTTCGATGTTATGTTCGGCCCTCGGTCCGATACTGATGATTCGATTGCCGTGGATTGTGACATCCACATCCCGTTGGTACTCTGGACTAACGCCATCGAATAGTCTTCCTGCGCGCAGGACCCAGTGATCGGTGGGCGTGTCTCTTCTATAGTGAAGTTCGGGCGTGATGTCGGTTGTTTGTCGTGTGACCTCATCCATGTACATGAGCTTCTTACCACTCATGAAAACAAGGTGATCTCCATTTGAACTCCAGGATGGGCTGTCAGTCAGAATGTCGGTCACTTTCGCCGGTGCATTGGCTGATTCGGTGTCAGCCTTCCATAAGACCCCGCCCTGAACGTAACTAAAATATCCGTCACCTAGTAAGGTAGCGTCGAACATGTCCTGGTGTTCGTTCGGAGAAAGCGTGGTGGCTTCACCAGTCGTTGTGTCAAGCATGAGTAAGACATAGATGCCTTCGCGATAACGAGAGGAGTAAGGGGCCAGCACGGCAGTGGCCAGGTACGTCCCGTCGTCACTCCATGAGGTCCGTTGTGCAGGAATCGGTCTGTAAAGTGTTTCAATTTCACCCGTCTTCACCTCTATTCGCATCAGTTGCCCACCCAACGGGTTACCGGGTATTTGGCCGAAGCCAGCGAGATGATGGCCATCAGGAGACCAGCTCATGCCACTTAGGTTAATCTGCGCAGCTAGTGGTTCTGTCTTCCCTGTTTGCAGATTCGATATCCACACAAGGGGAGTACCCGTTCGATCAGAAACAAACGCGAGTTTGGTCTCATCCGGTGAGAATACGGGTGTCTGATCAGCAAATGGATCATCGGTTAAATTACGTGTGGTTCCCGCACCTCGATCGAGTAGCCAAAGGTCACCCAAAGCAGTGAACGCGACATGCTTGCCCGTGTTAGAGATCACCGGGTTGGCAAGTCCCAATGCCCTTCGTGGCGAGTCATCGTAACGCCTTGCCCTGCGTTGATAGGATTCTCGATTGAGCTGAAAGGTTGCGGAAAACGGAATCGTATGTTCTGTTTCACCGAGCACCAAGCGTCTGATCTCGCCGCTTGCTGTGTAGATCAGGGTGTTCTTGTCGGTCCATGCTGCGCGAAACGGAAACACATCGGCGTTTTCAGCAGACAGTATCCGCTTCGTTCCACTGTCTATATCCACAAGGTGGAGCCTGGAACTCAACCCTCCCTGCCTTGACAGCAGTCTGTAACTGATGCCGGTGCCATCGGGTCGCCATGACAGTCCGGACATAGTGCCTTGCTCCGAGACAAGTGTCTGGACCTCTTTTGAAGCGATCGTGAGCAGACGGATTTCGTACTGTCCAGCGCCTCTGTTCGCAGCAAATGCAATTCGGCTTCCATCTGGTGACCAGGCTGGCGAGTGCTCGTCCTCGTCACTTGTCGTCAACTGTTCGAACAGTCCACCGGCAACTGTCCAGATATCGTAATTACCGCCTCGATCGGAGGAAAACGCAATACCAACACTCACAGGCGAGTAGGCAGGTTCGCGATCGTCGAACACATCATTTGTCAGTGCTACAGGTTGGCTGCCATCTGCGTTCATCTGCCACAGATCCCAGGTCCCATGTCGGTAGCCCTGGAAAATCAGCCGCGATCCATCTTTCGACCAATCCGGTTCTCTGGCATCGAAATAGATGTCTGTGATTGCCACGGCTGGTCCGCCAGCGCTGCTGAGTTTAAAGAGCGTGCCCTGAAGACTTGCCACCAGATTCTTGCCGTCCGGTGAAGCCGCGATGGCCATATTGGTCCCCTCGGTGACTTCAACCTCCACGGGTTTGATCGAATCATCTACTGGTATGGCCTGCGATGACGGAACGGAGTCCTGATTACAGGCCGCGGTGAGGGAGGCAAGAATGACGAGCAGGCTGATTCTAATCACTGTGCAATACCGATGGCTGAAACGGCTAATCTATCAGAGGACAGAGGATAAGAGAAACGCAATGCCCCTTCGCAACCGGCATGGGCTAGTCGGAATTCAGTTGATAGCGAATGCCCAACTGAAATGTGATATCGGGTGTTGCACCTACAATGTCCTCGCTGACGGACACATCAAACAACCAATTCCGTGTTGATCTGGCCGTACCACCAAGGGTGACGATCACTGAACCTGAATCCAATTCTTTGGGTATGCCACGGTAAGGACTCGTGTGGCCGTTGAGCTGGATTTTCAAACGAATGGACTCTGAAACTCCAACGTCAACGCCAATAAACCCATAACCAACCCGGTCGTTCTGCAGCTTCGACAAGATCTCGCTATCGCCGCGCACCAAGATGCCAATACCCCCTGTTACATGGAGTGAACGACGATCCAGATGCAGCATTCTGCTGCTGACGAGTTCAAGGTGCACATCGGTGGATTCAGAGCCCAGCAAGTCACTTGCATCGCCGGTTCCCAATTCTACACCCCCTCTGACAGCCAGTTGGGAATCTATGTCACTGCTGATCTGATAGGCGGCGCTGAGACGCAGATCACCCATGCCGACGCTTTCTTTCCGATGGTTCAGCAGAACTTGCCCATCCTTCTGGTAGTTGTAGAGCAGCCGGTCATCGGGTTGTTTGTCACGATCTCCTTGCGTGAGGGCAAACAGATCATGCCATGCTTCGATGAATCCATCCCAGCGGCCACCATTGTGAGCCACCCGGACCACATCTATTCCGAGCTCCCACTTCTCTCGGATACCATAGCGTATGCGCAGATCGGCATGAGAGGATTGGCCGTCCAGGGTGATCTCTTCGTTAGGACTCAGGTCATGAGTGGCATTGCTGGTGACGTCCATGAACACGCCAAGACTGAATTCTCCGGGGGGCAGGAGTTGGGCCGACTCGGACCCTGGGAGTCCTGAGTTGATCATTAGCGGGCCGCGATTTGCTATATAGATGGGATCGGATAGGGTGTCGCCGAACGCTGGTGCTAAAACGATCTGTGCCAAGACAAGAGTCGACACAGATACTCCCCGGAACTGGGTCACGTTTTCTCCCTGTAACTGTAGGTGGTATCCTTGAAATTAAATAGAGAGATGTATAGCGGGTCAAGGCCGGTATGCTCGAGCAATCACCAGAGGACCACAGCATGGCGTTGACAACAGCAGAGCAAAAAGCATGGCTTGATCAGGTGAAGGAAGAGATCATTGAGCCGGCGAGACCCATCGTTGATCCACATCATCACATGTGGCGCCAAGGAGGATTGCCGCCCTTCCTATTGGATGATCTGTGGGCCGACACCGAGTCGGGTCACAATATCGTACAGACCGTCTTCATGGAGTGCGGCTCCGAGTACAAGACTGATGGCCCAGAACATCTGCGCCCGGTCGGGGAAACAGAATTTGTTACCGAGGCGGCACATGCCAGTAAAGGCCAGGGAAAAGCGGAAATATCCGGTATTGTGGCGCACACGGATTTGACACAGGATGAAGGGATCATCCGCGAAGTCTGCCAGGCCCACGAGGAGGCCAGCCAGGGACTGTTTTGCGGTATACGCGACGGCGGTGCTCACGATCCCGATCGCGTCACCCGTTGGGGCAATGCCACGACCATCCCCGATCTATACGCACAAGACGCGTTCCGTAAGGGCGTGACCCTCCTCGGCAATCTCGGCTTGCCCTACGACACCTGGCACTATCACTTCCAAAACAAAGCCTACGCCGACCTTGCACGCGCCGCGCCGGATACGACCATGGTTCTCGATCACTTTGGGTCACCAGTAGGTGTCGGTCCCTATGCATCCAAGCGCGCGGAGATATTCGTCGAGTGGAAGAAAGATATTGCCGAGATCGCGGCATGTGACAATGTGGTCGCCAAGATCGGGGGCATGGCGATGCCACCTAATGGTTTTGGTTGGGACAGTCGCGCCACACCTGCCACGTCAGATGAGCTGGTGTCGTCTCAGCGTGAATATTACCTGCACGCCATTGACTGTTTTGGCGCGGAGCGGTGTATGTTCGAAAGCAACTTTCCGGTAGACAAGATGTCTCTGTCTTATCACGTTTACTGGAATGCGATGAAGAAGATCAGCGCCGAACTCTCTGAGAGTGATAAAGACATGCTGTTTCGAGGAACTGCCACACGCATTTACGGGCTCTGACACAGAGCTCGCGCCGCAGCCACAGACGAGTGGCTCCGCTTTACGTCTGACCCTCGTCCAAAAGTGAACTGCGGAGCTCGCCAGCCAATAGATCCACAGCCTGCCTGGCTCCTTCCAATGCGTCGGTCATACTGATGAATCCGTGTATCAAACCGTCATACCGCTTTAAGAGGGTGGTGACGCCTGCAGCTTTCAGTTTTTCTGCGTAGGCTTCGCCCTCGTCTCGCAGGGGATCAAATTCTGCCGTGAGCACCGTTGCCCTCGGCAAGTTTGACAGATCGGTGGACTTTAGCGGGGAAACCAGTGCACTATCGGCGAATTCTTCGCCTGCGTAATGATTCCAGAACCAAACCATACTCTCTCTGGTCAACATGTAACCTTCCGCGTTGGACATGTACGACTCGGTATCCATGGCAATATCGGTTGCCGGATAGACAAGCAGTTGGTGAGCGATGCTCGGGCCGCTTTCATCCCTGGCTCTTATGCAGACACTTGCCGCCAGATTGCCGCCGGCGCTATCGCCACCAACAGCAATCTTGTTCTTGTCAATCCTGAGTTCCATAGCATTATTCGCTACCCACGCAGTCGCTGAATAACAGTCATCCAAAGGGGCAGGGAACGGGTGTTCCGGTGCAAGACGATAGTCGACTGAAATAACCACACAGCCACTCTCTTTTGCCAGTAAGCGACACGGTGAATCGTGCGTCTCCAGATCGCCAATGACCCAGCCGCCACCGTGAAAGTAGATCAGGCAAGGTAGATTCTCGGCCAGAGATGGTCTGTAGACGCGAATGGGGACCCCATCGGCAGTACTATCCGAGACACTGGAGAGTTCCGCTTTGGTAGCTTCTTCATTCATGGCCCGGTACATCGCCCGGCCCTCTGCCGGTGACATGTCAATTAGTGCAGGTGCTTCGGCCTCAGCCATTTCCTTTAGCATCAGCTCTACGATCGGATCAAGTGGCATGCATGCTGCCCTCTTACTGTTGGTTCGGCATCGATTTTAGGCCAGACAGTTTGTGATTGAAACGCTCTTGCGGCCATCCGGCAGGTTGTTCGACTTCTGTAAAACCTTATATACTAGCCCGAACCCTCGCAGGAGGCAGGCAAGTGAGAATTCAAAAAAAGAGTCACTGCTTCATTCTGCTGGCAGCACTCTGGTCCACATCGATGCTCGGTCGCACCGAAGATCAGGGCTGGCAGGTACCACGGACCCCTGGCGGCTTTCCGGATCTACAGGGCGTCTGGGCGAATAATAACGCAACGCCTTTGGAGCGGCCTGATTCACTGGAAGGCCGGGAGAGCCTAACCGACGAGGAAGTAGCCACGCTCAAGGACAGGGCTGCCAAACTCTTCAACGGCGAGACCGATGCCGCATTCGGCGACAGTGTGTTTAACGCCGTGCTGGCCGACGACGAAGATCACGAGTCTTACGATCCCACAACCGGCAACTACAACCAGTTTTGGGTCGCTGAGCGCGAATTCGACAATCGCACTTCCCTAATCGTCGATCCCCCTGATGGCAAGCTTCCGG
>CEPX01184709.1_pt1 | contig 11967 bp, 13 predicted proteins | sample 361361 | NCBI WGS metagenome assembly CEPX01 (sample SAMEA2619974, study PRJEB7988) | marine metagenome | biome: marine biome (ENVO:00000447); feature: mesopelagic zone (ENVO:00000213) & marine oxygen minimum zone (ENVO:01000065); material: "saline water (ENVO:00002010), including plankton... | reverse complement strand
AATCATGGAAGAGACATTAGTCGAGGTAGTCAAACAAGTCCCCGCACTGGTAGTGCTGGCATGGATAGTCAAATCGTTTGTTTCCTACATTCGATCCAGGGATCTTGTGACGAAACAGCAGCACACTTCCCTGGCGGCTATTCTTCGGGAAAACACGAAGGTTCTTGCAGAGGTTTCGCTCCTTCTGCGGAAATTGAATGGGAATAGTGGGAAGTAGAGTAGAGATGGGGATACAAAAGATAAGAAAGATAGACAATCTCATTGCCTACGCAGATGGTGGGATGGATGAGATAAGAGAGAGCATTCTCGAGAGGCAGATGAACTATTACCGGGTCGGCAAGACTTTTTGGTCAGTTCCCCTTAACCCCTATCCGGTTCCAAAGAATGGAAATAGTGAGAATGTTGTTTCTTCTGCCTATTCTTTCCCAGGAAAACCATCGTGGTGTGAACTCGATCTTAATTTGCCCCACAGAATGCCATTTTCTCTAATGGTAGTGTCTTGGGATTTTGAAGGGAGAGCACCGGGGAAGGTTATTTTTGGGGAAGTCGATCCCCCAGACCCCTTGGACATATCATTCTCTGTCCAGTCCATATTCGGCTGGAAATCAAAACACTGGGTGAAAGAGATGCGTTACAACCTTCAGGATGGCTCATGGGCCGAAACCTCTTGGATAAGCGGGAAAATCTGATGCCTGGGAGAGAAATCCAATATTTTCGAGTTTGCAAGCGAGGGGAAACCACACAAAAGACTGGATGCACCCCTGTCGGAGTGGACCCCCATACAAGCAAATCGGATACGGTCAAGAGTGGATATGATCCAACGGTTCATCCTGGTTCGTATTCCCCCAAGGCTGGAAGAATAAACTCTACTTTGGAGGAGATAAATAACCAGTGGGGTAGAGTTGGGGAAGAAGCAACCTCCGAGATCGGTGGGAGTACCAATTCGGCCAGAGCAGCAGTCATGATTTCTACTCTCAAGGACATGCCGTTGCCGGAAATGAGAGAGGACATCATGTCTCCGTTGATGAGATGGAGCATCGGAAAACCAGTCGAAAGCATCCGACTAGTAAAGAAGATAGTCCAAAAGGAAAAACACCGCAAAGAACAGGAAGAGGGTGGATGTTGCCCGTCCTGTTTCCGGTCGTTTGATTCCGATTACTTGCAACAGATATCCAAGAGGATTCAGGAACAAGAAGATCCGGAGTGGTATATACAAGTTGCGGCCCAATCGATAGATGAGATGCAGGATGTGGAGAAGGGGCTGGAGATAGCAGAGCAAGTCATCAAGAGTAATCCCAAGAGTCCGTGGAGAGAGAAGCACGACTACCGAGATATGGATAAACTTCCGGAATTCTCTGCTCTTCCAGCATTCAGGATTCTAACTTTTGCGGATCCGTCAACTGGGAAATCTAAGGTTGGGCAACCGTGTAAGCGAGGATGGTCCGTCGAAAAGACAGGGTGTACGCCTAAGAAAAAGGAAGAGGTCTCGCCAGAGAAAGAGGAGGGAGTCGCTCCGGAGAAGGAGGACAAACTTCTTCCGGCAGAGGAAGAAGATATCGCACAAAGAAAGAGGTCGTCTAGAAGAGAAGAGATCCGTATCAAGAAATATGAGGATACCACCGATAGAGATCTGGATAGCTTGGCAATTATAGAGAGGAGCAAGATAAGGGATTGGGAGGACGAGGCACTAGAGAGTGGAGAAAGCCTAAGTCCGGAACAGCGGGCTGTCGCTAGAAAAGAACTTTTCGACTTGAATATAGAAATCGAGCGGCGAACTGGTAAAAACCTTCCCGCTTGGGCATGGCATGGTAACGTCGATGAACCGTCCCAACGGAAAGAAGAAGTTACTGAGGAAGTTACAGAAGAGGTGGTGGAAAAGCCCCCTACCGCCTATGCCGGATCGGATGACGAGCTGGACGATCAAGCGGACAAGGATCACTGGGGGGACGATGGACTCCTGAAGAAAGTTCCAGAAGATGGAGATGGCTTGAAGTCATTCGCTAATCGTGCCTCCTCCGATCAGATCGATGCGGTAACCAGCACCATGAATGACTCCCTCGAGGACAATAAGGTGTCGGAAGAGGACTTGAACTTCGAAGAAAAGAAAACCTCGGTACGTCAGGAAATGGAAGAGTCCGGACTCCATTCCCATCGAGATGCTGGAAGAATCGCCAAACTCCGTAGGGTTGTGGGCTCATATATGTCTGGAAAAATGCCCAACTACGTCAAGCAAAAGATGGGAGAGGGGAAGAGGCGACAGAATCTAAAAGAGGCATATATCAAGAAGAGGATGGATTCTAAGTGGGCATCTAACTCCGGGAAAGCACCTTCTCCAGAAGAGCACCAGCAGATAGTAAAAGATGCGGAAGATAAGTATCCCTCCAAGTTGAAAGAGGGTTCGAAATGGACACGAGATCAAGTTCTAAGCGTGCTTCTTCCCGCTGATCGAGGAGTCGCTGTTAAGTCTGTTGATGAGGGGGAAAGAAGGGATGTTGGGGTTCCCCGTGGAGGAGTATCGGGTGGAGTAGCGTCTGGAAAGATTGCTTCCGAAGTCGAGGAATTTCTGGACGTTTTGAACGGATCGATTCAGAAATGACAGGAAAGCCCATCGACGTTCAGTTGGATTATCTCCACCATTCCACCGAATTGTTCACTCGGGTTATTCTTGCTCTGGCTCGGTCCAAGGTGGAAGGGAAACTCCACGAAGAAAATCGAGATAGGGAAAAACTAGAATCCCTTCTCGGGGATACTCTGATCCTTTCCAATCTTGTCGGGAGACGGGAAGCATACCGAGAAGCTGATCGGCTACGGGAGAGAAACGGAGAAACTGGCGGGATGATCCTTTTCGGTGAAAGAAGGACACCAGTCTTTCCGAGGTTGACCTTCAAGCAAGCCCTAGATGATCTTCTCGGAAGAACGAGAAAGGTTGTCAGTCCAGAGTCTCAGGCACTCAGAAGAGGCTACATCGAGGTTCAGCAGTTTTATGCGAGAGGGAAGGTTTTTGCTCTCGCCAGAAGTATCTCGGACAAGATAACCGCGAAAATTCAACAGGTTATCGAGGCTAGCTTGGGTGGAAGAAAAAGCCGAAGAATGCAGATGGAGCAGGATCCGGTAAAAATTATTGCCAACATGGGAAACTGGTCTCGGGCTTACGGGGAAGTGGTTTACCGCACAAATATGGCAACATCGATGGTTCAGGGGATCAAGCAGATGGCTACCGATCCTGATGTAGAAGATGTAATCGGAGGCTACGAATATGCCGCAGTCGGAGATTCCGACACTCGTCATAACCATCAAGCTGCCAGTGGTTTGATCGCCGGAGTTCATGATCCAGTCTGGAAAATATTTACCCCGCCGATTGGTTATAACTGTAGATGCACCCTTGTCATGGTTGACCGGCATGAACTCAAGGAAAAGGGTCTCATCGAAAACGGAAGGGTATCCCGATATGAGCCCCCATCCTTTTCGGGTGCCTATCCGGACAAGGGGTTTCCTGGGTATCAAGGATAAATAACGGTTTAACAAGCATAAAGATGGTTTCCAGATCGGTAAAAAAGACTAGAATCCGATTCAAATGGCGAAAAAAATAAAATACAGCGATTTCTCTCCAGGTCAGAGATCGTGTATTTCCGGAAAGATCCCGATTCTGATAAAAGAAGGAAAGGATCAGGATCAAGCTATTGCAATCGCAATCTCCATGTGTACGGAGAAAAAAGAGATGGCAGGAAAAAAAGATAAATGTTGCGAGAACTGCGAGAAGGGGGAACCCTGTTGCTCCGGTTACTCGTTCCAGAAGAACGATGATGGGTCTTACACCATTTTTGATGTCCCCATCATGGCTGAAGTCCCAAAGGGAGAAAAGGGAAACGCCCGCAGGATTGGTCCCAAGTGGATGAAACTTGCGGTTCGGAAAGCTAACCAAAGATGGGAAGAGGATGGCTATAAAGCTCCTCTCCATGTTGACCATCATGGTGGCAAAAAAAACACCGAAGCTGCTGGCTTCCTCTTGCCCAAAAAAGTGGCGAGGATGAAATATCAGGGGAATTCGGTTTGGGCAATTTTTGCTGACCTTCAGGTGAGGGGAGATTCTTTTGAAGGGGTTCGAAAGAATCACTTCCCCTACCGTTCGGTGGAGATCTTTTCGTGGGAAAAGCCAGAAGTAAATTCCCTGGCCCTTTTGAGCGACGAAGTTCCATATTTCAGGTTTGATATTCTTCGCCTTGGTGAAGAGAAAAAACCTGTTAAGAAGTTCGGAAACCGCGAACCAGTGGTGGCTTGCCGCGAATTCGCAAACGGATCGGCAATTCTTTTCAGTTTCGGAGGAGGCCAGATGGCTACTGAAGAAAAGATCGACAAGCGGCAAGAGGAAGAACAGACCGCTGCTTTCGCCAATGAAAACTTTGAGTCCAGAGAGGAACGTGCTGATGTAGATCGGTACGAGTACGAAGAAGGCAAGAAGGAAGGGGAAGAGGAATCGAAAGAGGAGGGCGATATGTCCCACCGACTTTGCGATGTCGGACCTCACCTTGAAGCTATTTCCGCCATGCTCTCCAAGATCGCTAGCAAGTTGGGGATGGACGAGGAGGAAGGGGAAGAGGAAGAGGAGGAGGATATCGAGGAAGTCAAGGAATCTGAAAAGATTCATGCTCCAGTGGAGCAGTCGGCAACCATGGCAGCACTCTCTGGAAAGGTCGCCGCATTGGAGGCTAGGGAGAGGAAGCGTCTTCGCTCTGAACGCGAGACTTCGCTGGTCGAAAATGCTATGGCAGATCTTGCCGAATGGCATCCAGATGGGTCCACCAGGGCAAACATGGAGACCTTGATTTCGACCTCCACCAGCCCAAGGGAGACCATCGAGGCATTCGTTTCCTCTTACAAAACTTCGGTTCCGAAGTATCCTCACGCCACTATGGAGGAATTCGATGCCTCCTTTGGCGCATCGGACCATCCTGAAGTTCTGAAGTATGCGACCGAGGGGACGGATGCGCTGGCATTAGCTCGTGAAGCGTCTGCCCAGTATGATGACCTCGAAAGAAGGGGGCTCGTAACCGCTTCTCGAGACTCGTTCGTTTCCACTCAACTCAATGCCGCTAAAGGCGAAATCGCTAGGAGATAAACATGGCACTCTCTGCTGATGTCTTTTATGAGACCACCGTTACCGATGTAAATGCGTTCCCTCTTACTAACGCAGTTACTTGTTATGCGGGATCTCTGATTGGTTTAGACGATAGCACTGGATATGCTGTCCTTTGGGCAGACACGGCAAACTATATTTTTGCCGGAATCGCCCTGAAGGAAGCAACCGGAGACACTTCCGCAAGTCCGGTGGTAAATGTGAACGTAAACTGTGGCGGCATGATCTTGAAAAAGGTCTCCGTCACGGGTGTTTCGGCAATTACCAATGTGGGGGATAAGGTGTATGCGACTGATGATAATACGCTGACTACCTCCGCAACTAGCAATGTGCAAGAGATCGGGATCATTTGTGACTGGTACTCAAGCACCACCTGTGACGTTCAGCTTTACAGTTTGGCCGAATACCAGGGTGTAACTAACTCGTAATAAGGGTGAGGAGATAATTCAATGGCTGTAGGGCAAATTGTTAGTGCCAATACCCTCACCGCGGGTATCCGGGCCGACTTCGCTGACGCTTATCGTCAGTCTTATGAGGGGGTCGCAGCACGACTCTCTTCCGTTATGGATCTGGGCATCCCCAGTGACAAACTGACGGAAATTTACGCTTACTTCCAGAGTGCCCCCTACCCCCGTCTCTGGACTCGGGGTCAGGGTATTCCAGCGGACGCATTCGGGTCTGTTCAGTTCTCGGTGACAAACCGTGACTGGGCTATTCGGATTGAATGGCATGAGAATGATCGAGAAGATGACCTTACTCGGTCTCTCATGGAGAGGGCTCGGGAAGCCGGTCGTAACTTTGCAACTCTTCCTGAACGGATCTTCTTTCAGCTTTTGCTGAATGACTCAAGCAATACTGAGTTGCTACCCGCAATCCCAAACGCTCCCGATGGAGCGGCTATGTACGCAACCACCGATTCCGGGGGTTCGGCTAGGTTCGGGATCACAAACGGGAATCTTCTGACCGGCACCGGAATCGCCTCGAGCGCAGCGGTGAGGAATGATTTCTTTGGTGCGGTTGAGCAGATGCGTGGCTTCCAGGATACCGAAGGTCAACCGTTGTGGAGCGATAGCATCCTCGACCGTGGGTTCTCGGTGGTCTTTGGTGTTCACAACTGGCAGGTTTTCGCAGAAGCGTTCCAACAGGGACGTACTCTTGCGGCAGCAACTACTGCCCAGAGTAACGCCGCGGTGACTAACATCATCATGGAGTCGGGTCTAAATATTGACCTGTGGCCGACTCAGCGCATTCCTTCCAGTGACGATGACTTCTTCGTCTTCAGCAAGGGTGCTCCGCATAAGCCGGTATTCCAGCAGATGCGTCGCGCACTTCGGGAGTCCTATGGAAACATGGACAACTCCGACTCGGCCCGAGAGACCAAGATCGAACACGTTCAGTGGGATTCTCGTGAAGGCTACGGACTCATGCTGCCGTACCAGACCGTGAAGATTAACAACTAAACCTTGACTTCGTGTCAGGGATCATTGCTGGCATCGGTCGCGCTCCTTGGGGCGCGACCTGTGCTAACCGAATAGCCGGGAGAACTCTAATGTCAGAAGCTACTGTCAAGCCAAAGCGTCGCGGTCGCCCCCCCAAAGCCAAGAAGGAAGAGGCGCCGAGGGAGGCCAAGAAAAGCGAAGAAATCGAAGTCAACGACGATTTCGTAAAAGCGACCACCATTCAGTCCACCGGGACCATTCGTATTCAGCCGGCGAAGCTCAAGAATGAGCGTCGTTATATGATCTGGATGGGGACTACGGAGGAATGTCCTTACTGGACTGTCCATGCCGGAGGAGCAGACTTCCCTCGTTGCAATGAACTTCTTCATTGGGACAAAGACGGGAGTGTTAGCAATCGGGAGAGGGTCTTGGGTAAAACCCTTGAGATCACCAGGACCGACATTGAGCTGATAGCCAAGGCTGTCGGGAAGAAGGTGGTCCGCAAGGAGGGTGCTCGGGCGTTTGTCTTGAATGCCGACTCTGCCAGTTATCGTGCAAAAGAGAGCGACCAGCCTTTGGGCAAGTTCCTCTACATGAAAGTGGTTGAGGACAGCATGCCGAATAATTGGCGAGGCGACACGCCGGAAACAATGGTGTAGTTAGGGGCACGAAAATATGAGCAGTCCTAGTCGGTCGGAAGTTGAAACTCAGATATCAAATATTGTCGCAATTCTGGATCATTTCAGAAAATATGCGGGGGTAAACTCTGACAACTTCATAGATGACGAGGACACCCTCGTTCAGAGCCTTGAGACCGATTATGCCGCGGAGACCATGAATGCGGTCTCTGGGTTCCGGTCCAGCTTGGTTGGCGCCATCAACTCCGGTGCTTCCATGATGAGCCCCCTGTTCCTGCAAATGGGTCAGGTGATCGATGCGCCGGAAACGGCAATCCAGACCATCCTGACCCGCTTGTATGAATACATGAACGACAATTCCCTGGCGGTCACCAGCCGTGGATTTACTTATGGTGCGGTGAGTGACCCGGGGACAAGCAATGTTGGTTCTGGGACAGTCAAGCGTTTGACTTCTGACGAAAACGCTTATGCAATCGAAAACTGCACTCCGGAAGCAAAAATAGCCGAATGTGTTTCTGATGCCCACTCGGGTGCGACCAAAAACGAGGAGGTCTTTCAGTTTCGTGGATCAGATGCGGAAAAAGATTCCCTTAAAATTACCGGGTCCGGGCTTACTTCGCAATTGAGGGCGGTATCGGCAAGAAACTCATTAACTGGGAACTCCAGCTTTAGTTTCTATACCGGAACAACTGCTGCCCCAACTGACATAAATGACTGGACTGTCAATGGGGATATTGCAAACTTTCAGATCGATACTACAAATTATTATCGTGATGACCCAAGTGATGGTGGGGCTCCCGCATCATTGGTTTTTGAAACCAATGATTATATTTCTCAAGACTTCAGCGTCAGGAACATTTCAATTAACCCGAATGTCCCTTATTACTGTTCGATAGCTTACAACCGTCAGGTGGGGTCTGGGGATGGAGACCTCACCCTTACCTGTGGAGATCAGACCGCTACCGTGGCTCTGTCGGCACAAACCGGGTGGAATATTTTAGAGATTACCATGGGTCAAAAATCTTGGCTCAAGACGTTCAATACGTCTACTCCGGTAGTCAAGGTGGAGTTAGCTTCAAACACAACCGGGACAGTGCTGGTTGATGATCTCATCTTTACCCCCTTCCAGTTGTTTGATGGTCTTTGGTATCTACCGCTTGGTGGTGCTACTCCGTTCCTGAGACTGGACGACTTCACTTGGACCGATTCCGCTACCGAAAGCGTCCTACAGTTCTGGTTCTGGAAGTCGCTTGGCCGATACCTTCCCCACGCTACTGGTGGATCCGTTACTTGGGCCGATCCTTCGTAGGTGAACCATGAGTCTAACTCTCAATGTTCAGAATCGTTACGGGACGCAATTTCTCGTAAATATAACCAACCCTGCCGATCCATCTGCTACCACCATCGACACAACCAGGCTCAGTAACTCTTGCACTGATACCGAAGCGGATTTCAAAATCTACGCTGGCACCACTTATGACGATACGGATGCAAGGCATGTTACTGTTGCTGTGGACGGAGTTATTGCAAAGCTAGCCATAAGGACGGGTACTGGGGGGAACTATGCTCGCGCCACCCATGAGGAGTATCTCGAAAGACTCAGGCATCTAGCCTTGGTCACTGGACGAGATCGGGTGGCTCCGAAGACCGATTCCATCCTTCAGCCTTCGACGGAACAGGTCGGGGACGAGGTTGTCAGGCCAGAGTTCGATTGGAGACGCTTTACTGACCTCATCCCCGGTGGACCTGCTCCGGGGACTGATTGGGATCATTCATAGATAGGAGGGAATCATGGCCGATCCGGTCAGGCAAAGGATTTCCCTCTTTGAAAAAGATCTCTCAAAGCTGTCGGTTCTCAAAAAGCGTCTCATCAACCCATCCAAGATCCTCAAGAGCGTTGGTGCGGTATTCACCAAGCAAGCTCAGAGGGCTTTTATAGATCAAGCCCTCGGGGACAATAAGTGGAAACCTCGATATCCCAGGCAACAGGAACCGTTTATTAACATAGCCGGTGCCTTGAGCGATTTCGTTGACGGTCGGAGCAAGCCAAAGAATCGAAGGTTTGACCGTCGTCCTGCTCTGGTTGATACGGGTATTCTTCGCAGATCTGTATCAAACGATTCTTCTATCTCCATCAAAGGTCAGCATGTTCTCGAGGTGGGGGTTACCGGGATAGCCCAAGAGTATGCCTCCTTCCAGCAATACGGAGGAACAACCACTCAGGATGTTACATCCCAAGCTCAGGAAGGTATCGCAGACTGGATCAAGGAGTTGCGTGGGAAGCGTAGGGACATCGCTTTCTTTGATCGGAAGAAGAAGGCATGGGTGATTGGTAAGGGGGAACCTAAGAAAAAAGGGAAGAGTCCAGAGAAAGACGCATCAATCCGGGGGTCGAAGAAGACCAGGACCGTCAAAAAGAAGGTCAATATGGGTGGCGTTCTTAAGTCTCATGGGGAGATGAAGGACAAGATGGAGCGTCACATGGGAAGAACGAAAGTTGACCGATTGATTCGCATGAATGATATGATAGCACGGGCTCAAAAACTGGGATTTTTGACCAACAAAACTAGGCTATCAACTGAAGTGTTTGCTCGGCCATTCCTGGGATTCACCACCACTTCCAGCAAAAAGGCAATCGAGATCATCGAGGAGGGATTGACGATAGATGTCAACAGCAACCGTTAGAGACGTTCTCCGGATTCCGGGTCGTCTCGTCATCAACCCCACCGATCTTGATACAGTTTTCCCGCATGGTGGAACTGAGCTTGGATTGACAAGAGATGCTGAGATGAGGTTGGGGATCTCCACTAGCTTGGTAACTGCGGAAGAGTGGGGGCAAGTCCCCGTTGAGGCAGTTTATGCCGGTGAGAGTGCTGTTTTTGCCGCAGTCTTGCGAGAGTGGGACAATGATGCACTGAGCAACATCTTCCCGAATACTGGCACCGGAACAGTTAGTGCGGATCGTACTATCCTCGGAAGATCGTCCGGGGTAGGAGTCAATCGAGCTGGATATCTTTTGAGCAACAAGAGCTTTATCCTCCTGTTTTCTCCCAAAGCGGTGGATCGACACCCTATGGTACTTGTTCGGAAAGCGGTTCCAATGGTAGACGAAGCTGCTACTTTGAGTCTTTCTTTGGCCGAGGAGTTTGGGATCGGGGTTGTTTTCCACGCGATTCCAGATTCAAGTGGTCGTCTGTACGATATCGGCAAGCGAGAGGATCTTACCCTATGATTGATCGGTTTATCTTGAACTCGGGTCTTCTCGCAGAGTCCGATTCTCTAGACGATCTATCCAAGGCAATCCTTGTCACGAGAGCAGAATCGTTTCTGAGAGCAGGTGGGATGCTGCTCCTTTCGGACTGGTACTCCATGTCTCAGGATACTCAGGATTCATTTGTTGTTGCCGGGAACCGGATTACCAGAGAAAAGGCAGTTATCGGGGGTCTTTCCTCTCAGAGCAGGGATGCCGCTCTTCAAATCATGTCCATGAACGATGACGGAAGCATGATGGTCAGGGAGGCTATCTCCTCAGTTCTTGACATGGCAGAGTTCTCGATAAGGAAGGGTGGGGAGGTTCCGTCGTGAATGTCTGGCAGATAGTTCGCCAACTGAAGTACCTCCTCTTGCAGAGACAATGGGAGGGGTCGGGGTCTGATGTGTTTCAGGACAATAGCGTGGTTATCACCGTTGCTCCGGATGAGCAAGCTCTAGCTGTTCTGATCCCACCGATAGCATTGATTCGACCCCTTGGTGCCCAATCTGACCCCATGCACGACGAGGAACCGGATCTCATCCTTCAGTCGATGGCAGTTCGATTGAGCGTTACTGTGCCGGGAGACCCTCTCGGGCAATCTGCCCTGATCGGAGGGGGACGTCAGTCCCAGACAGATTCTCGAGGAAGGGGGTTGCTGGAGGTAGAGGAAGAACTCTATGCGTCAATCGGCAGTCTGAATACGATCAACGGGGTGGTGATCTACTCACGAGCCAAGAGCGAGGCTGAAGCGGAACTGGACGAGGACAACCGATATTCCTGCATTCGGAGCTATCTGTTCGATGCTCTTGCTACCGCTGACCGTTTCTATCATCCAGTCATGGGGTTTGTTGCGACTGATAATGCGGCTTCTACTTTTTGTGATCTGAACTGGACATCTGCCCCTATGCGTTTTGATTCTCGTGGGGTCAGAATACTGAGAAAATCGGGATCAAGCCCAGCCACAAATCCTACTGATCTGTCTGCTACTATAGTTGCAGATGGTTCAGCTTTTCCAGCCGTAGCAGGTTACTGGAGAGACAGACCAGGGACTGGAACATATTCTTATACCATCTGGGTCACTTATGATGAGTGGGACTCCAGCACAACCGAGAGGTATAGTGCATACATGACTTCAACAGTGACGGTGACCTGATGGCTGAAGGACTACCAGACGTAAAAATCAAGATCGAGCTTGATACTGACGAAGCACTCAAGAAGATCCAGAAGATAGAGAGCAGGGTAAAGCGTAACAGCACTCTCTTGGGATCTCTTCGTGGAGGTGGAGGAGGGGGAGGTCGTGGAGGAGGAGGTGGAGGAGGACGAGGGGGTCGTGGAGGTGGAGACCCGGTTAGCGGGGCACTCAGGTCAACTGCACGATCCGTTTCTTCCATGAAGGTTCCTGATTTGTTTAAGTTGGGTGCAAACGCTGGGATTTCTGCTGCTCAAGGGATAATTCGTGGGACCGCTATAGCAGCAGCAGGAGTCGCATCGATGTTCCCTATT
>CEPX01415062.1_pt1 | contig 11972 bp, 13 predicted proteins | sample 361361 | NCBI WGS metagenome assembly CEPX01 (sample SAMEA2619974, study PRJEB7988) | marine metagenome | biome: marine biome (ENVO:00000447); feature: mesopelagic zone (ENVO:00000213) & marine oxygen minimum zone (ENVO:01000065); material: "saline water (ENVO:00002010), including plankton... | reverse complement strand
AGTTTAACGACGAAAACATTTGTGCATGTGCTGTCAGAAGAATACAAAGATTGGGGCATAGTATAAATTATTGTCGACGAGAATTCGAGAACCCTGTTCGAATGTCGGCCAATTGTCGACGATATGGTGATCGAATTCAGTCGATCGTGCATTCTTGTGGTGGGGTGTGACACTGGATTTTTGACTCAATTTTATAAAAATAATAAACTACCATGACTGAACCACAATGGCACGAATCGTATGAAATTATTTTGAAAGAGTTGGCAGACGAAGCGCAAATCTCTGCATTTGTGCACTCAAGGTCTCATGAACTGTTTTCCATGCGCTCCAACAGGTATGAATTGCCCATTACCATTTTTTCTGCAGTGGCAGGATTTGGCAATTTCCTCAGTTCTCATTTCAAGGATCAGCAAGAAGCCATCATTGTATGTGTAGGGGTGTTGTCAGTGTTTACAGCTATTCTGAGCCAACAGGCTCGTAAACTCAAATTAAACGAACTGAGTGAATCCCATAGAATTGCGTCCATTTCCTGGGGCAAATTCTACAATGACATCAGAATTCAATTGATGCGCCAGCGTTCTGAAAGAGAGGCTATCCACGAATACATTCGTAACATCACCAACGAGTACCAAAGATTGATTGAAATTACCCCTCTTGCTCCCAAATCTATACGTCAGCGCATCAAACGCAAACGCAAGAAATTTCAGAAAAAGGGCATGTCCATTCCTTTCTTGTTTAACAGCATGCACCCTACAGAAGTGTGGGATTTACGCGACATTGTGGTGGATGGGGGCATCACCATCAATAGCAACACTGGGGAAGATGAAAACACAATCTTGGAAGAGGATGGCCGTCGAGTGTCTATGGTTTAAATGGGTTCTGCTTCCACTTCTGGACCCCCTTCAACTCCCTCTGTCTCGTCCTCAATATCCTCATCCTCGTCTTCAAGAGGACTTTTATCCTCATCCCTGTCTTCGTCGTCAATTTTGCCAGGCACATTATCATTTGTAAACACAATGTTCACGTCTTCCAGCTTTTCATCACCCAATACTGTGCCCACTACTTTTTGGGTACCCTTGCTAAAAAAAGTGAAAATGGAGGTAAACACTTTGATAAAAGCCATGAAGGTGCCTCGAACGCCTACCATTATACGTTTAAACCCACCAGCTTGCGTGTATGCAATGTTGGCATTGGCGCTGAGAATGGCAGCATCCAAGGAATCCACATAACGTTGCAAAATGCTCACTTTTTCGTTTTCAGCTAGAATGCCAAACTCCTCACGATTGGCGTTTAGAGTAGTTTTGAGTTCTGCACGAATGTTGTCTGTATTATTTTCTTTTGTCAAAGCATCCATCAAGCCTCCCACTGCATCCCTATCATTATTTTTCTTGTCTATGACAAAACGCGCCACCAGTTCCACTTGCCTGGGTTCTAAGTTACTAATATGATCCAAAACATCTCTGGGTAACTTGTTGTAGTTTTTCAAATAAGTTTTTAGCTCATTCAGCTTTTTAAAAGTTGCTGACCCCAAGTTTTCTTTTTGAGGAACAACAAAGTCCTCGAGATCCTTGGGAAACTGTGAAGGCACGTCTACATTACGCGATTCGTCTTTGTTAATTTCAAGAAGAGACCCATCATCGTCTGCGGCGAGTTCGTATATTGTTGGATCTTCAGCATCCACACCTAGATACTTGTATGATTTTCCATCATATGTCACAGTGGTGCCTTTAGCAAACTCTCCCTCAAGCATTTGATTAAATATTGCTCTGGTGATGTATCCCCTTGCATAAGCTTCCTGTACAATACGACGAAATGGACTGTTTTCGTTTTTAATAAAATTGTCTTTTATAGCGTCGTCTAAGCCCCCTAAGTCGCTCTCGTCTACCCCCCCTGAGCGAAGTTGTGTCTGCGCGTTAGTTAAAGAATCATAGTAATCCAAAAAATTAAAGTCGCGTATGACTATTGTTTCTCCTGGTGCAGTTTTTACCAACAAATCTGCAAGAACGCCTCGAGATGTAGGTCTCAAATTTTTAAAACCTACATTGCCAACGCCAACATCAGTGGGTGTGACTTGAACACTCATCATGTTAGACAGAGGTATGGCTCTTTCAAACGCACCCAACGTTGTAGAGTCCCATCCCAAATTTCCATTTTTAAACTCCCACACCAGGTCGCCAGGCTCTGGACCACCTTCCTTTACCACTGTTGGAGCAAATACACCTTTCTCATTTATTCCATATTTGAGCAGTTGTCCATTGGAGCGCAAATACACATCTCTTGAAGGCCCTCTGTAGGATGTTTCATGGTCGATAATAACAGAATCAATTTGAGGTTGGGGGTCAAACTTTTCATTAATTAATTTGGAAAATTCTGCACGACGTTCGTCAGAGTCTGAGGTCTCATACTTCAATCTGTTTTCAGCCCTTCTCTTTCTTTCCTTGAGTAATTTAGTGTAACGCTGTAACCCCTCCACAGATCCTTCCTTCAAACGTGTGAGCCTTTTGTTGTACTGTTCTAGATTGGCGCCTTCTGTTTTCAAAGCAGTCCTCAATTCTGTCAATATGGAACTGGCGTCTTTGTCCACCTTAGGTTTGAAAAAAGTGTCTCTCACTTTCTTGAAAATGCCTGTTGATAACAGAGCTGATGCCAAGTACCCAATAATGATCAAGGTCATGTAGGTGTGCGACCCTGCAATCTTGGCTGCTATAGAGACGCCTTTGTTGAGGAAATGGGCAGCCTCATTGGCTAGTTTTGTGGTGTTGCACACAAGGGAAGAACTTTTCTTGCACGCCTTGGTTCCTGCTGGCAGTACGAATTTGGTAATGACAAAGAATGCCACAATAAACAAGACTGGTCGACTCAACAAAATAGATTTGACTGATCCAAGTACGCCACGACTTTTGTGGGTGGATTTTGAGGATGAAGTGGCAGTCGACATTTACTTTTTCAGAGTAAAATAAAACTTGACAAGAATGGTCAAAAAGGTCAAAAGGTGGAAAAAGTGGTCGTTGTTGTTACAGCAAGTACTAAAATGGGTTGTTGTTACAATTCTATTGTTTTACATTCTGGGTCTCACAATGACATTTGGATTAAGGAAAGGTGGAAAAATTGCAGCCAATGAACTTTTGGAATTGGGTGGGGGACTTGTCTATTATACTTTACTGGGATTTGGACTCAAAACTTTGATATTGAGAAACTTCAAGAAACAAAATGTTTGGTTTGTGTTTGCTCAAATGTTGGTGGTGGCGCACACCTTGTTTTCTCTGGGGTCCAAAGTGTACATTGCCAGAAAATATGGCACTGCAAAAGATGGAGAATCGCGCTTACTGTTTCAACATTCTTAGCGAAAAGTATTGGTGAGGGTGGCTGGTTTTTGCGACGACGTTTGAGCTTGAGCGCGCACAGCAATTGGAGCAATCTGGCACAAGACCCTTTCTTCTAAATCGCCATGATACAGTTTCCCTTGCTCCCTAAGACAATAACTTGGCAAGAATGTTTCCAAGTAAAACTTTTCCAACGTTTCATCCAAAACTTTCCAATACAAGAAATCAAAAGAGTGGTTGGAGACGCGTATGCCCAAGGGCGTCCATACTACAAAATCTGCACTTTTAATAGAATATTCTTTGTTTTCGTTCAAGATTCCCATGATACCCTGAATTTGGTCATAGTAATAGTGGGGAATTAGGGGTTCGTAAAAACGCTTAATTCCCAAATAATTTCTTTTGGAGTAAGGGCATTTGATCTCCAACAAGCGCCATTCCACAACACCATTGGTGTGGACAAGATACACAATGCCATCAGGGGATCCCCCCATGTATGGTTTTTGGAAACGCACGTGCAACCCAGAGTCCAATACTTCCACTGACTTTGTTGAAGGTTGGGACTTGACATAATCCACATATCTTTTTAGCGCTTCTTTTTCATGGCCATTGCCCCATCTGGTGGCGTTGTTGCCCTTAAAAGTTTTCCAAAGCATGGACTTTGCACATTGTTTTGGGCTGCAGTAAGGATTGTGACCTGCTGCAGCACCAAACATGGAAGCAGTGATGCGATTCTTGCGCGCATCCAACCATCCTTCAGTCTGCTGCTTTTGAGCGCGAATATCCATGATTTCCTCCCAAGTGATTGAGGACATTGCTTTGGGAAGAATGGGGGCACTCATTATTTTTATTGCTCGATTTCTAAAAATTAGGATTATGTCCACTGCAACATTGTCGTCGCGTTACAGTTTGGGTCAGGGTGGGAAACTGTTGAGGGTTTGGCTTATTCCTGCCCTTATTGTGGTGGGTATTGTCTTGGTATGGCACAATGAAGCTCAGAAATGCAAACAACGTCAAAACATGCACTCTGTAGGCTGCAGCATTGTCAATGCCGCAGGGTCTGTCATGTCTGGCATGGGCAAAATGTTTCAAACATTGGCCAAGGCTTTGGGCTCCTTTTTTTCCTATGTGGTGCTCTATCTCCTCTTCTCAGTGGCAGTGCGCGTACTCAAAGGGTTAAGATACATGTTTGGAAACAAAAAAGATGGCACGAAAAGTGCTTTGGAAAAACTACAAACGCAGTTGGAAAACATGGACGCGCCAGACGTGGCATTAAAAGACATGTCTGCAGCTATTGATGAGTTAAAGGAGGGAGGGTTTATGAATAAGGAATTTGAGGCTTTGAGGGTCGTGCAATCTTTAGCGAAAAAGAGTGCTGTACAATCCACCATTTTGCTCAGACGTTTGAGAACTCAGCGTGATTATTTGGCAACATTGCGCACGCAAAGTCGAGCAGTTATTCAAAAGCGTTATGAGGATGCTCTGGGTTTAATTAGGGGAGAACGCGATGCTATCATGGCGCAAGTGTCAGAGCGTGGGTACAGTGTCAGGGATTGGGAGACGTTAAGTAATGAAGAACGCAAAGTGTTGAGGGAAAAAGGACAGTTGGAAGATGGGACAATTGTGTTGAAAATTAGAGCCAATGATATGGAAGTGTTTGCACCCCCCATGGTCACCCAACAATTGTTTGGAGAACCTGCGCCCAAACCCAATGTGGCAGTACGTTTTTTCAATTTCTTGACAGACACAATCATGGGGGCTGACCCTGTTGGTGCCAGGTACACAAGGGCGCAATTGAGTGCCAAGTTCCCTGATATAGTCCAACCTCAATACGTGCACACTAGACAAGAATTAGAGTTGAGGTATAAGGAAAGCATGTCTAATTTGGATCGCAATATTTCAGCAATGAATGAGGTGTTGGATGCAGCAACCAAGAATGTTGGGCAGGGCGCCAAAAATGTCAGGGTCAGTTCCAAAGTGTTTGAGACCAAACTTAGTCATGCAGTGGCCACAGTGTCCAAGGAAGGCGCTAAAGTCATGAAAGCAGGAGGTGTCATGGGCCAGGCCTTGGAAGTGATGGCAGAGGTGGCAACAGACATTGCTGCTGGAAAGATGCCTGGCGTGTCATCCAGTCGTGATCCAAAACCTGTGCGCGATTTCTACTCAGCCTTTGATTCTGCGCGTGCCAATGGGGAAGATTCTTTGGCGCGTGTAAGAGATGCAGCAGACGTGATTGAGAAAGAATATGAGGAACAAATGGAAGAAGACCATGACGCAGAATTGGAACGTATTGAAAACAATGAAGAAGATGTGGTTTAAGTTCCTTGTTGCTCCAATTTGGTGATTTGTTTTGCCAAAGTGGTCTTGAGTTTGTGGAATTTTTCCTTAAATTCCTTGTCGATACGCGCCACTGAATTGATTTGTGTTTTGGAAGACACTGTGCGCAGAGGTGTGGACGCGTTTATACTATTAAACTTTGAATAATCCATGACTTTAAATGTCTAAATCAAAAAAAATTGGGGAATTTTGGCACTTCCAAGACTTAAGGGCCCTGGTGTTTTCAGGTGGTGGTTTGTGTGGTGGAGCATTTGGGTCTGCCATCGAATTGTTGGACAGCATTATGAAAACTTTGGGATTGTGTCGCCACAAACAAATTAAGGAATATGGGGGCACATCTGTGGGGGCCATTTTTGCCACCATGCTGGTGTTGGGATTTACACCTCATGAAGCTTTGGTGGAATTCCAAAAATTCGAAATGCCCATGGTTGGGGATGGGGTGGTTGGATTGCTGCACAACAGAGCAGTGATGGATGTCACAAAATTTCGCGACCAACTTTGCAAATGGATTTCATATTTTGGCGAGGTGCCCCACATCACTTTCGCTCAATTGTTTCAAAACACTGGGAAAAAATTAGTGATTGCTGCTACTTTGCTCAATGAATACAAGGCAATTTATTTTTCTTACACACTCACACCTCACATACGTGTGGTGGACGCGTTACAAGCCACTTCTGCCATTCCTGGCCTGTTTTCCCCCTTTCAATTTGGTCCCAAGCGTGCTTTTGTTGATGGGGCGTTTACCAACAACTTCCCCTTTGAACAATTTGAACCTACCACTACTTTAGGGTTTGTTTTAAGAAGAAAAACAAAAGTTAACATCAGCATTTCCAACACATTGGTTGAAGTTACAAAACATTCTATTTATTGTGCTTTTGAAACTCTCTTAAATTCAAAGCTGCAGTGGTTGTTTCTAAAGTTCGGCCACGACCACATTTGCACCATTGGTGTGAATCAGGAACTTAGTTTAAAATTGGAGCCCCTAACGCTTAAAGAAGAGGAGGACATTGTGCAAGCTGGCGCCAGAGATTTCACCAAACATTTGTTGGTGTATGCCCACATTATACTTTGGTTGGTTGTGTATTATGAATATTGAGCATGTGGTGGACGTTGCTTTGGGCGAAGTGAAGTTCTGTCAGGATCCCCAAATTGTGTCTGTGTTGGGGGACATTGATTTGAGTTTGGCAAAATCGTTTCAAAAAATGTTGAGGAAAGCTGTGGATAGTGGCCAGCCCATCATTCCTATCGTCATTCATTCTTTTGGGGGGGATGTTTACGTATTGAATTTAATGCTGGAAATGATGAGGCAGTGCCCCACACCCATTGCCACCATTGTGCCCTCTTTTGCAGCATCAGCAGGATGCGCTCTCTTTTGTGCTGGCTCCCAACGTTTTATGGGGGAAGGCGCGCGTCTTATGATTCATCACATTTCTGCCCACCTTGGGCTTTCACACGTCAATGATGTTGCGAATGAAGCAGACTTGATGAAGGAGTTGAATGAACAAATGTTTGTGCAAATGGCAGAACAAAGTGGGTATCATAGAAACCCTCAATTTTTTGTGGAAAAGGTTAATCATTCAGGAAAAACTGATTTCTACATTGACGCTTACCAAGCATTGGAATGGGGCATGACACACCATGTGGGTATTCCAAAATTTAGTGTGATGGTTGGCGTCAATTACACGTTTGAACCTCCTCCTAAAAAGTTGAAAAAACGCAAACGAACTCGTGCCAAGAAATCAGGAGCTTAGCGAGCGCTGTCGCTATCGCTATCGCTATCGCTATCGCTTTTGCTTTTGCTCGCTGCGCTGTTTGCTGGCCTTGTGTCTGCGTCTAAACCACTCACGATGGCGTGGTAGTACATATACCATGACAGCAATGATGGAAGAACTAATGAGGGCAATTTCTGCATTGTGCCACAATTGGTCGTAGCGCTGTTTGAGGATGGAGTGTGTGCCCAATGCCACAAACACCACAAGAAAAAATGTTAGGAAAACTGACTTCCATAACCCCAAGTCCTTATAAACTTTGTGAAGCATTACGTAGATGTAGTTTATTCACAGTTATAATAAATTTTAAGATGGATTTAGCAGATGCCAAAGCTATTCAAAAATGGGCCCCTGTCCCTTACAGGATTGTAAGACGACTCAGCCTTCCCTATTTCAAGGTAGAAAAGGGGGAATGTGGCCCTATTCAAGTACGTATCAAATGTTGCGGCCAGAAATGGTTGGTGCCTTGGTTAGTGCCTAGGGTAGACTTGACATTGAAAACCAGATGTTGCCAAAAGCAAATTCGTTGTGTTCCCAACCCAAGTCGCCTCCAACGCTTTTTGTAGGCGTAATGCGACACACTATTGCCAAACAAAGAACGCCAGGGTCGTCTACAGGGATGCCCAAGACGTTTTCTTACGATTTGGACACTATGGCGCAAATGCATTCCCTGGCGCGCCAAACTCAAAGCGCTCACAAACTCAATGAATTGAGTGATGATGTGAAAAGTTGGATTACTTATGCGCAAACAACGCAATGGGGTATGGACGACGTGTTGAAGAAAAGCCAGGGGATTTTAGAGTTGGTGACAGCTCTGTTAAAGCGCGACCAATCTCAAGCGTTACAAGAAGTGTTGGCGCAAGCTCAGCGTGAAAAAAAGGAAGAAATTTTATTGTTGAAGCAACAACACGCAGCAATACAATTGCAAATGCATGGAAAAATGACAAACGTCAAGAAACAATTGGAGGACGCCAGACAAGAGTTGAAAGAGTTGAAGAAAAATCTAAATAAAACTGAGGTTTAAGCTCCCCAAAATTCTATCAAGAATTTTCCTGCAGTATAATCAGCTTCAGCGACAGCACTGCCAGTTGCTAAATAAAGATAAAATATTCCAGTAGTTGGAACAGTCTCAAACACGCGCATGTCTCCAGCAGCCCAGTTTCCATCACGATTAATAAGAATTGTCTCATTAAATGTATCAATGACAATGTCGTCATTGAATTCCCCTGTCGCTTCTACAACTTGATACACGTCGATATCTGGGTTTCCACCTGCAGGCGTCTCCATGCACGTAATACGACCTGCTTTTATGGCAGTACCATATTGGGCTACTGTTATTTGACCCATGTGGGCGCCTGCAACATCATTTTCTCCAATTATCGCGTTTGCTGACGCACCAGAACGAAGAGGGGCAAGATCAAGGTATATGGTATTGTACACGACACCTCCAAAACGTTGAGCATAAATATATCCTTCAGACGCATCCAAACCTGCACCAAACGTGCCAGTGTCCCCTGATACTGTTAAAGCAGCTGCATTAACATTTCCATTAAACGTCACCACTCCTGCAGCGTCCATTTCAATATCACTCGTGTCTGCCAATTCTGTTCCTGAATGAATCTTAAAAATGTTGTCAAAGTCATCAATCCCAGCAACAAATGCTGTAATGCCACCTTGCTGAAACTTAATTGTCACATCTCCATCACCATCAGGTAAATTGGCGATGTACCCTTCACTCGTCGAGACACCAGCGACTGTCACTGCGCCAGTACTTAAAATCCTGAATCTCTCAGCCGGACCAATCCCACCAGCCATGTTGTAAAACACCAAATCAAATGCTTCTGTGCCATCACCTACATCTGTAGACTCTGACGCGATTCTCGAGCCAATTTCAAGGTTGGCTGGCGTTTGAGTGTCTGTGATAAATGTTATACCACACCCAATCCCAACTGCAGGTAATGCATGAGTTGTACTGTGCGATGCAATTATAGGATAAAGAACAGAGGTTGCGCTAGCATCAGTGACAGCCCCCCAGACACCAGATAATCCAGTAAAAGGACCAGTAACTGATCCTGTTCCCACTCCATTAATAGAAAATAGAGTGGCGTTCTCGGGGTCTCTTACTTCAAAACTAGTATTTGCGTCTGTCGAGCCTATATCCATTAAGATACTGTCTGTAACAGATACAGATTCAAAACGAAGATTTCCTGTGGTGTTGGTGAGTACAAAGTCACCTGTGTCATTGTTGTCAAACTCCATGGTTGTGTCGTCGCTATTCCCAAAACTTAGCACAATATCATCATTTAGCTGCACATTACCACCAGAGACCAAAACTTCACCAGCAGAGTTGGTGATGCCAGCAGTTGTTGTCAAAAGACCAGTTGAACCAATGGTTATGTGTTGTACCATGGCTCCAGTAGCAGCTGTGTAAAACGCAAGCTCTGTTGGATTTGCAACGTCTGTGAAGCCAGTTTCTGCAATGGCTCTAATGGATGCTCCAGCCAATGCAGCATCACCTTCATCAGTTTCATCAGGGGCTTGGAAGTCAATACGACCCAAGACGTTACCCCCACCAATTGCTCCTGCAGACGTTTGCAGATTAAGAATGGCGCCATCTCCTGTCTTCACAGTCATGTCGCCAGTGAACGCTGTCCCCAAATCCCCACTCATGGTCAAGCCTGTGCTCAAAGACCCATCTGCGTCAGCGCCAGAATTGACTTGAATCACAATCTTTGTGGTAAGATCGTCAACAGCACCATCATGGTCCACACGAATTTCAGCACGTTCTGTTATAGTGCCAGCGTCATTAGCACCCCTAAACAAAATTTTGCTTTCAGATATACCTGCAACAGCACCATGACCAGATTCTGTGGACGTCATGGTCAAGATGGGATTGGTGGCCTGCATGTTGAAGTCATCTGCAGATAAATCCCCCAACACATCTAGGGGCCCTGACACTTGGACTTGTGTTGGGTTGTATGTGTTGGTGACATGTTCAATGGTTGTGTAATGCTGTTCGATGGCAGCAGCTGTAACGACAGCTTTGACTAACTCCCCAATGATCCCTGATCGTCCTGCACGATTAGACATCTTGAATTATTTTTTTAATATCTCTTAAGCTCTTTATTACTCCTAGGACAAAAAGTTGAGGACGTCTTCCCAAATTTAATTTTGTAATTTTATGGAACTACCAGCGCAAGTTGGCTTGAGGGGTGGTGTGCAATTCATGCTGTATTGGATGTGTGAAGATTGGAGTGGGGAATGCCACATGGAGCGTTTGGGAGATCACTTTGCGTACACGTCTTTGGTTCAGGCGTACAACGACAACAGAGGTAAAAAAGACAAGTGCCTCAAATCTCTTTGGGTGTGGCAAAAGTTTGTTGTGTGTGGTGGAGCCAAAACGTTGTTGGAGTACAGGGACATGGAGGGAAATGAGGGCAAGCCTTGCATTTTTAATGGAAAGGACGCTACCATTTTAGAAAACTATGGCAAAATAGTGAAAAACGACGAGTTTTCCTTCAAAATCAGCAAGTTTGTGGACTTGGCAGGTCGTTTGCGCTACAATTGGTTGAGGGAGCCCACAACGTTTTTGATGTATGCTGAAGATGATCTGGAGGGCTTTGCCACGCGTTTATGGTTGGAACGACCTTGGAGAAACACACCTATGGACTTTATGGAGTTTCGTGCACGCCACATCAAGAAATCCATGGCTTTGGTTCATAAAACGTACAGAAAGGATCCTAAACTTATTAAAATTTTATGCAATCATGTCAACAGAAAAACAGGGCAAGTGGATGGAAAGTGGGTTTTGTTGGAAGGCCCCCAAAATCGCGTATGGATTCCCTTTCATCTCATGCTCAAAAACTTGGAATGGGCCAGGAAAATGATGGGCATGAGCCTCCACTTTCAGCCAACGACTGCAGAATCTGGGATTATTCACAAACGTCGTCAGCTGGCTCTGGCGCAGGCTCAAGCGCAGTAGGCGCAGACGTAGACGCAGTTGCAACAGTTACTTGTGCGTCAATGTCACAAATACATTTGTATACCATGCATGCCAAAGGACTTGTGGTTGGGGGCGACCACTCACTCCAATTTTCCTCAACAGCCTTGTATTGTTGCGCAAGAGTTTGGACGTATTGGGCGTCGTATTCGCTGTCGCTATCGCTGTCGTTGCTGTTGTTGTCTGCCCCTTCTCCAACAAAATTCATCAGAGTGTGCAGCATGAATTGCACAAATTGTGTGATGGGAGCTTTTTCCCTCACATAAACTTGGGCTATGGTTAAATATTTGGTAATTCCCTCCACTTCTTCAGGAAATGTAGCGCGCAATTTCCCCAACTCCACCATGTCTTGGGTGATGATGGGGTGCAAAATAGCCTCAATTTTTACACCAAGCCCATCAGGGTCCATGATTTGTCGCTTGAGCGCCAGGGCAATGTGGGTGTGATTTACATGCTCAAGGTGCAACACAGCCTCTGTGTACACCAAAGCATCAAAAAAAGCTTCCTCCATCACATATGCAATCACTGCGAAAATCATGGCTTGGG
>CEPX01415064.1_pt1 | contig 11975 bp, 13 predicted proteins | sample 361361 | NCBI WGS metagenome assembly CEPX01 (sample SAMEA2619974, study PRJEB7988) | marine metagenome | biome: marine biome (ENVO:00000447); feature: mesopelagic zone (ENVO:00000213) & marine oxygen minimum zone (ENVO:01000065); material: "saline water (ENVO:00002010), including plankton... | reverse complement strand
GCTTTTTCAGTTGGAATTCTAGCATTTTCTAAATAGATCATTTTCATAATAAAACTAGTTTCCTGGAATCTGTTTTAAACTATTAGCTACGTACTCTTGCTCTTCTTTAGTAATTCCCAAAAATAGTGGCAAAGACAGTACTTGTTCAGAAACTTTATCGGTTATTGGACAGGGGTCACCCGATTCTTTATAAAAGGGCTGATCATAAACCGGTACCGGATAATGGACTGCTGTTTGGATTCCTAGCTCTAACAAGTCTTGTCTAACTTTATCTCTATCCCCTTCTAAGATTCTAATTATATATAAATGATAAATACCAGAGCCCTTATCAAGCTCTTTAATTAATTTAATTTTATTATTAGATATTAGATCATTATAAATTTTAGCAGACTTAATTCTAGCGTCATTATTATCTTCTAGAAATGGCAACTTTAAATTTAAACAAATGGCTTGGATTGGATCAAGGCGCATGTTATAACCTAACTGCTCATGTTGATTATTTTTGTTCTTACCTAAATTCCTAATAACATTAATTTTATTTTTTATTTCTTCATTGTTAGTGACTACTGCTCCCCCATCACCAAAAGCCCCTAAATTTTTAGTCGGATAAAAACTGAAGGTTGCAACATCACCCCAATTACCAACGTATTTATCTTTAAACTTTGTCAGATGGGCTTGAGCACAATCTTCAATAACATATAAATTATGCTTTTTAGCAATCTCTACAACTGTTTCAATGTCACAAGATTGACCATATTGATGTACTGGTAATATTGCTTTGGTTTTGTCAGTGATAATATCCTCAAGTTTCGTAACATCAAGTGTTAAGCTGTCTTCATTAATATCGCAAAATCGTGGCACAGCTCCCACTCTTAGAATTGCGGTAACCGTGGCATTATAAGCATTCCCCTGAGTTATTACTTCATCACCAGCTTTAATATCTAGGGCTCGTAAAGCTAAATACAAAGCATCAGCACCGCTACTGGTGCCGATACAAAATTTAGTACCAACGGCTTTGGCCCAGCTATGTTCAAACTTTTCTACCTCTTCAGTTAAAATAAAACGACCCTGATCTAAAAATTGATCAACTGACTTTAAATAGTCTTCTTTGATTTGTTGAGTATTTTTAGTTAAATCGTTAAATGGTACATTCATAGTTGTTGACTGATTGATTCATCTCTGTCAAAATGTGAAATAGATATAAATTGGATTAATAATTAATTTGTTATTTAAGATAATACTATGATTGATGGTGTAAAAGTAAAAAATTTAGTTATTCGCCAGGACATGCCCGACAAGGGAGAAAAAGGTGATGCTCCCAGTGGTGAAAAACGCGGTATCTTATTAGAAGTTCTTCGAAAAGATGAAGGACTGTTATCTAAATTTGGTCAAACCGTTTTTACCATTTCTTATAAAAATACGATTAAGGCATTTCATTGGCATCGAAAACAAGATGATCTGTGGTTTGTCGCCAGTGGTAAAGCCAAAATTGTTTTATATGATCAGCGTAAGGACTCGCCAACTCATGGTGAAACTCAGGTTCTTTACGCCGGTACTGATGACTACAAACTTATTTTGATTCCAGTTGGTGTGGCCCATGGTTATAAAGTAATCGGTGATGAACCGGTTCTGCTGTTTTATCACGTGACTGAAACTTACGTTGATTGGGAACCAGACGAAAAGCGTATTCCCTTCGATGACCCAACTATCAACTTTAACTGGGACGAAGACTAGTGGCTATCTAATGCTTAAATAATTTAGTCTCGTCGTCAATCTCTAAAAATTTCTTCATCTTACTAATATCTAAACTGGTGTCTTGGGGCACCCACTCAGGACGAGGAATGGTTTCAATATCAGACCTCGTTCTTTTGGCATAATCTTCTAAGCTATTTCGCGGCCCACCCAAATTCATTACTCCGGTCGCTTCTGATTTAGCTGCTTGAACAATCAATGGTGCCATCTCGTCAACATAAAGCTTGGAATTAAATTGGTCTTCATAAACTTTTTCCCAGGGAAATGGTATTGGACCAAAACTTAACCGAAGAATCAAATGGTTATCAATCATTCGAACAGCACACTCACCACCAACTTTTGACCAACCAAATTTATAAGGTGTTAAAATAGCTTCATCTTCTTTATGTGGTCCTGGTCCAGTATATAAATAATCAGTTGAAGTATAAACTAATTTGGCGCCAATCTGATGACAACCTAAAACTATATTAGCCGTACCTTTAATATTAATTTCTAATCCTGGCTCAGGATTTTTTTCATGTTCTGGTGGTTGAGTAAAAGCCGCTAAATGAATAACCACATCTGGTTTTTCTTTTTGTAAAACCTCGATCACCTGATCCTTGTTGGTAATGTCTAATTCGGCAACATCAGTAGCAATAATTTCTGGATCAACTTTTTGTATTTCACTACCCATTAAGCCGGCGCTGCCAGTCATTAAAATTTTCATACGTTTAATTGTTTAAGATAATCTAAACCTTCTTTAAAAGACGCCATAGCATAATTAGCGTCGCCACTGTTGGCTAACTGGCGATAATTTAATATTCTAGCAAACTCGGCTGATAATCTTCCTAAACGAGTAGTCACTTCTGGCGGACTGGCTAAAGCTTTTATTTCAATTTCTTCCATCCAGTTACAATTATTCAAAGTCTTGGGATAAAGTTTTGTGTTAACTTGATTTTTTTTGAAAGTTGCTAAATTTGTCAAAAATGCTCTAATAATATGTTGTGGCGTAGAAATTATAATTGCTGAATCAATATTATTTTCTTTAGCAAATTGCATAAAACCTTTGGCTTCAGCATAAGTATGATCAGCCTCGCCAATGGAGTGAATCACATCTTGCGGAATAGAAAATTTGTTTTCTAGCTGTTCTTTCCAATATTCAAAACCTTTTAAACCAACTTCGTATTCGTCGTGGCCATTGAGCACAATCATCTTAGCTCCTGAATCTTCATAATGAAGAGCCACTAATTTAATCATGTCATCCTTTAAATCATCCCAGCCATGGACAAAAATTGCTTCAGCTTTAACCTGATCTTGATTAAAAATTTTGTTAGTTAGCTCTAACCAGTCTTGTTGGTTTTCCATAAATTATTCAATGATTCGTGGCTGCGGGACATGAGTAATCCATTTACCGCCACCTTGGCGAAACCAAGCTTGGTACTTATCAATTTCTGGTAAATGATTCCAAGCAAACAAGAAAGAATAATCAACATTTTTAAATTCTTCTTGGGGCACAATTGGAATATGTACTCCTGGATAAAATTTACCTTGCTTGATTGGCGTATTGTCAGTAATAAATGGAATTAAATCAGGACCAATGTCACAGTAATTACAAATAATTACTCCCTTTGAAGTTGCGCCAAAACCACAAATCTTTTTATTTTCTTTTTTAACTTTATTCAAAATGTTTACTAACTCAACCTTAGACTTTTTAATATTGCTGTTTAACTCCTCCATTTTTCGGTCTAGATCTTTTTCTTTATTCAACCATTTATCAACTTCTGGTTTCTTAGGAAAATTATCTTTGTGACCAACGTACATTCTAAGTTCACCACCATGAACATCAATATGCTCACAGTCAAAAACATGATAACCTAGTGGCTCTAAGACATTATTGATAAACGAAATGGTAAAATACCAAACATGCTCATCATAGACTTGGTCATAAGAAGTTTTTTCATAGATATCCATAAAGTAAGGATCTTCAAATACCCAAACACCTTCTTTGCCAATTAGTTTAGTCACATTTTTTACATAACTTAAAAAATCTTCTATATGACAAGAAACATTGGCACCAAAAACTAAACTAACCTTACCTTTGCTTAATATATCTTCGACGACTTTATCGTTCATGAAACTATTAATTACATGATGACCTTTAGACCGAGAAACTTCAGCCACATTTTTTGATGGTTCAACCCCAACTGCGGCCACACCTAATCTTTTCCAAGCTTTAAGCATAATGCCATCATTAGAACCAACTTCCACCACAATTCCCTCTTTAGCATAGGGCGCTAATTTTTGAGCAGTCTCAGCAAAATGCAATGCCATCCCTTGAGAAGTTGAAGAGAAGAAAGCATAATTTTCGTGAAACATTTTTTCTGGCGGTACTTTATTAATTAAGCCAATCGCTTTTGTGTTAGCATCATAACCAAGCACCATGTCATAAAAAAACTCATCTTTAAATTGATCCTCAGTTAAAAAAGCATTAGCAATGGGCATTTTGCCAAAATCAATTAGTGGTTGTAATTTTATATCCATTTATTTTTGTATTCCTTTTAAATTATTAATAGTTGTGGCAATCCCTTCTTCTAAATCACCCTGAGCGGTAAATCCTTTTTGGGCTATCTTGTCAATTTTAACATCATAAGACAATTGATTCATAATTTCTGATTCAACCATCTTTACCTCTAAATCTGGAATAAACTTCTTAATTGTTTCGATAATATCTTTGACCGCCAAATTTGCAGTCACCACATTATAAATTTCTTCGTCAAATATATCTTTATTTAGAATTAAATTTATTGCCTTAACGCAATCAGCTAAATCTAAATAAGGTCTTTTTTGATCCATGGCAGTTTGCCAAACAGTTACCGGCTGACTATTGACCGCTTGCCAGGTAAATTTATTAACCGCCGTATGGAAACGCATGCCAACTGACCAACCAAAAATAGTACCGAACCGACAAATCACATATTTTAAACCTTTAATCTTTAATTCAGCTAAATATTTTTCGGCATCGATCTTTGATTGAGCATAAGGACTTTGAGAATTAACTTCACTGGTTTCATCAACAATTGACTCTTTACTACCATATACACTAGTAGTTGAGGGAAAAATTAATTTAACATTTTTTTCCAAACATTGATCAGCAACTTTTTTTAAACCATCAAGGTTAACTCGCTCAACTTCTTCTGGTTCTTTTGTCGAATAAGTAGCATCGGTAATTGCCGCTAAATGAATTACCGCTTCTACACCATCAAGTGGCAAAGCAGTATCTAAAATATCACCCTGAATGAATTGATATTTTTTATCAGTTGGTAAATTAAAAAGTGAGGCATATCGCTGGGTAACTAAATTATCAACTAAAATAATTTCTTCAGCCTCAATTTCTCTGATTAATTTTGAACCGATGTGACCAAGAGCACCGGTAACTAAGACCTTCTTCATAATTATTTTTTAATTCTTTCCTTGGTTAACTTTAGACCTTCAGCTAGTGAATATTTCGGTTGCCAATCAATTAAGCCCCGAAGTTTGTCTGAAGAAAATAATACTTTTTCAATTTCAATACGTTTACGTAAATCAGGCCACGGTTCAAATTCTACTTTAATTTGACCAAATGTTTCGGCAATGGCCTCAGCAATTTCCTTAACACTATGATGATCAGTATGAGTTGCAAAATAAGATTCCCCAAATAATTTAGAACTATGAGCTGCTTGCCATAAAATTTCGGTTGCGTCATCGACAAACATCACATTTCTAGTCTGATGGCCATCACCAAAAATTTTAATTGGTTCATTGTCAGCAGCTAAACCAATAAAATAATTTACAAAACCAAAGGCTGGATCCTTTTTGCCATAAGGACCATACAAATTGGCAAATCGTAAGACGACTGTTTTAATATCATAAACCGTATTAAAAACTCGATAATATTTTTCGGCTACTCCTTTGTTAGTCGAGTAGATGTCTAATGGGCGCTCACCATGATTTTCATCAATCACGTCACCAACCGCTTTACCAACAACTGTTGAGGATGATGGATAAACCACTACCGCGTCTTTGGCATGATCACGAACAGTTTCTAAAAGTTTAATGTTACCAATGCAGTTAACTTCTGTATCAAAAACAGGATCTTTAAAAGATAAAGTGTGAGAAGTTTGGGCAGCACAATTAAAAATAATATCTTGACCAGTTACTACTTCCTGAAGTAATTTTCTATCTAAAATATCACCTTCAATAAAGGTGATTTTATCCATGACATCAGCCAAGGTATCTTTGGTGCTTAACAATTTTGGATCTAGAGAATCAACGGCAGTTACTGCAATATTTTCTTCTTGAAGTACCCGACGAACCAAGTTTGAACCTAAGAAGCCGGCAGCCCCTAAAATTAGCACTTTTTTTGGGTTTTTTAAGCTATTTTCCATTTAAAATTAGTGGTTACTAATACAAAATAATAACACAAAAGGTATAAAATTACAAGGGTTTAATGTTCATTGACAAAGTCAAGTATTTTTAATAGGATTAATTGTTGGCATTACGTCAATTTGCACCTATAAAACTCAGAGGAGAGATACTGATGGAAATTACATTGTTTGATTTCGTGCTTCATGTCATGGAAGAGATTGACAAGCAACGCATTCGGCTCAAAGATCAGATCTCCCAAGCGGTTGAGTCAACTGATCGAGGTAAACAACAAGCTCGGCTGGAACAATGGATTTATGATTTTCTCAAACAAGAAGTCATGGAATCACTCAAGTCGATGAATGCGGGGGTTCGGCTCAATGCTGAAGGTTATGAACCAGTAGAAAACGGCTTACCGGTAGAACAAGTGATCAATATTGATCCTTGGGATGGCACGGCCAATGGTTGTCGCTTCATAGATGGCGGTCAGCAAATTGGCTCCTCCTTTGCGACGGTGATCTCGGTAATGCCGGAAATGGAAAATACGACGTTTGGTGATGTTTAAATCGGCGCTGGACTTGACCTTCGTACCGGACAGTATTGGATTGCTGAAGTAGGACGAGGGGCTTTTAGTGGAATTGAGGCAGCTCAAAGATCAACAATTCAAAGATCAGAAATACAACAGCTGGCTCCAAATCCTCAGTACCACCGCCACAGTCCATTACTGGCCTCTGAGTTCTGTCGTCAGATCAATTGGCTCACTCGTTTGCTGATCAACCAACCAGTTGAATGGACCGACTGCGCTAGCAGTTTCATCAACATGCTACGGGTTGCTCTTGGTGAAACTGACTGTTTCTTCAATAATGTTTTCCCATCAATCTCCAAGGAGGGACAGCGTGGACACGAACTTGGTGCCATGATGCCGTTCATTAAAGAACTTGGGGCTTGTGCCATTGATACCAGAACTGGTAAAAATCTAATGACAACACCTTTCACCTTTGACGGTATGACACCGGTGATGATCGGCGTTGACGAAGATACGGTCAAGTACTACAAAGAAATGATGGAGGAAAATCTTGAACAAGAAATTCAAATTTATCCTGGGCTGGCTATAAAGCTTCGAGATCTGATTCCGGCCATTCATAACGGAATTGGCACTCAGCGCTGGTCTCATCGAGATCTACCACGAGCTAAAGTCGAAGTTTAAACATTGTTCTTTATTTCTGCCATTCCATTGGAGTGGCTCTTTTTTTACTTTAAAGTTCTAACAAAATATTTTTAAAAGTCTCACCAATCTTTTTTGATGTAATTTCTGCTTTAAACAACTGATAACCATTGTTGGCAATCTTGTCTGCGAAATCTGGATTATTTTTTAGTTCTAAAATCTTTACCGCTAAATCCTTGCCATCAGCACCCTTACAAAACAAGATATGTTCCCGGTCAACAAAAAATTCTTGCATTGCTGGAGTGTCAGCGGTGATTACCGGTTTTTTTAAAGCCATGGCCTCAATTACTTTAAAAGCCGCAGTCATGTAGGACTTTTGAACATGGCCAAACATTCCTAAACAAATATCAGAAACTGCCATTTGCTCAGCCAATTTTTCGTACGGTAGTAGATCAATAAAGTTAACTCTGGCTAAACTGTTTTTTCTACAATAATCTATTTCTTTATGATAATTGCCCAATTTTCCAATAATATTAAAGGTTATACCTTCATTTTTTAATTCTTCGGCGGCTTTAATAATATAATCCACCCCTTGAACCGGGGCATAACTGCCGTGAAAATGGACGATAAAGTCATCACCATCTCTTTTAATATCTCGAGGATAAAAAATATCTTCATCACAACCAATTTCTAGTCGTCTAAATTTCTTCTTTGAAATTTTAAAAGTTTTTACAAAATAATCAATATGGGTATTAGTTTCTAATAAAACTCTGTCCGGCAAAAAACTGGCCAACCAATCCATAAAATAATATTTCAAACCCCAAAAACTGTATTTTGAATGGGCCTTACGATCAAAGATAACTGAATCATATTCCGAAACAAACATGTCAATGACTAACTTTTTTCCATTTAGTTTAGCTAACAACCAAGCCAAAGGCATAATGGCATGTCCAGCAAAACCAACCACCATCACGTCATAGTTATTCTTAACAGCTTTATGTTTTTTTATTAAATCAAAATATTTCCTTTTTGATTTTAGTTCTGTCCGGCACTCGATCACTTCAATACCATTTTCTTTTAAACCCTTTATATTAATTCTATTGCGAGTATACAAAGGATCAAATGTTCCAAAATAACAAACCTTCATCTAGTTTTTTATAATTTCTAAAAACTTATTAATGATCGCATCGTAAGTATAGTTTTCTAAAACTCTCTTCCGAGCATTGTCGCCCAATTTCTTGGCCAAAGCCTCATCTTTTAAAATATTAATTACCGAGTTAGCCAAAGTGACTGAATCTCTAACTGGCACCACAAAACCGGTCTGACCATTAATATTTATTTCTGGACTGGCTCCGGCATCAGAAGTAACCACTGGTACTCCACAAGACATTGCCTCAATAGTGACTTGACCAAATGCCTCCATCCAGATGGACGGCACAACAAACACGTCAGAGGCATTAATATATTTTACTAAATCCTTGAACGGTTTTTTACCAACAGCTTGAACATTATTTTGTAAGTTCAAATCACCAATTAACTTATTCATCCACTCGCTCTCTCCTCCTCCACCAATGATTACCAAATTTGAATTAGGAACTTCAGTAATAATTTTTTGCATCGCATCAAGCAAAACACCAATGCCTTTTTCGGCAAAATTTATTCGACCAATAAATAAAACTACTTTTTCACCTTTAATTCCCAGCTCTTGCCGTAATTCAGATTTTCTATTCAACGGTTTAAATAAATCTTCTTCAATGGCCACACCTAAGTCAACCGCTTTTGTTTGATCAAGACGGAAGGCCTTACTTTCTTCAATTGCTGCTTTACTTAAAAAAACTATTTTGTCAGCATTATCATAAATTGACTTGGCAAAAATTTGTTGAGATTTTTTATCCAATAAAAACTTTAATATTATATTAACGCCAAAATTCCGTAATACTTTATGCCAACGACGATTAGCAAAAATTTCTTCCGGACCACGTTTAAAATGCCACTGCCAAGCAGTAATTTGCCGAAAATAAAATGGTACTCCCAATTGCTCTTTAATTTGGGCAATAGCGTAACCGCTTTCCCTAGCCTGCCAAACATAGACTAGATCTACCGAGTTTTGTTTGACTACTTTTAAAGTTACTTTTTGGGTTTGTTTAATATAAAGCCGTCTAATAATCTTGTTAATTGGCCACAACCAAATTTTATTAACCATTAATGGCCAAAAACGGATAATTTTTACACCATCAACTTCTTTACTGCCGCGTTTAGTCAAACTTAACCACGGACAAACCACATAGACTTGATGGCCTTGTTTAACCAACTTCCGCATTTTTTCAATAAAATAATGATACGTTCCGAGATGTTCTCCCAACTCTTTTTCAGTACCAAATTTATAAGCCACTACACAAATTTTCATACAAATTGTTCAACAATTTTTTTAACTAGATTATCTAGGTTATGATTGTCTACAACTTCTTGTCTTAACTGTTTACGTAACTGAATGGCTTTATCTTTAAGATCAAATAATGATCTAATACTTTCTGCCAAAGCCTTTGGATTATTTTGTTCAACCATTAATTCTAAAGGCAAAATATTTTTAAAGGCTTCATTACTGGTTAACACTAAAGTCCCCGAAGCCATGGCTTCTAAAACCGCCTTATCAATGCTGCCCGTTCCACTAAGGTTTATAAAAGCATCCGCTATCCTTAAATAATCCGGGATTTGAGAATTTTTAATAGCCCCCAAAAAATGAACTTGCTCACTTAAATTCATCTTAGTCACCATGGTTTTAAGATTTTCTTCATAGGCCTTGTGATTCTCAAGACCTGGCTGACCAATGATAGTTAGGATAACATTTTTATCATCTAAAATATCAACGGCTTTAATCATTGTTTCATAATCCTTGGTTGGTGAAATTCGACCGATTGACATTAAATTGAATTCATCTGTATCCTGACCATAGAAGCCGGGACTAAATTTTTCAGTATCAATTCCATGTCCGGTTATTTTTAATTTTTTGGTATCTAAACGAAAACTTTCCTTAGAAGCTGATAAAACAACATCTGCCAACTTTTCCATTTTTTTCATTTTATAATCAACTTGTTTATGCATATACCAGCTAACAACTTTTTTCTTATGTCGTTTAGCAATTGGCGCTGCTAAAATTGTATAAATTGGCATTTGATGACAAAATACACCATCCACTTCTTTAATATTTTTTTTAACCAATTTTTTAAAAGCAAAAACTTTTAACAGTTTGCTTTGATCAGTTTTTAAATGTTCCACCTTAATATTTTCTGGTAAACCAGACGAATCCCCTTCTTGCCAAGAGATTACTCGTAGTTCTTCAACTTGTTCTCCCAATTTTTTAACCCAATTATAAATAAACCCAGCTAAATGCTCGTTACGGTCAACCTTACGAGTTATCATTAAAAGTTTCATTGTTTTTTTAAAAATTCTAAACCTTGTTTAACTACTTCTAAACTATCAACTGCATTATAATATTTTAGTTCTGATAATTTAGTAACGTCATGCCATTCAGGCATATCTGCATAATATTGTTCGTTTTCATCAAAATGTTCCTTGGAAAGTTCTCCACCAACTTTTTTAACCAAATAGTAGATTAAAACACAATTCCAGTACACATCATCCTTTATTTCCTTTGGCGTTTGAGCTGGATGGAAAAAAGACGTTGTACAATAGAAAGGTTTTATAGGCTCAACTTTTACCCCGGTTTCCTCAAAAAACTCTCTTTTTAAGGCTTCATCAACTGTTTCATGGATATGGACACCTCCACCAGGAAAATCATAACCATCCCACTGTTTAGAAAGTAATATTTTATTATCTTCAAAAAGCAATCCGTAGATTGATGGACGGAAAGTCAATTGACTAGCGTCCACTTCATAATTTTTACCATCATGATCATGACAAATTATTTTCTTTCCGCCCGAGGCGGACCCGCCTTCGGCGGGCATGTTACTTTTCATTTACAATCTCCTGCCAAAAATTAATTATCTTATTGGTATTATCACCATACTTTTCCTTAACCAACTTCCGACCATTCTCCCCCATCTCTTTGGCTTTGTCTGGATTGTTTAAAAGATATAAAATTTTATCAGCTAAAGCTTGGGCATCACCAATAGGTGCTAAGTAACCATTTACTCCATCTTGAATAATTTCCTTTGCTCCGGTAGTAGCCGTAGAGACAACTGGTTTTCCAGCAGCATTTGCCTCTACTAAAACTTTACCGAAGCTTTCAGACGTAGAGCTTAAAACAACAACATCTGACATAGGGTACCACTTTTCAACTAATACTTTTGATGACTTATTTGGTTGTGATATGAAATTTAAATTAGCTGGAATGTCCATTATCTTGTGAAGGTCTGCGCCAATCTGTCTAAAATCAATATTTGATAACTTACTATCAACTATCTCAAAAGCTTTAAGCAAAGTTTGAAAGTCTTTAACTTTATCATAACGTCCAACATGCAAAACCATTTTATTATTAGGATTTTTTTTACTACTAACATTTTGATACTTTTCTAAATCAACCGGGGTTGAAATAACTTTAACTAATTTATTTTTTAATTTACTAAACTTTTCCTTTTGACCTTGACTCATCACTCGAATAGCATCTGCTTGTGGCACAACTTTTTTAGACATCTTTAAAAATAACCAGTTAAATTTA
>CEPX01415063.1_pt1 | contig 11975 bp, 5 predicted proteins | sample 361361 | NCBI WGS metagenome assembly CEPX01 (sample SAMEA2619974, study PRJEB7988) | marine metagenome | biome: marine biome (ENVO:00000447); feature: mesopelagic zone (ENVO:00000213) & marine oxygen minimum zone (ENVO:01000065); material: "saline water (ENVO:00002010), including plankton... | reverse complement strand
CTTGGCCTCCATAAGTATCTACAATTATTTTTCTTCCGGTTAAGCCGGCATCCGCGACAGGCCCACCCACAATAAACGCACCGGTAGGATTAATGTGATACTTAGTATTATCATCAACCCAATCAGCAACAACAGGCTTGACCACTTTCTCAATAATTTCCTTCTCAATCTGGTCATGGCTTACTTTTGAATCATGCTGTGTGGAAATAACCACAGTATCAACTCTAACCGGTTTTCCATTATTGTATTCAACAGTAACCTGACTCTTACCATCAGGCCTTACCCAGTCAAGGGTTTTGTTCTTTCTGACCTCAGCCAGTTTCATTGTTAACTTATGAGCTAAAGTTATTGGCAAAGGCATTAGCTCAGGAGTTTCATTAGTAGCATAACCAAACATCATTCCCTGATCTCCGGCCCCCTGTTCCTCATGCAGACCTTTGCCCTCATCAACACCCTGAGCTATGTCAGGACTTTGTTCTGAAAGAGAAATTAAAACAGAGCAGGCATCAGAATCAAAACCATACTCTGGTTTATCGTAACCTATTTGCCTTATTGTTTCTCGTGCAACGTTCTGTACATCAACATACGTTTTGGTTGTCACTTCTCCAAAAACAAGAATCAAACCTGTTTTGGTTGAAGTTTCAATTCCAGCCCTTGTATTAGGGTCTTCTTTGATCATTGCATCCAAAATTGCGTCGCTTATCTGATCGCACATTTTATCTGGGTGCCCCTCAGTTACTGACTCGGATGTAAAAAAATGTTTTTCTTTACTCATAAGCAAAAACCTCCAAATTATGTTTTATAATGCAAAGCACAGAAAGGTTTAATAATAATTTCTACTGTTATTATTCTTATAAGAATAAGTGATGTATGATGCTGCCAGAATTGAGTGAAATCAAGCACCAGAGAAAAAAATTAGATTTAACACAAACTGAATTGGCAAAAGAAACAAGAGTAAGCCAATCGTTGATAGCAAAAATTGAAGCAGGAAGCATTGTTCCTTCTTACTCAAATGCAAAGAAACTGTTTGATTTTTTTGAAACAATAAAAAAGAAACACGAAGCCAAAGCATCTGAATTTATGATCTATAAAGTTCTGAGTGTGAAACCTGATTCAACAGTAAAGTCGGCAATTAAAGCAATGGAAAAATATTCTGTTTCACAATTGCCCGTAATTGAGGAAGGAAAAAATTTGGGGACTATTTCTGAGAAAAATGTTCTGGAGGAAATAAATAATTCTGAAGAAGGAAATGTACTTGAAAAAAAAGTTTCAGAAGTCATGGGGGAAGCTATGCCGCAAATTACTGAAAATACCCCTTTTGATGTTGTTTCTTCTATAATGGGACATTCTTCCGGGGTTTTGGTTACAAAACATGGAAAGATTATCGGGATTATAACCAAGGCTGATTTGCTGAAATCGGTTGTTTCTAATAAGCATTAATTAAAGTAATATACTAGAGAAACTCAGCAAAACGATATTTTTATAAAAGGCTTCATGTCACTACTTAATAGTAACGAATTAATTTGTCGGGGTTTAGTTAATTGAATTTCAAAAACATTTTTGCAATATTATTCGCAGTACTTTTTTTGGTTAGCTTTGCGGCTAGCGCACATGCAGATGTTATTACAGTTACAGAATCTATACCAGGAAGAAATTATGAGTTAGATCACAGTTTTCTTGATAACGATCCTGTAAGTCAAAGTATTACAGCTTACTGTCCTGACAACTATGAAATTGTTACAGGGAATTGTGAAAGCGATTATCTGCGTTCATTCGGATCATTAAGAGAAGATATTGATTCTTTTGCTGATTCAGTAACCTGCACATATAGAATTGATTTCCCTTGGGCTTGCGGAGACGCTTTCCAGATTGTTTGTCCGTATATAGAAGCAACTGCTGTTTGTGAGTCTGATGGCACTAATGGCGGAAGCGAAACTAATAACCCTCCAACTTTGTTCGGGTTGCCTAATGTAAGTGTTGAGGAAAATTCAGGATTAAACTCAGATTTGATAGACCTCTGGGATTATGTGGATGATGAAGATTTTGATTATGAAATTAACTTTAGAATACTCGCTGAATCAAACTCAGGATTAGTTGATTGCATAATAGAAAATAACAGATACTTAAGCTGTTCTGTTGAAAGATCAGATTTAGGATCAAGCGCAGTTACAATAGAAGCAGAGGATACTTACGGAGCAACAGATATTGATTCTTTCACTGTTAGTGTTACCTCAGACAATGATGATCCAAACCTTAGCGGAATTCCAACTGTTTATGTTGCTGAAAATGATGGTTTTCAGGACAATGTAATTGATCTTCACAATTATGTTTTTGATAATCAGGATTCAGATTCAGAATTAGATTTTGATATTACTAACCAAACAAACACAGGATTAATTTTTTGCGAAATAGACCAGGACAGGTACATTGACTGCGATGATCCCGCAACTGACCAAACAGGAACAAACACAATCACTGTAAGAGTAACAGATACAGACGGAGCAACAGATACAGACTCTTTCAGAGTAGAAGTAATAGCGGATGACACTAACGAGGCACCTGTATTAAGCGGCATTCCTAATGTTGATTTAGATGAAAATGACGGCGCACAGGATAACCTGATTGATTTGTATGCTTATGCTTTTGATAACGAAGATTCTGAGTCAGAATTAACATTTGATATTATAGCCAATAGCGATTCAGGTTTGATTTATTGTGATATTGATCAGGACAGATACATTGACTGCGACCCTCCTAGGTTTGATAGTTCAGGAAGCAATACAATTACTGTAGAGGTAACCGACACAGATGGGTTAAGCGATACTGATTCATTCATTATAATTGTAAACGATATTTTTGATGATCCGAATGATACACCTACAATAAGCGGTCTGCCAAACCTTTCAATAGAGGAAAATGCAGGAGCAAGAAACAACTGGATTGACCTTCACTCATATGCTTTCGATCAGGAAGATTCTGATTCAGAACTTGATTTCAGGATTTCTAACCAGAACAACACAAGCCTTATTTTCTGCTCAATAGACCAAGACAGGTACTTTGAGTGTGAAGCTCCAAGAGATGATTATACAGGAACAAGCACAATTACAATAGAAGTGGAAGACCAGCAGGGAGCAACAGATTCGGATACTTTTACAATAGAAGTTGTTGCACAGGACTCAGGAGTATGCTCAGATATTGATATTGATACAAGAACAATATTCATTGATGAGGATGATTCAGAAACAATAAGATTTGATATTAGGAATCTGGGCGATGATGACTTTAGGTTGTTTGATGTGGACGTAGATGTTACAAACAACAGCAGTTTTTTAGATGCAAGAGACACTGACTTTGATACATTTATCAGAGAAGATGGGGAAGGAGAAGTGGAAATAAGGTTAGAAAGTTTTAATGTTTCAAGCGACAGAGAAGCAACAGTCAGAGTAAGAATAAGAGGAGAATTTGATAATGGAAACAGTTGTAGCTTTTCAGATATTGAAGAATCATTCAGAGTATGGATTGATAATGAAGGATCAAGTGGGTCTGGAAGCGGAAGCAATTCTTGTTCAGATATTGATTTTAAACAAAGAACTGTTTCAATGGATGAATCTGATAGAGAAACATTCAGGTTTGATGTTGAAAACAATGGAAATGATGATTTCAGAATTACTGATGTTGATGTTACAGAAACCAGCTCCTATTTGAGTATTGTTGACTTTGATGACAGAGGCACAATAAGAGACAATGATGAACTTGCACTTGAAATAGAACTAAGAAGTAATAATGTTTCAAGCGACAGAACAGCAACTGTTTACGTTGATTTAAGAGGAGAGTTTGATGATGGGAGAAGCTGTAGCTTCTCACAAATCGGCAGGGAATCATTCAGGGTTGAAATTGAGAACTCTGGTTCAGGAAGCAGCAACATCTGTAATGATATTGAAATTGATGCTTCAGATGTTACAATAGCAGAAGATAGTTCAAGAACAAAAATAATCAGAATAAAGAATGAAAACAACAGAAGTTTTGATGTTGATAATATTACTGTTTCAGAAAGTAATTCTTACTTTAACATCAGTATAAGAGATGAACCTGAAAGGATCTCGGCTAATGATGAGGAAGAACTGGAAATTAGAATATACACAAATAATGTTTCAAGAGATAAGAGCGGAGATGTTGAAATAAGAGTTTCAGGAGAATTCAGTAACGGAGTTAATTGTTCAAGCTCTAGAATAACAGAAGAATTTAGGGTTACTGTTGATAACAGAGGATCAGGAAGCTCAGACGATGATGATCGGGATGATGAAGACTTTGATGGTTCAGTAAAGATAGATTTTTCAAACAACTTTGCAATCTTAGAAGAAGGCCAGACTAAAAACATTAATGTTACAATCAAAAATGGTTTGGACAACAGACAATGTTTTGATTTAAGTTCTAATGATACACCCGTATTCAGCACTTCCCTGTCAAGCACAGAGATCTGTGTTTCAGAAAATGGATCAGAAACAATAAGCATGAGCATAACGGGCAGAAACTCAGGAACAGATAATGTTAGGTTTGAAGCAGAGTATGATGGTATTTCAAAGATTAAATTTGTAAGTGTAGAGGTTTTAGGAGATGAGATTATAGGAGAAAGACCACGGATAAGTGTTCCTGATGATTCGGAAGAGCTTTTCAGGGATAATGAAATAATCATCACAAACACAGGGCCAGAATTAAGGAACGTTACAATAAGAGCATTGAATGCACCCGAAGGAGTTAATATTGAGGAAGTTCAACTAAGCAGGTGGGAACCAGGAGAAACCCTAGGAATAGAGGTTGATATAGAACCCGGTTTTGATGATGTTGTTAGCATTACTCTGAGTATTAGCTCAGATTCAGGTTCAATTGGGGTTCCGGTAGAATTTAAGGCAAGTGAAGGACAAGGATTTACAGGATTAGTTGGATTAGCAACAACCGCAGGAATGGCCATTGGATTAATTATACTTATAGTTTTGGCTATACTGGGCATTTTAAGCGTATTTTCAAGGAAATAGGGCCTTTTTAAACAAAGAAACATTTATATATGAGCTAAGCAGCAATAGATATAACAAAGTCGAGTGAACAAGTGAACTTATTATGAAGTTTTGGGGAACTTTAATTTTGGTATTAGCATTGCTCCTATCAACTGGAGCATCAGCTTTTGTAAATAGCCTAGAGAACACAATCAGTGTGGGAGAAAGCGCTTACGAATTATCCTACACAGTTGAAAACACCTCAAACATCAGACAGCCACTTACAGTTGATTACGATCTGCCAACCTATTTTGAAATTATTAAACAACCAAATTATGTTAACGCAAACTCAACACAGGAAATTGTTGTGAAGATTTTACCACAGCAAGGTTTTGAGGGAACAACTTACACCGGAATGATTTCTATTAATCTTGGCGGAAACAGGGCAGAAAAAAGAGTTAGTATTTCATACTTAAGAGAAAATAACTGTGTTGTTGAAAGAGAGGTTTCACTAATCGAAAATAAGGTCAGAATTACACTTGAAAATAATTCTTACAAAGACAAAACAATCAAATTAAGCGAAGTTAGGAACTTACCAAATGATTGGGCTATTACAAGCACAAGTTTTGTTCTGAATGGATTTGAAAAGAATACTTACGAACTTGAATTGCAGAAAGGAAGTTCTTTTGACGGAACACTAGAATTTGTATTTGAATGTCAAGGCAATTTATTCACAAACAAAGTAGAAGTAGAACATGAGGGAAACGATTTTACAGGATTTGCAATTATAGGAAGCGCTCTTGAAAGTGTTGATTCCGAATTAATTATTGATATTTTCTTAGTTATCATAGCAGCAATTCTGTTGATAGCTTTTATCGCAAGACTGGTAAGAATTTTGAATTCGGGCGGAAAACAGACAAAAATCGAGGTGGACCAATGAACTTTTTGAAACACGCAATGTTCGCAATAACATTAATCTTAATTTCAATGACCGCAATGGCAGTAACAACTCCGGAAATTGAAGGAGTTCCAGATATTACTATTCCAATGAATGCTGAACCACTTGTGAAATTTGTTGACCTAAGAGATTATGCAAGAGATGATTTTTCAAGTGCAGGAAATTTGTTTTACAGAATACAAAACGAATCTAATGTAAACTTAGTTGATTGTTTTATAGAAGACGATTATTATGTTAGTTGTGAAGCTCCAAAGAGAGGAGTTTTAGGAACAAACACAATTACAGTTCAGGCTGTTAACTCAAAAGGAACCGCAGACAGCGATGAGTTTAATGTAAAAGTTTTTTCAGATGCTTTGCCTGAAGATGTTATTTTTTCAGTTGACAGGGACAAAGTAGTAATTGAACCAAATGATTCAATCAATGTTGTTCTTACAATAGAAAACCAGTTTCCTGAAAGAAAATGCTTTGAACTTTATTCAGAACTTGACAATAATGAAAGGGACGATATAAGAGCTACTCCTGCAAAGGACAGTTTTTGTCTTAACGGAAACGAAAGAACAAGCTTGTCAATGACTATAACGAGTTTTGATGATGCGAGAGTAGATCTTTATGATGTTGATGTAATTCTTGATTATGGTCAAGGAAGCAGAGAATTAAGCGTAGATGTGGAAATTGTTGATTTAGAGGAACCACTAGAACTTTTCAGAACCAGCGATTATTATGTTTGCAGAACTCCTTACACACAGGAAATCGGAATAAGACTTGAAAACAATTCAAGCAGATATCAGGAGATTTCTTTAAACGCAGAACACGAATTGTTACTGCCAGAGTTTGAATATTTTGTAACAAGGTTAGCTGCAAATGCTTATGATGAAATGGTTATGAGAATTCATGTTAATCAGACAACTGCATTAACTGATTATACAATACCAGTTTTCATCAGAAGCGAAAATTATTTTGTTGAAAGAGATATTAAAATCAGGTTAATTGACTGTGAGGATAATGCTTTTGATCTTGATGTTACTCCAAACGAACAAAGAATTGAAAGAGGAGACAGAGAATTTTACACAGTAATCCTTACAAGTGTTGATGATGAGGCACAGGATGTAAGGTTAAGTGTTGATAGTGATCTTCCAACATCACTTGAAAGATATGATGTTTACCTACCCGCTTATGGCGAAGTTAAACTTGATTTGGAAGTCAGAGCAAGAGAAAGCGATGATGACGGAACACACAGAATTAAAGTTACAGCATGGAATAGTAAAGAAACTGAAGAAGAAACTGTAAAAGCAATAGTTGAATCTGAACACATACTTGAAATGATTATAGAAAATAATGATTTTGATGCAAGGATTTGTTCAGCAACCAGCGGACAGGTTTTTGAGGCAAGGATCCTGAATAAAGGAGACTTTGATGAAACAGTTACACTTACACTTGCATACGTACCCGAGTCCGTACAAGCGGTACTCTCCGAGGATGAAATTGATATAGAGGCAGGGGGAGAGAAAATCGTGTACGTATTCATAAACCCTTCATTCGGAACACCATTAGGAAACTACACCTTAACATTGATAGCTGAATCAGACAATGATGAACTAAGAGAACAGCTAAGGTTTAAGGTTGTAGAAGCAGAACAAAACGCAATCGAGGGAGTAATTGAAATAACTTCATACCCAAGAGAAGTTGTTCTTGTTCCGGGTGAGGAAAAATTACTTAGCTTTACAATAAAGAACTCACTTTCAGGAAGAATGGATAATGTAAGATTAAGATTTTTCGGAGCAAATAACGGAGTTACTGTTTTCCCAATGAGCTTAGGTTCATTAGAAGGAGGAGAAAGCATTACAGTTAACAGAAAAATAAAGGCTTCTGAATCAGTATCTGAAAAAGTGTATGATTCAGTGATAGAGGTTAGGGCTGATGGTTATGTAACCACGGTTCCAATGAGGATTAAAATTACAGAAACTCCAGAAGAAGAAATTGACGAAGAAGCCGGTTTACTGGCAGGATTCGCTGTTTTAGGAGGAGGAGAGATAATTCTCGGAGGAGTTATAATTATAATACTTCTCTTAGCAATAATAGTAGTGTTGTCACTACTTAACAGTAACGAATCAAAAGGGGCAGAGTATTTAACAGAAAACAGAGGAGCATAACAACATGGATTACAAAATATTACTAGCAGGACTATTACTACTTATTTTTGGAGTCTACGCTCACAGTGCTGATGTTTCAGGTACTTGTGGAGATGACTCTCTTCAGTGTGAAATTTCATTAAACAATATGGAACTTTGTAACAATTCAACAGTTACAGAAACTTATGATGCTTACTTTAACGGAGAATATTCACAGTGGTTTAATGTAATTCCAAATCAGGTTACATTAGCACCTGGTGAATGTACAGACCTGAAAGTTTATACGGTTGCAAACTGTTATGCAGACCCTGGATTTTACACAGCAAATTTAATTATTCAGGATGGAGAAACTTTATCAGTTACTTGTTCACTTGATTTAAGACAAGGGCACTTTGTTGATATTGAAGTTGAACCTTACAGCCAGAACGCAACTCAGTGTGAGGAAAAAGTTTACGATTTAATTGTTACAAACAACACAATTGTTCCAAACCAACAGATTGAAAGAGTAGATTTAAGCATTAGCGGAATTCCTGAATCTTGGTATGTTTTGGAAGAAGAAAGAATTCTTGTTGAAAAAGGCTATCCTGAAACAGTAAAATTAAGAGTTCAGGCGCCTTGTGATGCAGATTTTGGAGCTTATGATTTTACCGCAAGAGCAACTCTTCCAAACCCTAACTTTTATGATGAGGATGACGGAGAATATGTTCTTGATCAGGGTCAGTCAATTCAGGTTTTGTTAGAAACAGGTTTTGATGCAAGAGTACATGATGCTTGTTTAGAAATTCCAACAGAAGGAAAAATAACTTTAATTAACAACGGAATGCTTTCAGACAACCTAAAACTTACTCTTGAGGGATCAGGCTTCGCAAGACTTGATAAAACTCAGGTATCTTTAAGTTCAGGAGAAGAAGAAACAATAACAGTTGATTTCCTGCAAACAATTATTGCACCCGGAGAATATGACTTTACACTTAGAGTTGAAAGCACAGTATTTGATTATTCAACAACCAAGACTTTTACCTCAAACCTTCAGGATTGTTTCAATGTAGAAGTAATAAAATTAGAAGGAGAAAGCAATGTTTGTGTGGAAGATGACCCAGTCTACAGATTCAGGGTTACAAACAACAAAGTAATGGCTGTTGATCTTGATATAAGCATTGAAGGAATCGAAGCTGACCTTGACAGAACAAATATTCTTGTTGAGCCTGGCGAATCAGAAGAGTTTGAAGCTTTACTTGATGTTAGCGATTTAGCAAGAGAAGCAAGAGTAAGCAAAACAGATCTTGCAGTTGAGATAATCATTGATACCTCAGGTTCAATGGTTGAAAGAATCAACGGAGACACCAAGATGGAGATTGCTAAAACATCAATAATTAACTTAGTAAACAACATCAACGAAGTTGACCTTGGATTAAGAGTATTAGGACAGGGAGAACTTTGTGAGGACTCAGAATTATTGGTTGGAGTAGATAAACTTGATATCGCAAGAATTACGGATGAAGTTTCAGAACTAAACCCAAAAGGAAAAACTCCTTTGACTCAGGCACTAAGAGCCAGTATAGAGGACTTCCCGGAAGCTAAAGAAAAAGCAGTAATTCTTGTAAGTGATGGAAAAGAAACATGTGAAGGAAACATAAGTGAAACAGCAAGAGAATTAGCTTCACAAGGAGTAATTGTTTACTCGGTTGGATTTGACATTGATGAGGAAGGACAAGAACAGTTAAGGGAAATTTCAAGCAGAACCGGAGGCAAATACTTCGATGCAAGAAACCCAGAGGAACTTGTTGATGTTTTACAGAAAATCTCACAAGAACTTGATATTGTTCCAAGCAATGAAGGAAAAAGAACTTTCACTTTGAACCTTGATTCAGAGAACTTTTCTTATGAAAAAGATTTCAGTTTAACAATCAGCGATTGTTACAACGCAACAATGGTTGCACCGGAACTTAACTTATGTTCAGGAGTAACCAAAAGCGATGTTGTAACCTTAGTGAACCTTGGTTCAGAAACACAGGAATTTGATATTAACATTGAACCTAACTGGATTGAAATACCAGGAACAGTTACAATTGAACCAAACAGCGAAGCAATAATTCCACTAACTGCAGTAGTTCCGGAAGATGCAAGCGAAGATTCATACACAATAAGCGCAGTATCAGGAACCATTAGGTTAAATCAGGAAAAGAACATTAATTATCTTTCAAGCGCAAGCTGCTTTGGAATTGATATGATATTGTTAGAGCCAACTCTTAATGCAGCAACATGTGAAGGAAAGAAACAAACCTTAATCATAGAAAACAGAGGAGTTGTTGAGCAAGAGGTTACAATAACCGCTGACAAACCTTATGTGGAAATTGTTGAAAGTGTTATTACTGTTGCACCAGGGGAAAGAAAAGAAGTTAACTTCTTTGTAAGTCCTCCATTTGACTTGCCTGAAACAACATTCATAAACATAACTGCAGAAACAGAAAGAGGTTTCAAAACAAGTGCTCAGATCAAGTTAATGGTTTTCGGAAACCAGGAATCATTTGGTTTGGGAGAAGTTGATGTAAGGGTAAGAGACCTTAACATTACTGAAGTTGAAGGACTTGAACATGATCTGGAAGTAGTGTTTGATATTTACAATGATTCAAACAGAACACTGGAAGTATTCAATGTAACTTCACTTGATTATAATGCAGTTGTTCAGCTGGATAAAAGATTCATACAGGCAAAAAGAACAGTCATGGCAAGAATGTTAATAGACCTTCCTGATGAATTCACTTCAAGAACAATAACTGTCCCAATAAGAATGGAAACAGACGAGGGCACTTACACAAGAAACATTGTGTTTTCTTACGAGGAATCTGAAGATGATGAACCAACACAGGGAGAAGTTGATGAGCCAATCAGCGTCGGAACTGGATTGTTTAGTTTAGCAACATTATCAACAGCATTACTTGGAGCACTTATAATAATTGTTATTGGTTTGGTTGTTTACTCTGCTTACAGAGCAGTACAGCAAGAACCTGAAGAAAAACCAAAAGAAGATGAAGGCACTAAAGCTGCAAAGGCAAAATTGGCCGAAGTTAAAACTAAGAAAGGTTCAAAGAAAGCTGCGACCAAAGGTGCTAAAAAGCCAGCAAAAACAGCTAAAAAGCCGGTTAAAAAAACCAAAAAGTCAGCTAAGAAAAAAGGTAAAAAGAAATAAATAAATTCTATTTTTTCCCATTTAAATAAAAGTAGTTGGCCACAAAAGGACTATTAATTAAAAGAGCCTTTTCCTGGTCTTCTGATCCTTTTTCCTGATTCAAAAACAGCATTACACTGTTTTTATCAAATACCACAAATCTTGAACTTAAGCTTGGTTTTGAAATTACCTTCACACCTTTACTTGTTAAAGAGGCCAGTTTTTTATCAAAATAGCCTTTTTTTCTCTTCAAACCAGACTCTGAAGAGCAGATTAGCACGTTTTCTTTGGTGTTTTCTAGCTGTTCTGCTATTTTTGAGTAAATATTACGTCTTCCCTCTACTACCCAGGCAGAATCACTAAAATCAGCTTCAATATTGGCTTTTTGCTCGAGAGTTTTAGCTATAACTTTGAATTCTTCCAGGTTTTTATCAAGCTCTTTTTGCTTAGTTTCAGAAACAGATTCTACTGCTGTAAGCGGTTTTACAACACGGAATTCTATGGGTTTGGAAGCACTTCTTGTAACAAAACCTTTTTTTTCAAGGGAAAAAAGCACATCATAAACCCTTGCTCTCGGAATGTTTGAGGATTTACTTACAAAAACAGCACTGGCCTTACTATTGTCTAAAAGGGCATTGTAAGCGCGTGCTTCATACTCGTTTAAGCCAAGTTTTTTTATACTCTCAATCATGCAATTACAAGGAAAAAGTACTATAAAAGATTTTTCT
>CEPX01117505.1_pt1 | contig 11982 bp, 15 predicted proteins | sample 361361 | NCBI WGS metagenome assembly CEPX01 (sample SAMEA2619974, study PRJEB7988) | marine metagenome | biome: marine biome (ENVO:00000447); feature: mesopelagic zone (ENVO:00000213) & marine oxygen minimum zone (ENVO:01000065); material: "saline water (ENVO:00002010), including plankton... | reverse complement strand
GTGGACATATACGAGGGCACGGCGGTAACCTCCGGCGACGCCCTGATGCCATCCCTGAACACCGCCGGTGCGCTGGAGCTGTTCGACAAGTCCAACGACACTGGGGACTACGGAGTGGTTGCCTGGATGGGCAACGCGGTTGGTGTGAGCGCTGAGGCGTCGGCAGTCCAACTGGTTCTCCCCTAATGAAAGACTGGTGGGAGAAGCATATCCCGCGCATACGGGACAATCCGGGGCGCACGGCGCTTACGGGGTTCTGGCTTTCGCCCCAGCAGTACCGGTTCACCCATCCGGTGACGCGGCGCACACAGGACATGGTGTTCGAGAACGCAGAGCGTCACGACCCGGACGACCTAGACACGATCATACGAGACCAGGAGCGCAAGGCGCTGACGGAGCTAGCAAGCCCCGCTCCTGACAGGAAGGCGCGGCGGGTCAACATCCGCCGACGCGCAGCCATGATCAAGGGGCGGGAGATAGCGGTAAACGAGCGATGGTACTGACGGGGCTGTGGGTAGGCAAGCACGAGTACCAGGTCACGGATACGGTGTCCGGCAAGTCGGACTACAGGCTCATCGTGGGGACCAACGACGAGATGGCGGACCCGGTGTACATGGCTGAGATGGCCCACTTCGCCCAGGAGAGCATCGTGAGGGGCTGGAAGAAGGAAAAGCCAGTACCGCACACGCCTGCTCAGAGAAAAGAGCTAGGCTCCATCCTGAAAGAGATAGGGGCCTCAAGAGACTACGGACGAGAGAACAATCACCCTCGCTACTGGAGAGGTGTCTAAATGCCAACTTACAGTGTGGCCTACCTGGCACAAGACGGAGAACTGACGACCTACGGCCAGTTCGGAGAGACGGCCCACCAGTTCTACGACCGCTCAGGGAATACCCTGATATCCGGCGTCCCCTCGAGCGCCACGCACTCGTGGGACGTGGCTACGACTGCCGAGATGACCCTTTCGGCCACCGTGCTGAATGTGCGGGGCAACGACATCGACATGGGCACTCAGGGAGCGCGTATCGACCTGGACACCGACAACGACACGTCCCTGCGAGCCTCTGCCGACGACACGGTCGTCCTCGAGGTTGGCGCTACCGACTACGTCACGGTGACCCTGGCCGGCGGGGTAGTCGCTGCGGGCGCCAATAGCGGTGCGGTCAGCGCCCTGTCCGTCTCAAACACCTCCAACGACTCCTCCGCAGGTGCCGTGGTCGAGGCCATTGCGGCAGGCTCCAGCGCGAGCGGGGACGCGGTCCTCCGTGCCACCGAGACGAGTGGCACCATCATATCCATCGGGTCGGACATCAGCGGCAGCATCGGCGTAATTGCCATGAACACTGCCCTGGGGTCAGCGGACGGCGACGCCATCCGGTTCACCGACGCAACGCCTCCCGTACAGTCCTTCAACGCGGCCCACTCCACCACGACCTTCGACTACGTGTGCGAGACCTGCGGGGAGCACGCCGGAAAGCCCTTTGAGTGCCACGGCGTCTTGGCCCCCTGGCACGACGACGTGCTGGCGCTGGCTACGGTCCTCGACAGTGCGACCGGGATGCGGTTTACGGGCGACGAGCCGGGGATTCAGCAACTGGCAAAGATGGGCGTGATGGAGGTCACTCCCAGCGACTGGTCCAGCGAGGCAGGCAAGAACTGGATCGGTCTTCGCCCCGTGGCGGCACAGTGGTACACATGGTCGGGCATGTACCAGATGTACCAGAGAATCAAGGCCCTTGAGGCGGCGGTAGGAGTCTAGCAGTGGTCCAAGCACTTGTTGGTAGAAAGGGCGTCGAGGTAAGCGTCACCAAGGCGCTGGCCGCTGCGGGGAACTACGCCGCAGCGGACGTGTTGAGTGAAAGTGCCTCGGCGGGCACCGCTTGGAACTTTGTCAACGTGGCACGTATTAACGGCGGCACGGGCACCATAACGAAGGCGATTGCCCTATTGGAGACTACAGCTCTTACGCCCGGAATAACACTATTCCTGTTTCACACTTTGCCGACCTCGGCCCTGAACGACAACGTGGCGAACACTGCAGTTCTTCATGCCGACGAGGCAAACTTCATTGGTCGAATCACTTTCCCCGCTATGGCAGACCTGGGTTCAGGTGACTCCGAGGCCGTGGTAACGCCGTCTCTGGCTACAGGGAACCTTCCGTTGGACTTTGTGACGGCGGCTGGCGACAGAGACCTCTATGGTATAGCAGTGACCCGCGACGCTATAACCGGGGAGACTGCAACCGACGATCTAATAATCAAACTGTTTGTGAGGCAGGACTAGGGTGATGCGCGTTGAGGTCAGCCCCGGCCCCCAGGATTTCAACACGTTGATGCAGTCGGACCCCGAGGTCCGGCTAAAGGCCATGAACACGGCGCTGGCGCGGATGCTGCATGAGGAGCGGGCAAAGACGCTCTACGCGCTGCGACAGCTCAAGAGCGGCGACCTGTCGCTGGACCAAATCAACATCTCCGAGGACGGGTGGCAGATTCTTCCCGCCGTGGAACCCAACCACGCGTCAACCGAAGAGGTTCCCGTTGCCCCATAAAAAGAAGAAGTAGGGTGAAGCCATCGCTATCCAGGCCAGGTCCCGAGAGCAGATCAGGGTCTCCATTGGCTACAACCTCAATGCGATCAAGCTCGTGGAGGCGGACGCATCGGGGCTCACCTCTACTTTCCTAACGGACGACATAGTCACTGGCGGTGCCTCTGAGCACAAGGGCAAGTGGCTGGTATTCACCTCCGGTGACAACAACGACGGCTCTATCCGTCAGGTCACCGGCTCCTCTATAGACACTACCACTCGCAGGGCCACCCTCACGTTCCGCCCCGAAGTCACGGACGCCACCGCCAACGGCGACACGGCGGAGCTTTGGGACGAGCGATACGACCCGTCAATCATCCACCAGCTTATAAACGACGCCATCATCGACGCCACTGGCTTGGCGTGGGACCCCGTAGAGGACACGTCGCTGTTCTCGGACGGCATCCGCAGGCGCTTTGACGTGCCAGACGGCATCGAGATGGTCACCCGGCTGGAGTACCGCAGCTTCAAGCACGCCATCTCGGTCCATCAGTGCGAGCGCGTCTTTGACGAGACCGCCGACTCCGACTTCACCCGAGCCGTAGACACCAAGGACTTCCGTAGAGGGTCGTCTTTGAAGCTGACGATAGGCGCAGGAGTGAGCGCCGGCGACTTCGTAACCGACTCCATCGACTCAAAGAACCTCTCCGACATGACCCACCTCGAGGGATGGGTGAAGGCCACCACGGCGCTGGCAGCGGCGGACTTCGTGGTACATATGGACAGCCAGGCCATTACCAGCGCACGTATCAGCAGCGGGGATGTATTGGAGTCACTCAGTGTCCCTGTCGTGGCAGCCGATACGTGGACGCGGTTCAGCATCCCCCTCGCCAACTCTGAGCTTGATACGGCCATCATCTCGATTGGCTTTGAGTACAACGCCAACGAGACGGCCAACACCGTGTGGTTCGACGAGATAGAGGCTGTTCGGCAGGACGACGCCAACTGGGCGCCGATACCGTGGCACCTGTGGTCCCTGGACAGAGGGGCACGCGACCTTGTGCTGACCACCAGCGCCCTCCGTGTTGCGCCCTACAACCTCCTGAAACTCGTGGGTGGGGACATACCCGTGACGCTGGACGCAGACGCTACGGCGGCTGAGATAGACGACTTCTACATCATTGCGTATGCGACGGCGCACGCGCTGATGTCCAAGGCCAGCGGCACCCGGGACGGCGACGCCCACGGTACGCGGGCCTCGCTCTGGTTCCGCCGCATGGAGCAGGCCAAACGCGCCCTGAACCCTGTCATAGCGCCTAGACGGCTGGTGTCGTGAGAATAGACTCGGCCACAACTGATGTGCCAACTGCTGGCACGCAGGTCCAAATCCTCAACACCAAGGCTAGGGTGGCGTGGATCAAATTCACAGCGCCCACTGCCAACACGGGACTAACCTATGTTGGGGCCTCGGACGTGTCTTCGGCGCTGGGTTATCCCCTGGGGGCAGCCGGTGGGGTAGACGCAACGGTGGAGTTGGACTTCCGCCCCGGCACTATCTCTGCGGACGCCTTGTGGGTAGACGCTGCCGTTAACGGTGAGGACGTAGCCTGGATAGCGATACTGAGATGACTCTTGGCCGCGTCGTAAACAAGAACGAAATATATCTGGACGGCCAGTTCTATAAACTGGTTCGGCAGATTCAATCCGTACCTGCGAGCCAGTACGCCTCCAAGGTGCTCACCGGGGACGTTGACGCGACCTCTCACCCGCACCTCTCGGCCATCCGCTGGGACAACGCCCGCGCGGGCATAGGCAAGAAGGACCATGAGGGCGCAGTCGATGTGAACCGTATCTGGTACGGCACCTCATGGCTCAGGGTGAACGGGCACTGCACTCTGCCCTCTCGTGTCACGACTACGGCGGCGTCAGGGGTCTCGGGGGTGTTCTCCATCGGCGCAATGGCCGAGCTGGAGAACAAGATATACGTGGACTTCGGGACCTCCATTCGTTCATACGACTTCAACACCGACTCGTGGGGCTCCAATCTCCAGACGATGTCCGCTGGTGCCACAGACGCCATCACAGAGCGCCTGGGCGGTACCGTGTACATGGTCTTCACCAACGGGGCCAACTACTACTACACCACTGACGGCTCCTCGTGGAGTACAGTAACCACGTACGTGCAGTTCTTCGCGGGATGGGACGATAGGCTGTGGGGCATCGACTCCACCGGTCAACTGAGGTGGGCGTTCGACCCTACAGGAACGTGGACCGACGACGCTCAGTTGCCCCTTCCGAACGACTACGTTCAGGACCTGTTCGTGGGCAGGGACGCTACCGGCAACCACATCCTGTACGCCTCCACCAAGGTTGGGCTGTTCGCCCACGACGTGGACAACAACCAGTTCGTCCGCACAGAGATGGACCTGCCGTTCCATAACGACGCAGGAGCAGGGGTAGCGCGGTTCCGAGACGCCACCTACATCCCGGCAGGGCTCGGCATCTACAAGTACAGCCTTGGCGGAGGCGGTGCGGTCATCACCACCGTAGGGCCCGACAAGGACCAGGGACTTCCGGCAGACCGCAGGGGCAAGATACCGTTCCTGCTGAAGACCCACAACGACCTGCTGGCGTTCGTGGACAACACGGCGGCTGCAGCCGAAGACCTTGACCTGTTCGCAAGCGGGGGCCTCCCGGCACACACCGAGGCTGCCGTCAACCCGGAGACGGGACGGTCGCTGATACTGGCATGGGACGAGGTGGGGTGGCAGGTGTTGTTCGAGAGCGGCGCCATCGAGCAGTCTATAGATGCTGCGCTGGTGTCCAACGCCTATGGAGGGTACAGGCTGTTTTTCGCACAGGACGAGCGCGTCCACTATCTTGAACTGCCCGTGGACATAGTGAATCCGGACGAGCTGTCCGACCGGGAGTACGCAGACGCCTCTCGAGACGACGGCCCCTGGTTCACCGCAGGCCAGACGGAGATCAACAAGACAGCGGTGCGGATGCACTGGGATGTCTCTGGGGCCTCGTCATCCGAAACGGTGACGCCCTATGTTGGGTACGACTTTGACGACGACACCTGGACGGCCCTCTCGGCCATCTCGTCAAACGGGGTAACCACGTACACATTCCCCAACACCACCGCAGCCACCACTACCGATGCCACCGGGACAGCGTTCAACGCATTCCGCTGGCGCCGCGACCTTGTAAACGGCACCAACAACCGTCTGTCGCCCGATGTCCGGTCCATCACCCTTGAGTATCGCAAGAAGCTGCCCTTCAAGGAGGGGTGGCGCGTCGAGATAGACCTGAGCGACCCGGACGGGTACAGCGGCCAGCCCCCGAAGGAGGCGCGTGCGTCGCTCCTCGCTGCTACGAAATCCAAGCTGCGGGTGGAGTTCACCTTCCGTGACGACGAGGGCAACACACGCAACCATTACGTTGATGTCACACAGCCCACAGGACTAGAGGAGACCGGCCACGACGAACGCGGGGTCACGAGCATGGTGCTGCTAGACCTCTAATGATTCTTCCGATGCAGGCGCTTACATGTGCGACAACGCCGCCCACCGTTGGGGTAATAATAGGTATTAAACAGGTCAAATGGATGTCCGCGAAGGCAATGAGTTTTACGGGCATTGGTATTGTTAGTACCAGTACGCCCGCGCCTAATGTTCTCCTTTGGGGTAACAGCCTCAAGATGCAAGGGGTTTACGCAAGGCGGCGTGCGGCACAAGTGGTCCAGGTGCAAGCCGTCGGGGATCTCACCGTACCAGAGTTGGTAGGCTATCCGGTGAGCGCGTTTCGTAGTACGGGTAGCGACTTGAAAGAGGCCGTAATCCTGTGTGGCGGGCGCTCTGCCAGATCCAGCAGAGGCGCGGGTCTCCTGCGGCCACTTTACCCCAGAAGCGAGTAGCGATAGAATTGGAGTACATCAGGAACCATCCTTTCTTGATGTCGTGCGGCTGAAGGTACCTGCCTTGCAGCCGCTTCTATCTTATCATGGTTAGGCAGCAGAACATACCTGATACCGTGCCGATGGGGTTCCTGGGCTCTTTGCCAGAGTTTGTTGTACTGCAGACCCTGCTGAGGATGGGATTCAGGGAGGATGTGGATTTTGTTTATCAGTCGTCACGATTTGGAGGGAGGCTGGAAAAGGGCGGATTAATAATAGATTTTACGTTCTCTCGGCCACCCGATCTTGCCATCAACGTGCAGGGGGAATACTACCACCATGAGCAAGGCCCCAACGTTGTTGCCAAAGACAAATACGCAAGGGCACAGTTGGCAGGTCAGGGGATAATGCTTATATTTATAGACGCGGAGGACGTTCTGGACGACCCCGAGCGGCATGTGCGGGACGCCCTGCGCTATAAGGACAACTCCTTCTTAGGGGGACTCGGATGACCGTGGATTTACAGGGACACCTCTTCACCGCCGCTGGCGTGGCAATCAGTGGCGCGGACGTTGACGCGTTCACCGTGGCGACCGCTGCCGACGAGTCCACGTCCTCGGCATCGGCAACCGCCTCCACTACCACGGACTCCTCGGGGCTATGGACGCTCGCCAATACCGCCGACGGCACCTATGACATCCGCATCGTCAGCGGGTCGTCAAAGAGGTGGCTGCGGTACGAGGATCAGGTTCAGCTCACCAAGGTTGAGGCTGCCAACCTGAAGGTGCGTGACGCCGGCGACGTGATACTCGGCAGCGACGAGGACGCGGCCATTCGTTGGTCCACGGGCGACTCCGACAACCACGCCCTTGTGATTGCTACAGGTAACTCCAACCAGTCGCTGCATGTCACAGACCTGGGCGCGGTGGCAACGGACTGGAATATCGCAGCCACCACCCACCCGAACGTCTACATCCACTCCAATACGACCCCCGCAACGGACTATCTGAGGCTCGGCGACCACGACGGGACCACCGCTTATGTGGACGTAGTGGGTGGCACCACCCTTGCGCTGGAGATTGCCGGAAACACTGAGGCCACCATCACCGCAAGCGGGCTGACGCTACCAGCAAACTCCGACCTTCTGTTCACCGGCACCACGGGCACGAACGACATCGTGCTGACCAACGCCCTGGCGGACGCCCTGAGCGTCACGGACGGGTCCGCGGACGTGCTAGTCATAGACACCTCCACCGCAGGCAACGTGATGACCTTCACGGCTGCCTTCACCGTGTCGGGCGCCGTCAGCCTAGACGACACGACGGACTCTACCTCTGGCACCACTGGCTCTATCCACACAGACGGTGGTCTTGGTGTGAAAAAGGACATCTTCACGGACGCTACCCTGAACGCTGCCGGGGACACATCTGCAGGCGACAACGCTGCAATGGGGTACACGGCAACCGAGGGCCTGATTCTGACGGGCCAAGGCTCCAGCAACGATATAACCCTGAAGAACGATGCCGACGCTAACGTGATGACCGTTGCCACAGGCGGGACAACCGTTACCTTTCCTGGTGTTGTCAGTGTAGATGACACCACCGAGTCCACCTCTACCATTACGGGGTCCATACACACGGACGGGGGGCTGGGGGTAGCGGGGGACATCTACGCCGGGGACGACATCTTCCTGAGCAGTTCTGGCGGTGTCATCAACTTCAACGCAGATGATGTGACGCTGACACACTCCTCCAACCTGCTCACCCTGGCTGGTGGTGGACTAGCCCTGACAGGCACGGTGGGCATCGACTACAACCCCGCCTCCGACGCTGACACGGACATCGCCACGATAGGCGTAACTGGAACGCCACGCGTCTACTGGGACGAGTCTCAGGATAACTTCCGGTTAACGCATGGACTAGAGATGGGCGGCAACGACAACAGCCCCGAATATGTCCGTTCCTATTCCAACCGTACCGGAGCTTCCTCGGGGTTATTTATCCAGGAAGCGTACTGGAACAACACGGCGGTTACACAGATCGTCTCGTTTGCAGGTACAGATACCGCGAACAAAGACGACGGCTACCTGGCCTTTTATACGGCACAGGGCGGGTCCCTTACGGCCTACCTTACGATTCAACAGGACGGCGGCATCTTCATGCCAGGGCTTCTGGCTGCTGCTGCCTCGACAGACGTAAACGTGAATGGCTCCAACGAGATCCACTCTGTCACCTCGTCGGAACAGTACAAGGAGAACTTCCGATCTCTTGAAGCCGACACAGCGAAGATATACGACATCGAACTAGGTACTTGGGATTGGAGCCAAGAGTCGGGGAGCCCCGGTCTAGTCGATCACGGCACCACGGCGGAGCGCATGCAGAAAGTCCTCCCTGAACTCGTCAACATGGTGGACGACGACGCTGGTGTCCCGCGGCCCTACTCAATCCGCAATCCTGTCCTTACCCAGTACATGCTGGCCGAGATGCAGAAGCTCAACGCTCGTGTAAAGACGCTGGAGGCTTAGGATGGCAACAACGCTTACTGCCTCGACCCTCACCGTCACCATCACAGAGTCTATTAGATACGATAGCGGTCTTGTGAAAGACTGTGCATTTGCCGATACCTGTCCCGAGCCTTCTTCCGGCAACAGAACAAGCACTTTCGGTATGATGGAGCCTTGGGGGCACGATACGTGTTCTCTGGCGTAAATTCATGACCATTCAAGCAATGAGTTTTACGAGCGTTCTGGGCTGCGAACGACTGACTCCTCAAGCTATTCTCTCGTGGGGTCACTGCTTCAAGGTGAGCGGGGTTAACGCAAGGCGGATTGTTGCAAAGGTGGTCGACTTCCAGCCCGTTAGCAATTGTACCGAGACACAGAGTATAAGCAACGCGATGTGCCAGGCACATCCTGTTCTTCGAGCCAAAAACCCCATAGCCTCGGGGGAGATGGCTTGCCGTCCACAACCAGCAAGGGGTGCCGTTCCAGACGGGGCCCTTCTTATCAACCTTGGCCCAGAATCTACGAGGTGTGGTATCGTTGAGGAGCATCGTGAGCCTCCAACTCTCGGTGTCGTGCGGCGGACTGTTAAGGCAGTGCCGCCGCTTCTTATTGTAACAGGAGGTGGGTCATCGCTACAACCATAGCAGCAGCTACATTAACGGTGACTATTACCGAAAGCATTAGTTTGAATTCGCAGGAGAAGGGCAGCACCAACACGCTCACGATAGCCTCGGTCCACGAGGTCTCCCAGCGCATCATTACCACCACTACCACCGAGCGCATTATCCTGGCGTTTGATGCCAATATCCTAGCTGGGCAATTTGTCGAAAGCACCGTAAAGTACATCCGTATCACCAACAAGGATGCCACCAACCACTGCACCCTGGTCTTTCGTTCAGGCACTGCTGAGTGTGCCCACAAGTTGGACGCAGGGCACTCGTTCATCTATGCGGGGGACAACTCGGGCGGCGTGGTGGCTACCCATGATGCCGAGGACACGGCGCTTACTGTCAGCCTTGCGACCCTGGATGACATCACGGCCTTGGCGGATACGGCAGATGTTGATCTGGAATTGTTTATAGCAGGTACATGACATGGATAGGTTCTTCGGCAAGATACGCCCCCAGGCCACCATCGCCCTCGTGGCACTCCTGGTCATTGCGATGTACTCGCTGCGCCTGAACCACCTCGAGGTGACCGGCGTGGCTGCGGCGGGCATCATTGCCCTTGCGAAGGACGTGCTGCAGAAGGACAACAATGACTAGCCTCTATCGACGGTTCCAGTCCAAACGCGACTGGGTTCTCGCCAAGATAGACTACGTCCAGGCGGAATCCGCCCGGTGGCGTGCCCTCTTCAAGGCCCTGGCCGCCCCGTACAGCGTGCTCCGAGCCATGGGGTTGTCGCCCCAACTGGCGGCCACCATGCTGCTAGCAATGATCGGCGGGGGCTCCTACGTGGCGGTAGACGCCGTCATGGAGGGGAAGTCCTTCAGCCGTGGCGACGCCGGGGTGTACCTGGCCCCCGACGACATCCCCGCCTTCTACGACGAGAGCGATAACACCCTGCTACTCAGCCTCGGGAGTGTGCCCGTTGACTCGGTGAGCATTGACGGCGTGGACGTTGGCACGGCCTACACGGGCTCAACGCTGCCCAGTGGGGAGACCAACGCCGTGTTCGTTGGAGGGCTCCCCGCCAGCGCCGGGTTTAACGAGACGTTCCTGGAGATTGGTCATCTGACCGTCGAAACGTGGCGCTGCTTGGAGTTGACCATTGAGGAGAGCGAGATATACCAGCTTACGGTGAAGTGGATGTTGTCGGACGGCCAGAGTATGTCTGCCGTGCCGGGCACGCCTCGCTCCCGTCGGGTTGGTGGCGGCAACCGCGCCGACGCCATGACCACGTCGGGCGGCTACTACGACCAGGTCCGAATCGAGGCAGGGACCTCTGGTGTCAACGGCCAGGTGGATACGATGACCCTGTCTAACTTCAGCACCGCAGGCGGGCCGTGTGTCATCAGCCGGATCAAGGCTGGGGTGGTGGACATCGAGTCTGGCATCATCGGTGGGGACTCCGACCTCGCCACCAAGGCGTTGAAGATCCAGAGCAGCGTCGTCTTCAACTCATTCACCAACACCGACAACGTCGAAGAGGCAATGGCGGCCCCGTAAGAGATGCGTGAGAACCCCTGGCCTACGCTGGGGGCATGGATAAGATGGAAGGACTCATAGGTACAGTTGCCGGGTTGACCCTGACGGTCATGGGGGCCACTATCTTCTTTATCTGGCGCGGTGGCCGCCTCTATCAGTCCTTCCTCATCCTGTCTAAGGACTTCGTAGCAGCCGTCAGTGCCAACCACGCAGCCCACGCCGAACTTCACGCCCGCATAGACACGCAGGCCAAGGACACCAGCCAGATCAAGCAGATGCTGGGGGAGATCAAGGGCGAGTTGAAGCGGATGAACGGGAAGTGACGTGTGAGATCCTGAGAGAAAACGCTATGTCCACAACGAACTGCGGGACGTGGTGCTCGGGTTCCTCGCGCTCTGGATGCTGTGGACTGTGTTCATCCGCGTGGCTGTCGTGGGCATCATAGCGGCGCCGGTGTGGAAGTTGGCCTGGGGTGCGTTCTAGCGGTCAAGCCTTCACCACTAACCCGTGACGCTTGCCATGGCAGACTCGGCACAGGGTGGCATAGTTCGAGTCATCCTCTTGCTCCTTACGTCGCTTCTTCCCGTAGTGAGACTTGAAAATGACGTGATGAGCCTCTTGCGCGGGACCACCGCAGTCCTCACAGGCCCCGTCGCTGCGCTCGAATAGCCGTATCCGTTGGCGCTTATCCATCTACCTCTTTTGCCTCAGAGGCCCCGCTACGGGCAGCCTCCTGAGCGGCCTTCCAGATGGCCTCAGTGACGCCCTCTTGGATAGCGGTCCAGTGCCTCCAGCCCCACAGATACATCATGTCTGACTTATCCCAGCAAGGCAGGCAGGCGAACCACTCATCGTTCCAGTTTGCGGCTACCTCGGACTCCTGTAATCGCTTGTTGCAGTTGGCGCACC
>CEPX01198197.1_pt1 | contig 11998 bp, 7 predicted proteins | sample 361361 | NCBI WGS metagenome assembly CEPX01 (sample SAMEA2619974, study PRJEB7988) | marine metagenome | biome: marine biome (ENVO:00000447); feature: mesopelagic zone (ENVO:00000213) & marine oxygen minimum zone (ENVO:01000065); material: "saline water (ENVO:00002010), including plankton... | reverse complement strand
CCAACACAAGGTATACTTGTCTTATTGGTAGTGACCACCTTAAGGAGTTCATCACAAGATGCTAACGCTTCGAAGGTCTTAGCACCCTTACCGAAGCCATCCCAATACAAGTCCTTGTTACCGTAAGGGTCTTGGGCTATGTCTAGTAGTACCTGTATGTTATCTCTTACCCATATCACCCTATCCTCAAACGGTAACTTATCTAACTTGATACCCTTAGCCATAGGTAAACCTGAACATTTGTTAGCCACATGTACGAAGAGCCAAGGTAATCCTTCTTCGGTTATGTCCACCTCTTCATGGAAGGTTAGTAGTCCACGATGTAAGTCATTACCTTGATACTTTAATGGGTCAGGTTGTTCTAATATTCGACCACGGAAATCACAGTAGGTAGGCATCCATATAGGCATACCGATATACTCTCTAGCAATTCTTAGTGAGGTGTTATGAGCGTACTCATTAGTATCTCTGGCTTGCATGTAAGGGTCTAATAGATACTCGGCTACTTCTAATACTCGTTCACGGATAGCCCATTCGGTGGCTTGGATAGCATTCATACCATCCACTATATCAACACCCTTAATGTTATCCCAACTACCATGTGTTACACCCTTACGAAGTTCGTAAGTTAAGTACCCACCCTTATAGCATAAGGTGTGAGGCACAGGTGGTACAATCATTGGTCGATTAGATAACCCTTGCAATCCCCATAGGTCATGCTCAGTAAGCATATCCCTAATCATAGTCGTTAGGTTAGCCACAATCGTTGGCTCTCCACGCTTAGTGAGGGTTAGTCGTACTAGCCCTGCTTCACGCATAGCATGAAGGATGTTCATTGCTAAGCCACATCGTTGTCGGTAGGTAAGGTCAGGTCGATGCAACCCTAACTTGTTAGCGATAGCACCTATGATTCCATGTGCTTGACCGCATCCTTTACCTTCGTTACCAATCTTATCTAGCAGAGCCATCAAACTAATGTGAGCCACAACATCAAAGCCAACTGACTCTATGTTGCTAAGCCATGCAGGTATTCGTTGGAACTTAGTCCTTGAGATATGGTCTAAGTCATCTGCAATTAGCGATGATACAGGGTTAGCATCGAACGATGTCCCCATTACTACTTGTTCTATTGCTAACTGCGTTTCGTGTTTGGTCTTATGGTCGAACATAAGGTACACCTCTTTCTTTCACGAAAGGATTGCAAGGGAAGGGTGTTGCCACATAACAACACCCCATCCTTGCGTTTGCTTTACTGACTATTACTTCGATGAAGTAACTGCGTTACCTAGACCTAGTGTGCCTAACAATGCCATGACTTGACTTTCAGTAGCAGGTGCTACCGTAGGTGCAGGTGCTTGAACATTGGCTTCAGCCACTAACGCCATCATCTTATCCGTTCTCATTCTACTACTAGCAGGTAGTCCAAGTGCTAACTTAAGTGCTTCACGGGTAGGTACAGCCGATGCTGATACTTTGCTTGCCTTAGGTTGAACAGTTGAACGACTGTCATTAGTGATTCGATAAGGTCGTGGTAGGTAGTGCTTAAGTGCAGACCAGAAGCCTTCTCTTGCTTCCTTAGCAGTTGCACCTTCACTCCAGATTTCTTGGATGTAAGCGTAGTCGCCTACAAGGTCAGTAAGGTTGCCATCCTTATCTCCCTTACCTGTGCTGTAACATACATACCCACTATCAGTGGCTTCTGTAATAACCTGAACTCCTGTTGGTGCTGTTGGCTTAGCATCCTTGCGGGGTGCTTTCTTAGCAGGTGCTTTCGTTGGCTTTGTACCAACGAATCCAATAGGATTCACAGGTAGTGCCTCAACCACAGGGGTTGGTGCTTGTCCTGACATGAATTGTACTATGTATGCTAGTTTAGCATCAACATCCATATCTTCAAAACAAGGGGTTGCTACCTTAGGGGTAGCAGTTGGAACTACTGACGCTGGTACTGAACCTGTACACTGTTCGATGAAGCGTGCCGTTGATGCCTTAGCATTCTTAGCATACCTTCGTTGCAGTTCAGTAAGTCCTGCTTCATTTCCTTCGCTGTACAGTTCGACTAACGCTGTTCCTGACAAACTAATAAGGTGATTCATAGGGGTTTATCCTTTCCTTTAGTATCACCAATGGATGGGTTAATTCCACAGTTAAACCCATGATAAGAACTTCGGTTCATATCATATACTATCACACAATGTTATGTGTGGTTCTCTTTTGGTACGATTTGGGTCTTATAGACGCATGTGTGCGTATGTAATAATACCCTTAGTTCTCTTCTCTATCCTTGAGATTGTCGCTACATATCATGGATATACGAACTCTCTTTTGGTACGATTAGTCCCTAGTAATCGTATGTATACATAGGTATTTCAACCTATCTTCACCCTGAGTTCTCTTCTCTATCCATGAGTAGGACAAACACACAGGTAAGTATCTTCCATTACACTACCTGTTTAGAAAATTAAGTTAGTCAGTAACGACTAACACGATAGTCCCCCTAAATTATTCTAGTATCACCTCTACCTTACCCTGTCGCTTCTCTAATTCATTCAGTCGCTCAAAGGCAAGGGTTCGTATCTCAGTTTCAGTCATGCCACCATAGGTATCTTCTCTACCTAATGGTGGGAACAAAGCGTGCGTGGTATACTCCCTACCCGCTACCATGTGCTTATACACGAAGGTACAGTATGACTTGTATGTCATCGGGTCTGCTTGTTTAGTCCTGTCCCATGTCATGAGTATCACACCCGCCTTTCTTACTTACCTCATCGGGAAAGTCCTCACCTGTGTAAGGATTCCTAAAGTGTGCATCCTTCTCAAGTGCAACCCAAGAATCATGCTCATCGTGAAGATGACCAACTACATCGAAGTTCCTATGCTTTCGTATGTCTATGAATACTTCATAGGTAATCTCCATCCACTCACCTGCTAACTTTTCAATGATGCTATCGTTAGCCCAGAAGTGTGCTTGGTTTATCTCACTCTGAATCTTAACGACCATTGACTCCATGTTAGTAGTGTCATTGATTTCACCACTAGGTAGGTCAGGTAAGAAAAGCCAATACCTAAACCCATATTCTTCTTCAAGTAATACTATCATCATCGGTAATATTTCCTATTTTCGATTTCTCTACGAAGGTTGTCATAGTGGTTGGCTCTACTCTCTGCTGACCACCATGTACCTTGCCATAAACATATGAACACCATAGCCCATGCTTTAAGTCCATACCACAATAGTATTAGCAGAGGTATCAGTATAACAAGTGCTATGATAGTAACAATAATCTTAAACATTATCATTAGTCATCATCCTTTCTGAGCATATCCTTCTTCAAGGCATCTTGCTCGGCTTGACTAAAGTTTACTTTTCTATCTGGCTCACGATTAGTAATCGGTATGCCTAGCAACCCTAGTGTTTTCGGTTTAGTACGGCGAACGGTGATGTTGAACTTACGAACAGCCCTTAATTCACCTAACGATAATAGCCCTGCCTTCATAGCGATAGTAATTATCTTACTACCTTCTCCAACAGAGCGAGCGTTCTCTACCCTATGGTAGAGTTTCTGTAAGCCATGCCTTCTAGCCATGTCTTATCTCCTTACGCTAAAGATTGTGGTCTGCTCGAACCCCAGACCACTAAAGGTATCTTACGCTTGCGAATCGGCAGGACAGCCACCATCGAATGGGTCATCTTGGAATCCATCCCTACCTACCTTTCGATAGTGCGTGCGTAGGGTTTCATCATCCGATACTTCCACAGTGTAACCATGTTTTTCAAGCACTTCACGCACCTGTGCAAGGTTTACTATGGCTATTACCTCGCCTTTCTCATTTCGTACCACAATCATAACACATCTCCTAAACTAAAGCGTGTGGTCTGCTAAACCCCAGACCACTAAGGGATAAACTACTGTCTATTCTATGCCTCATGACTCTTCTCGTCCTTGAGGATTTTATTCCATTGGATGTTGGCTCTCCCTTGCGAGAAAGCCAACGACCAATGTCCCCCGCGTCATCGGTGTAACCACAACAAGCGGTTATTTGCTCAACAGAGCAGAAGCAAAGTTGGTGCTTTTAACCAAGCGGTATGAGCAACCCATTGCTTCAGCACAGGCGATACAACCTGCAAGATTATTCACATGATGTTTACCACCTGCGGATTTACTTGCGAGATAGGCTTCTCGACTTGCTTTGTTTCCTGCTTTCGTCCATGACTTGCGGTTAGGATGACCGTCAATCACGCAGTAAGTTTGGACATCCGTGGATGTTTTCTTCTTACCCTTACGAGCAGGTTCTGGAACTGCTTGGGCTACTAAAGCGGGAGTGTCTTGTGCTACGGTAACACTGACCCCTTGTGGGTACAAGGATTCAAGTCCAACAGAGGCGTTTTCTGACAACGCTACTCGTGCGGAACTAACAATTTGAGAAACACGACCACCGCTAATTCCTGCTTCGCGTGCGATATCCGTTAGCGGGATACCGTGTTGAATAGCAAGAACGCAGATGTGCGTGTCTCGTTCGGAAAGACCTAAACCAATTATCGCTTGACTCATGGGATAAATCTCCTTTCGCCCGATAACTATCGGGTAAGATGTAACCACCGTGGCTACAATCCCCAGCCCTCTTCTCCTGCGAGAAAAGGGCGGAGTTGGAGTCATGGTAAACTTCGTGCGTGAATTACTTCACTGTGATTTCGTAGAAATCAACTGTGTTTTTCACAACTTGCACGAGTTTCTTTTGGTGATACTTCGTATCACCAGTGCCGTTTAGAACGAAGGTCAAATGACGCTTCATTTTCTTTCTAGCCCTTGTAGGGCTACCGTCTTTACGCACGAGAAGGTCGGCATTGCCGAGAATCGCTTCTGCGTGGTCTATCACATCCTGCTTCTTCATGAGAAATCTCCTATGATTGTGCAAGAACTAGGGAAAAAAGCAGATAAACCACATTGGTTCATCTTCACTACAATACTAACACCCACTCTGCCCGATTTTCATTTTCATAGGTTTTTACTGTGTAGAATGAACACCCTTGGAGATTAGTGACCATGAAACTAACGATTATCCCACAGAATCTAAAGAATTAAGGAACTAAAGGACTATTTTGGGTGGGCATGGGGGGTCGGCTGTCGCCCAAAGGTCTAAATACCTAGCTGTGTATTCTTGACCCCCTAGTCGATTTCTCTAGACACCCCATTAGAGGGACACAGAGCTTCTCTACGGGCTTTGAGCTACTACTTTGACCCCTAGGGTACCCTGTATTAAAAGATGTGTGATAATATATCAAGAGACATCCCTAGGTAGCCTGACAGCACGACACCATCACATATACTATAGACGAATCGAGTCATTCTTAGGGGAATCTTCTCTTCCTCATATGCATCCACTATAGTTTATATACTATAATACACGATTATCCGTCATTAGGGGTTTAAGGTACCAGGAAGGGGGATTGAGGTAGGAGTCTGAAGTATCTGTGTTACTGGAGGAGTACCTATAGATTGTACTGCAGACTGTACTGTCTCTAGTCCTTGGTTTCGAGGTCTTCCTCTTTTAACAGGAGCTGGAAGTGGTTGAGGTCTATGATAATCTGCTATATCCACATCATCATATCCTGCCATTCCTCTCTGCCGTTTAATTTGTTCAGGAAGATAAAGTTCAGCAATTCTTAAAATGAACTCTTCAGCTCCTTTAGGATTCTTTTGCATTAGATCTTCGATAGTTGGTCCCCATGCTCTAAAGATAGTTTCAATTAGATTCTTCTCGGTTGGAGTGAAGTCTGAATGAAATATAGCTTCGGTTCCCTGCCACCAGAAAGCTCTACTTGGGAATAAGACTTCATAGATAAACTCTGCTAGATAGGAAGACTGAAGATCGTTACCTTCATCATCTTGTAGATTTAGTCCTGTCATCATATAATCATCTAAACCAGGTCGTCTACTATTAGACTGTCTAGGACGAGTTAGGATATTACCTCTAAAGGCTTCTTGAACTCCTCGTAATCCTTTTTCAACTGCTGAAGCACCAGCTGTTTGCATGATAGTAGCTGGATAGGTTTTATCCCCAATAAAGTTATTGGCTAATGGAACAGCCGATAGACCTCTTAGAAGATTATGAGAATAACCAAACCAAGGAGTATGGCTACCTTCTCGGAATAACATAGCCCAAGGATTTGTCTTCCATTTCTCTGCCAACTCCTCTGGATCTTCGCCTCTCATCAAAGCTCGAACTTGTTGGTGGAACATTTCAAAGCCAGTAATAGTTAACAAGGTAGTTAAAGCTGCCAATGATCCCATCTCACTAGGATGCTTTTTCATATAAGTCATGAAGAAAGCTAGTGGATAGGAAATATAGAAGGATAAAGCTCGACCAATAGCAGAATCATAAAGGTGGAATTTAGTAAGTCCTCTAGGTTCAGGACTTAAATCATGAGCGTGCATTTCAATAAACAAAGCCAGCCTATCAAAAGTATCATCATATAAATCTTCAGCAATTCGACCATAAGGAAGATTAGTATCTTCTAGGTTTTTATAAATAGTCGCAAAGTTAAAGCCTTCTTTAGTAGCTCCACCCATTTCTAGTAAATGCCTAATAATCTCATTTAAATTATTACCTTGATTATCTCCAGCTAGTCCAGCTCGGAACCAACGGAATGCTAGGTTTTCATTTACTCCCGCTTCTCTTGCTACAGATTTAATATATTTCATATTTTGATCAGCAATATCAGTACTATAGTCTTTAGTTGTTCTCATAACACCATGCTTCTCTAGTTCCTTAATCTCTAATTTAGAGGAGAAGTCCATTAGTTTTTCAAAATTAACCATCATCTCATACTTAGCTTTTCCAACAGCAATATTCTTAACCATCAAAATTGTATGCCGCAAGAAAGTAATTTCCCCACCAATCTTTGCTGTTCCTTCTAAGAAATTATCTAGATTCGTAGCAATACGGCTTCCTAGACTAGCATTGGGATCGGCTCCTTCAAACATACCACTCCATGATTTACGAATTCTGGACATCATCTTATATTCCATATCCAATGCGTGCATATGATCATACCTATGAATACCAGAGTGTAGATAGTTTTCTAGAACGAATGCTGTCCCTGCTAACTCTGTCATATCTGGAGAACCCATGTTTGTGAAATCACGAGCTAGAATTCCTAGACCTTTAGCTAATCCTCCTAAGTCTCCGGTTCGAGCTAGAATTGCCATAGGGATTTCTACTAAACCAACGGCAGTTGAAATGCCGGGACCAAACATAGATTGAGCTGTATGGTTTATAATATTGACAGTCTTTTCTAAAGTTTTCGTCTTATCAGCTTTATACATAGGACGACCTATCATATCCATATATGCTTTCTCTGCAACCTCTACAGCTCCTTTAAGAATTTCTCTTTGCTCTTGCGTAAACATTGCTCCTTTACCTGCTTGCATAGATATATCATTTAGGTTATCAATTTGAATCTTAATTTGTTCAAAGATATCATTCCATCTAATATTCTTCAATACCAAACCACGATCTGTAGTAGCGACACCAAGATGGCTTAACCAATCATTTAATACTTCTTGCGCTCTAATTTGTGCGCCTAGAGTTCTAGAATAATGGGCAGATAGTTTTCTCAAATCTGTTTCAAATAATTTTCTAAATTCTGGATTAGACATAACTTCTTGAGTACTGAAAATTCTAGGATTAGATCCTAGGTGTGGATCACCATCAGGGTTTCTATAGGCATCAAAAGGATCGCTTCGGCGAGAAGTTTTCTCGTGGTTCATGTGTTCAGCCCAACCATACATAGCAGATCGTAAGGCAGTATGTCCATTGTTTAAATCACCATAACGCTTCTCAGAAGATATATCATACCATTTCTTACTACCATTATAAGCATCTCTAACTTTATTAGCTGCTGAAACAGGATCTGCATGTCCTTTATAATTAACATTTAAACTATAAGTATCTACACCATCAAATGGACTTTTCGCAGAAGCGATACCGGAAGATACTTCTTCCACAGTTTCGTGTGGCTTAAGATTTGTATCGTCTACTATTTCTGAAGTACGCTTAAATACTGAATGATTAGGATCGTTAATAAACATTGTGGGTTTCTTAACCATAGTACTAGTTCCAAGTAAATCTTGGAGTTGCTTTACAATCTTAGCTTCGAGGATTTCTAATTCTTTTCCTCGTTGTTGGACTGAAAAATAAGCTTCTTTTAATTTTCGAGATCGACCTTTAAAAGTGATAACATCGGCAGGTTCAATAAAAGGAAGTCCCATTGGCTTACCCTTTATTTCGTCTACTTTTTCTACCGCTTCTACCCAAGCTTTATCTACGCTATCAGCTAGTTGAGGACGAGATTCTTTGATATTTTGTTCGCCTCTACGGATAGCTTCTAGTTCTCTCGTAACTTTAACTAATTGATTCATTAAATTATTAGCTTCTTTAAGAGTAGGATTAGTAGCTGAATTAATAATATTATATATTTCTGATTGATATAGTCCTATAGTAGTTAAATCCGGTTGGTCTTTGGCTCTAGCAGCAGCTAAGTTTTCTTCTAGTTGAGCTAGACGAGTACGATCAGTTACCGTAAAGCCGTCTGGATCTAGTTCTCGATAACGAACCGTCTTGTTTAGTTTTTTCCAGACAGGATCAAACTTGTCTCCGCCTTGAACTTTAATAATATTGATTTCTTCTTTACTAATCCATTCTCTACCTTGAGGAGTTAGTCGCCATCCTCTTGTTCCACCAGTTTCTATTAATCCGGCTTTCTTTAAAAATTGGAAATCTGCATCTTTAATAAGTTCATTAGCTGCCAACAAATCTCGCTTAACGGCAGTATCACCATTCAAATAAGCTACTAGATGTTCTAATAAAGCATAGTCTCCATCGGATGGTAGCCTATCACCTTGATAAAAACCAGCTTTTCGCTTGGCGGGTTGTCTAATTATTTGATCCATACGATTAATAACTTCGATAGGAACACTTACCAATACATCAGGATCAGCTTTATACTTAGCTTGATACTCTTCTAAAATAACTCTACGAGTTCGATTAACAATTAGTTTAATCTCATCGCCTGTGGAAACTTCCAAAGCTTCTCTAATATATTTTGGTTGCTGTCTTAAATCTGATGGACGCATCCATCCTCGTTTAACTATGGATTCATGTTCCATTAGATTAATAATAGTAGGATCTTTTTCTAATTCGGCAATAATTCTATTGGCTTCACCTAACTCTCGTTCAATCCACAAGTGAGCATCAGGAGCGAATACAAAGATATCATCTAAGAAATCTCTAAATTCTCGTTCATACTCAATTTGTAAATCATGTAGTCTTGTAAGAACAGCTTTAGTTTCTTTAAATCGCTTATCCATTGGAACCGGACCACTTAGTAAAGGTGCAGCAGCTTCGGTATACTCTTTAACGAATGCATTGTGTCGTTCTAACATTGAACCTTTATAAGCAGTAGCTTCTATAGCTGTCCAATCAACCCTGTACAGTTCTGCTGCAGGTCGTCCTATTGCCATCTCTAATCCGGATACTGGATCAACTTCGTTATTGAGTAAATGTTTGATCAAAGCATTCAAGTCTTTTTGAGTCCATTGTCGTTGAGAGAATAGCGATGGATACATTTTTTCTGGGAGTGCTGCATCTCCAAATGATTTAATAAAAGCACCAATACGATTCAAGTCGTAGTATACTGTAGCGTCTGTAGCCGAAGCATGACCTTGCTTTCGTAATAGTTCTGCAACCCTACCTCGGTGAACTTTATATTTTACTTTACTAATATAACGATGGCTAATTGGATCTCGTTTTTCTCGTAGTTTAGTAGTAGGATCTTCATATTGAATAGCATGATAAACTCTAGTATCATCTTGATCAGAGTTTAATAAAAGACGAACTAAGTCTTCTTGGCGGCTCAAGTCTCTTACTTTTTTATCCCATCTTTTTAAAACTTGCCAATCATCACTCTTAGGTTTAGGCGGTTTTTGAAAATATTTTTGAATAGCTTTTTCAGTTATTTCTTTATTTTCTGTACCCATTATAGTTCTAATTGGGTGTCCCCAACTATCTCCACCAGAGAATGGATCAAATTTACGAGCTGGTAAATCAATACCTTCATCCATCCATCCTCGTTCTCCGTGTAAACTCCCTCGTGTTACGCCTTCCATTGAAGGATCTACCTTAGAAGCAAGGCTTGGGTTTCTCATAAGGTCGGCTTTATGTAATCTATAGTAATACTTTTGTACATATTGAGCTGCTTTATTAACAAAGACTCCAACATTTAAATCTGTCTCTGGTCCAGTTTTGATGCGGTCTTTACCTTTGCGTTGTACTTCAGTCCAGAATTTCTTCGGTTTACCGTTTTTATCTTTAATAATTTGACCAGCTTTAGCATGTCCTTCAGGATGCTTTCTAGTTCGTAGTGCCATTTTATAATACCATAGATTTTTACGAAGATGTTTATTTAATATATCTCGTTCGGCTTTAGTCAAACTTTTATCTTCTATACCTTTTAGAATAGAAAGATAGGTTTGATAAGACCATTGACCAACCGCACTTTCTATAGGCGGAGCCTCAGTTATCATCAATTCAGCTTGTTCAGATTTAGTAAGGTTTCTTTTTTGGTATTCACCAATTGGGGTAAAGTCAAAATCTCTAACCATTGAAGCATCAAACTGTTTAGCATCTTCCATATATAGTAGAGTTAATAAATCATTAACTAAAGTTTCGGCATCATCCATACTAATTTGCATTTGCTTTGCGCCATTGTAAGATTCTAGTTGAGCATTAGCTTTATACCTAATACTATTTACTAATCTTTCGTGTTCCTTCCTACCAAACTCACCTCCATGTTTTCCTTCCCAAATTTCTAAGAAGTGTCCCATATTATTTGGCTGATCACTATCAAACCAAACTTCTTTCATGATCCGAGTAGTTTCGTCCTTGGACTTTTTAACAGCAGCTTTCTCTAAATCGGAAGCTACAACATGTCCTACTTCTATGGAAGCAATCGGTGTTCTTAATAATTGGAATACCGATACTTCTCTTGGTTCGGTGGGGATTCCGCCTACTAGTTTTTCTCTATTAAAATAACTAACACGAGGATTATTAAACTGCTCAGTTGCCATTTCTTTAACTCGCATAATCCACCATTCATCTCGTTGTAGACTACGAAGTAAATCTTCGGCACTAACTTTCTTCCCTAGTTGTTTCTTAACCCAGAACTGTTTAGGCTTACCAGCCTTAGTAGTAATAACTTTACCAGCATCAGGATGTCCCTTAGGATGCTTCTTTTGGATCGGAACTAATGTATAAGTTCTAGTGGCTGGCATTAAATCTAAATAGTCTTGTTCTAGTTTTCGAACTTCTTTGTGTAGTTTCTCAATACTATTTTTAACTCCAGCAACTTCTGTTACTAGTCGTTTTTGCTCAGCTAATTTAATAGATAAATCTGAAATCGCACTTAGCTTGTCTAGCATTTGATCATCAACAATAGTCTGTGGATTTTCAAATAGATCCCATATATCTTGCGCTCTCTTTAGCTCGGCTCTATACTTTCCTGCTAAAGTAGCTTGAGCATGGTAGGTTGATTGAGCTGCTTTTCTAGTATGAGGAGTTCGTTTAGTTTTAACATTATCTTTTAATACGGCGGCTCGATTTTCGGCAGCAGTAACTCGACCTTTAAAGTTTGTCAGTTTGTTTTTAAATTCTTCAACTTTTTTACCGTGCCAAGCTGCAGGTAATTCTTTTGAGATTCGATTATTAATAATAAGATCTACATCGGTATCTCTTAATTCTTTCATGCTTTTTTCTAAAGTTTCAATAGCTTCTTCAAGCCACCCGACATATTTTGGATTTCTAGTCGTAAATCTAACATCTTCTAGCCCAGCAATTTTATCATATGCATCTCTTTGCTTTGTAAGAATTACTTCAGACTCTTCTAAAACTTTAGGATCAATATGAATATCATCCAAATCTCCCAGTTCTTGTTTTAGAA
>CEPX01162668.1_pt1 | contig 11999 bp, 10 predicted proteins | sample 361361 | NCBI WGS metagenome assembly CEPX01 (sample SAMEA2619974, study PRJEB7988) | marine metagenome | biome: marine biome (ENVO:00000447); feature: mesopelagic zone (ENVO:00000213) & marine oxygen minimum zone (ENVO:01000065); material: "saline water (ENVO:00002010), including plankton... | reverse complement strand
CGCTTCACGTTCCTGTGGCCCACTGCAAAGATCGCGGTGATGGGACCCAAGCAGATCGCCGGTGTCATGTCCCAGGTCCGCAGGGCCAGGGCCGCCCGCAAGGGCGAGGACTTCGACGAGGCCGCCGATGCCGAGATCGTGAGGATGGTCGAGGAGATCCAGGAGGCCGGCTCCCTCGCCCTTGTCGCCACAGGCGCCATCAGCGACGACGGCATCATCGACCCCCGCGACACACGGACCGTTCTGGCCCTGTGTCTGTCGGTCGTACGCAACCGGGCGATCGAGGGTGCCACCCGCTACGGGGTGTTCCGGTTGTGAGCATCACGACCCTGCTTGTCGCCAACCGGGGAGAGATCGCCCGCCGGGTGTTCCGAACAGCCCGGACCATGGGTGTCCGCTGCATCGCCGTGTACGTGGACTCCGACTCGGATGCTCCATTCGTCGCCGACGCCGACGAGGCCGTACGCCTTGCCGGTGGCTACCTCGACAGTTCCGAAGTCATCGAAGCGGCCCTGACATCTGGTGCAGATGCGATCCACCCCGGCTACGGCTTCCTTGCCGAGAACGCAGGGTTCGCCACAGCAGTCGAGGCAGCCGGCCTCATCTGGGTGGGCCCGTCCCCGACCGTGATCGCCACCATGGGCGACAAGCTCGAGGCCAAGTCGGCGGCCGCCGCCGCCGGGGTTCCGGTACTCCCGTCCAGCGACGACCCCTCAACCGCCGAGGGGGTCGGGTTCCCGTTGCTCGTCAAGGCGGCGGCCGGCGGCGGCGGCAAGGGAATGCACCTGGTCGAGGAGGCAGGCCAACTGGCCGAGGCAGTTGCTTCGGCAGAGCGGGAAGCCGCCGGCGCATTCGGCGATTCCAGGGTCTTCCTTGAGCGCTGGCTACCCAGGTCACGTCACGTCGAGATCCAGATTCTCGGCGACTCGCACGGCAACCTGGTCCACCTCGGTGAACGCGAGTGCTCAATTCAGCGCCGCCACCAGAAGATCATCGAGGAGTCGCCATCGCCGGCAGTCGGCGATGAGCTGCGGGCAGCCATGGGTGCCTCGGCACTGAACCTGGCCGACGGCATCGGCTACTGCTCTGCCGGAACAGTCGAGTTCCTGCTCGACGACGACACCGGCGACTTCTTCTTCCTCGAGGTCAACACGCGCCTTCAGGTCGAGCACCCGGTGACCGAGGAGGTCACCGGCATAGACCTCGTACGCGAACAGATCCGGGTAGCCGCCGGAGAGCCGCTCGGCTACAGCCAGACAGACATCTCGTTCAGCGGGCACTCCATCGAGGCACGCCTCTACGCCGAGGACCCGTCCGCCGGGTTCCTCCCGGCAACGGGAACACTCGTGGCCTTCGAACCTGCAACCACCCCCGAGGTCAGGTGGGACTCCGGTGTCGAAACCGGATCACGGGTCGGCGTCGAGTTTGACCCGATGCTGGCCAAGGTTGTGTCACACGGGCCCACCCGGACCGAGGCCGCCGGGTGCCTGGCGCTCGCACTTGAACGCCTCCACCTCGGCGGGGTCACAACGAACCGGGACTTCCTCGTCTCGACCCTCCGCCATCCCGGCTACCTGTCAGGCGACACGACCACAGACTTCATCGACCGGCACTCCCCCACCCCTGACCTGGCCCTCACCGACGCCGAGTTGACACGTGCCGCAATCACGGCAGCAATGTGGCTCCAGGGTCGCAACCGCTCAGAGGCCACGGTCCTCGCAGGCATTCCGAGCGGCTGGCGCAACGCCCGCCTGCCAGCACAAGAGGTGGCCTTCAACCACGGGGACACACCGATCGAGGTCTCCTACAGGTCACAGCGCGACGGCAGCTTCAGGGTCAACGACGCCACCGACGTACAGGTCCACAGGTGGGCCCGCGGCGAGATCGACCTTGAGGTCGACGGGCTGCGTTCCACCAGCCGCGTCACAGGAACCGGCAACAAGGTGCTGCTCCAGGTATCGCGTGGTACTGCCGTGTTCGATGTCGTTCCCCGGTTCGTGCTTCCCGGCACCGAGGAACCCACCGGCGGCCTGACCGCTCCAATGCCGGGTGTGGTGTTGGAGTTGAGGGTTGCTGTAGGCGACGCTGTCACAACCGGGCAGACGCTTGTCGTGCTCGAAGCCATGAAGATGGAACACCACATGAAGGCACCGTTCGACGGACACGTAGCCGAGATGCTCGTCTCAAACGGGCAACAGGTTGAGAGCGGTGCCGTCCTGCTCGTCATCGACCCACTCGACGAGGACCTCGACGGCACGCCATGACCGACCCCGTTCGCATCGCCAACTGCTCGGGCTTCTACGGCGACCGCCTGTCGGCCGCGTCGGAAATGGTCGACGGCGGCGACATCGACTTCCTCACCGGCGACTGGCTCGCCGAGTTGACCATGCTGATCCTTGCGAGAACCCGGGCCAAGCGGCCCGGTGGCGGCTACGCCCGCACCTTTGTAACCCAGATGGAACAGGTAATGGGGTCCTGCCTGGACCGGAGAATCAGGGTCGTTTCCAACGCCGGGGGCCTTGACCCCGACCGCTGTGCCGAGGCGGTGGCAGAGGTGGCCGACAGGCTCGGGCTGTCCCCCACCATCGCATGGGTGGCCGGCGACAACCTCCTCCCCCGGCTTGACGACCTAATTACAGCCGGGGTGGACCTTGCCCACATGGAGACCGGCGAACCGATCGGCGACACCTCACGGTTCATCAGCGCCAACGCCTACCTGGGCTGCTGGGGCATCGTGGAGGCCCTCGAGCGTGGCGCAGACATTGTCATCACCGGGCGCACAACCGACGCAGCCATCGTGTGCGGGCCGGCTGCATGGCACCACGGCTGGTCCCGTGACGACTGGAACCCACTGGCAGGCGCGGTGGTTGCAGGGCACGTCATCGAATGCGGCACCCAGGCCACTGGTGGCAACTACTCGTTTTTCACCGAGGTTGACGGCATGGAACGCACCGGTTTCCCGTGGGCAGACGTGGCGTCCGATGGCTCGTCGGTGATCGGCAAGCACGATGGAACCGGTGGAGAGGTATCGGTGGGAACAGTCACCTCCCAGCTGCTCTACGAAATCGGACCGCCCGCCTACCTCGGCCCCGACGTGACCGCCCGGTTCGACACCATCAACATCGAACAGGCCGGTGTCGACAGGGTGTCGCTCAGCGGAATCGCCGGCGAACCCCCTCCACGGACCCTCAAGGTGTCGATGAACGAACTGGGGGGTTACCGCAACGACGTGTCGGTGGCCCTGACGGGACTCGACATCGAGGCAAAGGCACGCCTCGTCGAGGATGCCTTCTGGCTCGCCTGTCCGACCGACCGTGACGACTTCTCCGAGGTCGCAACAAAGCTGGTGCGCACCGACAAGGCAGACCCCGCGTCCAACGAGGAGGCCGTGGCCCTTTGGAGGCTGACGGTCAAGGACCCCGACGAGCACAAGGTGGGTCGGGCCATCTCCAGCTCGGTGAACGAGTTGGCCCTGGCGACCATCCCCGGAATGTTCGGCATCGGCGGCGGTGGCGCAAGGCCGTTCGGCGTCTTCCGGCCGGCTCTCGTACCTGCTGACCTTGTTCCCCAGCATGTCGTCTTCCCGGAAGGCGACCAGACCGTCGTGGATTCGGTTGCACCGACCGGCGAGGTGAACGTCGTTCCAGCAGCAGGCCCCGATGCCGACAGGCCCGACGGCGAGACAACCGCAGTTCCGATCGGCCTTGTTGTCGGCGCCAGGTCAGGCGACAAGGGCGGCAACGCCAACCTCGGCGTGTTCGCCCGCACGCCTGCGGGGTGGGCCTGGCTGGACTGGTTCCTCACAACCGACCGTCTGCGCACCCTCCTACCCGAGGCCGCAGACCTCAAGGTCGACCGCTACCGCCTACCCAACCTGATGTCGCTCAACTTCGTCATCCACGGCATCCTCCAGGAGGGTGTTGCCGCCTCCACACGCCAGGACGGTCAGGCCAAGGGACTCGGAGAGTGGCTGCGCTCGAGGGTGGTCGACGTACCGGTCGAGCTGCTGGGCTGATCGTGGACTTCGACCTTCCTCCCGACGACGACCCCCGCCGTCTCCAGGTGCGGGCATGGCTCGACGACCACCCCGACCCGACGGCACACCAGCTGGTGGATGCCGGCTACGTGGTCCCACACTGGCCCGAGCCGTGGGGCCTTGCCGCAGAGCCGATGCACCAGCTGATCATCGACGACGAACTCCGCAGGGCCGGCGTGTCCATGCCGGCCAACGCCATCGGAATCGGCTGGGCGGGCCCGACGATCCTGGCTGCCGGAACCGACGAGCAACGTGCCCGCTATCTACCGAAGCTGCTCACCGCCGAGGAGATCTGGTGCCAGCTGTTCAGCGAGCCAGATGCCGGGTCAGACCTTGCGAACCTTGCAACCAGGGCTGTCAGGGACGGTGACGAGTACGTGGTCAACGGCTCCAAGATCTGGTCCAGTGGAGCCCACCACTCCGCATTCGGGATACTCATCGCCCGGACCGACCCCGACGTACCCAAGCACAAGGGCATCTCCTACTTCATCTGCCCGATGGACCTGCCCGGAATCTCGATGACCCCGATCGTCGACATGACCACGGCCCACTCGTTCAACCAGGTCTTCTTCGACGACGTACGCATTCCAGCGGACCTGCTCGTCGGCGCCGAGGGCGACGGCTGGCGCCTGGCCAAGATGACCCTGTCGAACGAACGGGTGTCTCTCTCGTCAGCCGGATCGCTCTGGGGTGTCGGCCCGTCGGCCGAGACGCTTATGGACCTTGTCAGAAGGGGCGGCGGGGCCGCTGACCCGTTGGAGCGGCAACGCCTCAGCGCCCTCTGGTGCGAGGCAGAGGTGCTGCGCCTCAACCGACTGCGCACCCTCAGCGCAAGGCTGGCCGGACGCACCCCGGGGGTCGAGGCTTCCATCCAGAAGGCCATGGCCGATGAACACGGCCAGCACGTGCTCGAGACCGCCAAGGCACTGTGTGGCGCCGACGGGATGCTCGAGGGGTCCGGCCCCGCAGGTGCCATTGCGGCTGACGCCATGGCGGCCCCCACAGAGAACAACCTGGGGTCCGACCAGTTCCCTGCAGTAGATCCGATCTGGCACTTCGGCTACATGTTCTCACCCGCCCTGACCCTCGGCGGAGGCACCTTCGCCATCCAGCGCAACATTGTCGCCGAGATGGTGCTCGGTCTCCCGCGGGACATCAACGTCGAACAGGGGATGACCTGGTCCGAGGCGCGCCGCCCGTGAGCGCCGTCACCCTCACCTCCAGGACCTCAGAGCTGACCAGGCGCATCAGGGAGGTGCCGGCACCCGTCCCCGTTCTGGACCGGGAACGAGAGCGGTCCCTGACCGACCGTCAGCGCCACGTTCTCGACCAGCTGGGTCGCCTGTTCGACGGTGGCTTCGCCGACCTCACCATGGCCGACATGGCCTCGAGCCTGAACTGCTCGCTGCGCACCCTCTACGAGTTGGCCCCGAGCAGGGAACAACTCGTGTTGACGGTGATCGACCGGAACCTCTGGAGGGTCGGGCGCAGCGCCATGGGCGTCATCGAAGACGTGGCACCGCTGGACGCCATCCGCACCTACCTCGAGGCCGCGAACGTCGCTGTGGCAGGCACGACAGCACCGTTCGCGCGTGACATGCAGGCCGTGCCGGCTGCCCAGAAGCTGAGCGACGACCACTCGGACTACCTGGTTGCGGTTACCCGCTGCCTTCTCGACATGGCTGTGGAGAGCGGTGACATCCCCGATGTTGACACGGGGGCCGTGGCACGGGTCATGGCCAGCCTCGGACGCGACTTCGCCCTGGCCCAGGTGTTGGCCACGCTGCGGTCCTCGCCAAAGGAGGCCGCCGATGCCGTGCTGGGGATCATCATGCGTGGTCTCGTGAGCAGCGGCGATGATGGCCTGGTGGCCGACGACGATCGAACTGGAGCAGACAGGTGAGAGTCCACGAGATCGCAACTGACCTGACAGACGAACAGGAGGCCCTTGACCGCCTGGTGGCACCGATTGACGATGCCGCATGGTCGACCGGCACGCCAAGCCCCCGTTGGAACATCACCGACCAGGTCGCGCACCTCGCCTACTTCGACCACGCGGCCACAACCGCCATCACCAACCCTGACCGGTTTCGCAGCATGGTCGACGACCTCATGGGGGCAGCAGCCGGTGGGGTACTCGCCATCGACGAGTTCACGCTCGGCCACTACAGGAGGCTGGAGCCGAGAGCCCTGCTTGCCGAGTGGCGCGAGGGACGCAGCCGCCAGGCCGCTGCCGCAGCCACCCTCACAGACGACACCAGGGTTATCTGGTACGGACCGTCGATGGGCGCACGATCGTTCCTGACGGCCCGCCTCATGGAGGTCTGGGCCCACGGCCAGGACATTGTCGACGCCCTGGGTGCGGAGAGGCCTGCGACCGACAGATTGCGTCACATCGCCCAGTTGGGTGTGATCACAAGGGCATGGACCTACATCAACCGGAAGCTGGACCCTCCCGACACCGAGGTCGACGTCACCTTGAGCGCACCATCGGGAGCGGAGTGGACATGGGGCCCGGGCGACGCCGCCGACACGGTTACCGGCAGCGCCCTCGACTTCTGTCTGGTCGTAACCCAGCGCCGCCACGTTGATGACACCGACCTGATCCTCGCAGGCAACACAACCCGCGAATGGCTGACAATGGCCCAGGCCTTCGCCGGACCTCCGACCGATGGACCCGGGGAGGGATCTCCCTGATGGCACTCGTCGAGAGGTCGCTCGTCGAAGGGGTCATGACCGTGACCCTTGCCGACATCGACAACCGCAACGCCCTCAGCGCCGGGCTCACCATCGAACTGGTCGATGCCCTCGACGCCGCTGACGCCGACCCTGAGGTGCGGGTGGTCGTCCTCACAAACACGGGAAGCGTGTTCTGCGCCGGCGCCGACCTGTCCGAACGCTCCTCTGACGATGCGCCGTCGCGGGTGGTCAGCCCCCTCGAACTGTTCGGGCGCTTCAGGAACTCACCCAAGCCCTACGTGGGTCGCATCGCCGGCCACTGCGTGGCAGGTGGCATGGGGCTGGCCGCCGCCATGGACATATCCGTCGCCACCGACGAGGTCAGGTTCGGCTTTACCGAGGTCCGCATCGGCGTGGCCCCGGCAATGATCTCTGTCATCTGCCTGCCGAAGATGCGCCCGGCAGATGCCAACGAGGTGTTCCTCCGCGGCAGCCGCTTCTCAGCCGCGAGAGCAGTCGAGTTGGGGCTGATCAACCGCGCCGTTCCCGCCGACGACCTCGATTCAGCCGTCGACGAGGTGGTCTCAGACCTGTTGATGGGCGGACCTGAGGCCCTGGCCGCAACCAAGCAGTTGACGAGCCGGGTGCCCAACATGACCACCGACGAGGCGTTCGAGTGGACCGCCCGCCTCTCGGCTGACCTCTTCGCCGGCGACGAGGCCGCCGAGGGCATGGCCGCCTTCCTGGAGAAGCGGTTGCCACCGTGGCTGTCGTGACACGGGGAACCCCTCGACACCGCTGACCCATACGGCTCCCCCAATAGGCTGACCCCACCATGAGCGTCAACCAGGTGGCCACCTTCCTCTCCCTGCTGGCGCTTGTGGCAGTGGCCATCACCCTTACCGCGGGCATCGCGCTCGCAACGCCTACAGGGAGGTCGAGGCTCACAGCCCTGGGCGATACACCTCTACACATGGCTGCTGCAGTGGCAACCACGTCGGTGCTCGGAAGCCTCTACTTCTCGGAGGTGGCCGGCTTCAGGCCCTGTGAGCTGTGCTGGTACCAGCGCATCGCCATGTACCCGCTGGCCCTGATCCTCGTGGTGGCGATGGTCCGACCCGGCAGCGACGTCGCCCGCTTCGCACTGCCGCTGTCAGTCAGTGGAGCCGCCGTGTCCATCTACCACTACCAACTTCAGCTGTTCCCCGATCAGGGGTCTTCATGCGAACCCGGTGCATCATGTGCGTTCAGGTGGGTTCACAAGTTCGGGTTCATCTCCATTCCGTTGATGGCCCTGGCCGGGTTCACCGCCGTAACAGCCCTCATGGCGGCACACAGCAGAACAGCCAGAGCCGACGACCGGGAGACAGGACAATGAACACCTCTACGACAGAACCGGACAGGGGATCGCGAACCAGGCTGCTCGTCGGTCTGGCTCTGGCTGCGGCCGTGGCAGCCGCACTCGTGGCGTCGCTGGCTGCCGGCGATGAACCCGTGGCCCACCCGGTCGCAGAGGTCGGCTCTGCCGAGACCACCGGCGGGGTCCTGCCGCCGCTGCCCCACTCTGGCGCCGATCCGGCTGTAGGGATCACGGCTCCGACGATCAGGGCAGGAACCTTCGACGACACCCGGGTTGACGTTGTGCCCGGCGGCGGCCGTGGCCTCGTGATCGGGTTCTTCGCCCACTGGTGCCCCCACTGCCAGGCCGAGTTGCCACGCCTGACCGAGTGGCTGAGCAAGAACGACCCACCCGAGGGAATCGAGATCGTGGCCGTCTCAACCTCGGTGGATTCAGGCGCCCCCAACTATCCACCCTCGGCCTGGTTCGAGGATGTCGGCTGGCCCGAACTGGTACTGCGGGATTCTCCCACCAACGTCATCGGCGCCGGCTTCGGCCTGACCGGGTTCCCCTACTTCGTCGTCATCGGCCCGGATGGCCGGGTGCGCCTGCGGGTGTCCGGAGAGCTGAGCGTCTCAGACTGGGAGTACCTGCTCGGGTTGGCGGCAGCGTGAGCCACGGCGGCAAGCTCGCTGCCAGGGCCCTCAGGGAGGCCGGGGTAGGGGCCATCTTCACCCTCTCGGGTGGACACGTGATGCCCATCTACGACGGTGCCATCGACGAGGGAATACCCGTGATCGACGTACGCCACGAGCAGGCGGCAGTGCACGCCGCCGATGCCTACAGTCGCCTCAACCCGGGCCGCATCGGATGTGCGGTGCTCACAGCCGGGCCCGGTGTCACCGACGGGGTTACCGGAATAGCCAATGCGTGGCGGGCCAACAGCCCCCTGCTTGTAATCGGCGGCCAGGGTCCGTTCTCCAACCTGCGGCGTGGGTCGCTTCAGGAAATGGACCACGTGTCCATGATCAGGCCCATAAGCAAGTGGGCCGATTCCTGCTACCAGACCGACCGCATTCCCGAGTACGTCGAGATGGCAGTGCGTGCAGCAGTGTCGGGCATGCCCGGTCCGGCGTTCCTGGAGATCCCCATGGACGTGCTGATGGGTCCCGCCTCATTCGACGAGGCACAGTTCCCCACCGTGCGCACCACCCCGCCGGCAGTGTTTCCCGACCCCGCCGACGTGGCGGCAGCAGTTGAGGTCCTTGCCGGAGCCGAGCGACCGATTCTGCTGGGCGGCACCGGGGTCAAGTGGTCAAGGGGTGGTCCTGCCCTCACCCGGTTCGCCGAGGCCACCCGTATGCCCGTGTACCTGAACGGCATGGGTCGGGGGATGCTTCGTGCCGACAACCCCCAGTTCTTCAACCGGACGCGGCGCGAGGCCATGCAGGGCTGCGATGTGTTCGTGCTGGCCGGGGCACCGCTCGACTTCCGGCTGCGCTTCGGCGCCTCCGTTCCAGTTGATGCCACGATCATCCAGCTGGACATGGAGGCTGGCCTCATCGGCCAGAACCGGTCGGCCGACGTGGCCGTGGTCGGCAACCTGGGTGCGTCCCTCGACCAGATGGCGGCCCTTGCCGGCAACACCGGTGCAGAACTGGACTTCAGCGCCTGGAGTGGTGAACTGCGTGAACGCGAGGACGAACTGGCTGCAGCACTAGAGGAACAGGTCACCTCAGACGAGAGCCCGGTAGATCCGCTGCGGTTCGCAGCCGAGATCCGCGACTTCATCGACGAGGACACCATCCTCATCGGCGACGGTGGCGACATCGTGGCCCAGTCATCAAAGGTGATCCCGGTGCTGCGGGAGAACGCCTGGATGGACCCGGGGCCGCTCGGAACCCTGGGTGTCGGCATGCCCTTCGCCCTGGCCGCCCAGCACAGCTTCCCGGACCGCAGGGTGCTGATCATCTACGGCGACGGTGCCTTCGGGCTGAACGGCTTCGAGTACGACACGGCTGTCCGGTTCGGCCTGCCGATCGTGGGCATCATGGGCAACGACGCCGCATGGGGCCAGATGCTGCGACCCCAGGTGGGCCTCTACGGTGCCGACCGAAAGGTGGCGGTGGACCTCGCCGACACCCGCTACGACCGGGTGGTCGAGGCCCTCGGCGGCCACGGTGAGTACTGCGAGAAGCCCGACGAGATAGGACCGGCTCTGGAGAGGGCCTTCGCCTCAGGAAGACCGGCGCTGGTAAACGTGAAGATCCGCAAGGACGAGGGAGTCCCCAAGGGAAGCACCTACGTCTGATCCGGTCGCCGCCCGGGTCAGCCGGGCTCCGGGCCGGTTGCGGCCGGACGGTCGGTTGCGCTCCACTGCGACCAGGATCCCACGTAGAGGCGGCCGCGGCCGAGCCCCGCGTGTTCCATCGCCAGCAGGTCGTGACAGGCGCTGACCCCTGAGCCGCAGTAGACGACGACTTCGGTGGCGTCGGCGACCCCGAGGGAGCTGTAGTGGGATGCCAGGTCGTCAGCGGACCTGAAATGACCGTCCGACATGTTCTGGGGAAACGGTGCGTTCAGGGCACCAGGTACGTGCCCGGGCCTGCTGTCCATGGGCTCAGAGTCACCCCTGTAGCGCTCGGCGGAACGGGCATCGAGCAGCACCTCTGCCCCGCCCAGGTCGTCGGCTTCGGCAAAGGACGCCTCGGGCCAGGGCCGCACGGGGCATTCCACGGGACCCGGTGCAGCCGTCTCGGACTGGAGGGCCCCGGTCCAGGCGTTCAACCCACCGTCCAGCAGGGCTGCCGGCTGGCCGAGCACTCGGAGCATCCAGACGAGGCGGCCGGCGCTGAGGCCACCGGAGTCGTCGTAGGCGACGACGGTGTCGTCGGGGCAGATGCCGAGGAGGCCGAGGGAGGCTGCAAACGCCTCAGGCGACGGAAGGGGATGCCTGCCGTCGCCGGACCCGGGGCTGGCCGCAAGGTCACCGTCGAGGTCAACGAACACGGCCCCGGGGATGTGGCCCCGCAGGTATGCCTCGTGGCCGGAACTACCGTCCAGGTACCAGCGCACGTCGCAGACGACAGCGCTGTCGATCAGGCCCTCAAGCTGGCCTGAGGTGACGATGGGAGCGATTGACACGGCGGTCAACCGGACGGGACCGGTGCAGGGCGTGAGAGGGCCGTGGCGGCGAGAAGGCAGGTCCACACCAGTCCGGCAACCAGCAGATGGGTGGCTACCACGCCACTCCAGCTCACCTCTGTGAACACGTGCACGGCTCCGAGCGCCACGTTCACGGTGTAGAGGCCGGTGGCTGCATGCAGCAGGCGCCGCTCGACTGCAGGGCGGCCGTTTCGACCTGCCGCCCTGGTCAGGTAGACGAGGTACACGAGGCCGAGGCCTGCGACGACACGGTGTGCGAAGTGGACAGCCGTGTAGCTGTTCGACAGGTCTGGAACCAGTTCGTTGCCTACGAGTGGCCAGCCGGAGAAGAACATGTTGTGTACGTATGCGCCCAGCAGGAGGAGTACATACGAGCCGCCGGAGGCGACGGCAAGGTGTGTGCTCCACGAAGCATCACCCTCAACGGGCTCCCTCTCCGGCGAGGTTGCAACTGCCACGAGCGTGAGCAGCCCCACGACGACCATCGAGATTGCCAGGTGCAGCACGACCAGGTCGGCGTCGAGGTCCGCCTTGACGACCATGCGCCCGATCCATGCCTGGATTCCGACGACAACCACTGCGGCGACAGCGGTGCGAACCAGTGCTGCACGCCGTCGGTGATGCCGCCAGACACTGACAGCGGTACCGAGCACCAGGAGCCCGACGATCGCTGCAACCCACCGGTGCGTCCACTCGATGACCATGTGGTACTCGGCCCGGGGCAGCAGGCCACCCAGCAGGCCGTCTTCGCACAGCGGCCAACGGTCGGCGCAGCCGTAG
>CEPX01415065.1_pt1 | contig 12002 bp, 10 predicted proteins | sample 361361 | NCBI WGS metagenome assembly CEPX01 (sample SAMEA2619974, study PRJEB7988) | marine metagenome | biome: marine biome (ENVO:00000447); feature: mesopelagic zone (ENVO:00000213) & marine oxygen minimum zone (ENVO:01000065); material: "saline water (ENVO:00002010), including plankton... | reverse complement strand
GTGCTTTGCGGCGCAACACTTACAGCTGGTATTTGTACAAAATCATATTGATTATCATGCGACATATAAAAATTTCCATTTGTCTCGTCAGCACCTCCAGAAGACATTGTTGTTGCAGTTGAAGCATAATTTGCTTTGCGCTCCAAGGATGTGCCGTCATTTGCAACTGTACAAGAATCTGGATCAGAACTAGAACATTTTGGCATTCCATAACTCATATCACCAGTAGCTGTTCCCCAGCCCAGCTTATCATTTATCGCAATATTCTGCGTAGTGCTGGTTGAGATATAAACACCAGAATTAGCGCGCAGAGCTCCTTCTGTTGTGCCGCCTGCAACTGCCGAAGCATCATAAGTTGCATCAGCACTAGGCGAAATTCCAGTATATTCATCAGAAGCAATTAAATAATATCCATTAGCTGCAATAGATCCACTAGCTAAATCAGCTATTTTAGTATGAGTTACATTTCCAGCTGTGCCAGTTGCTATCCAAATATGCATATTAGTAGTTGATAGATCAAAAGCATTAGTAGAGTCCTGGTTATAAAGCTCTATAAATTCTTCTAAGCCGCTTGAAGCAGTGCCTATCATTGCTTCTGAAATTGCAACAGATCCTCCTCCGCCTCCTCCGCCTCCACTTCCCATAATTGTCATATTTGGGTCTGCAGTAGTGCTTAATACTGTGCCTCCAATACTAGTAATATCTTTATCAATAACAAGTGCTGTTTCATTAACAGTAATAGTAACTGAACTTGCAAAGGTTAAGCGCACAACTTGCGGAGCTATAAGCATAGCCGCAGTAGGGTTAGTGCCTCCAATATTAAAATTAGTCAAAGTTTCAACACCGCTTGCTCCTGTTTCTGTAACATCATCAGAAAAACGAACTTCTACTTCATAATCACCACTGTCATCAGTGCTCATATAATCCACGTCTTCAACAGCAAAGCTCTCGCCTACCCAGCCATCTGGTGCAGTAGCATAATAATAATCTCCATCTGGCTGGCAATAAGTAGGATTGCCTGCGCAAGCACTTCCAAGAGTCTCACTTCCCGAAAGACCAATCCAATCAGCTGGCAAAGTATAAGTAATTTGATCTGTTGCCGCGCTTGCTCCCCAAGTAGATGCAGTAGACATTGTTACATAATATGTAGCAGCCCATCTATCTGTTCCAACAGCATCATCAGGATCAATATCAATTATATTATCAGCACTAGTTCCAGAAGAAAAAGCATTAATTGTGGTCTGTTCTCCGATTTTATCTCCAGCTGGAAAAGCATATTCTCCCCAACCGCTCCAATCAGTTCTTTTATAAACTGCCAAGCTTGCAATATCCGCAGCTTCTGTAGTTGGAGTGCCTTGCGGATCTACTAAATTGATTGTCACAGTATTTAAAGTAGAAGACCCAGAAGATTTTTCTAAATTAAAACTAAACAAAGGCAAAGCCCCAGAAGAAGCCTGGGCAACATCACCTTGGGGTTCAATATAATAACAAGGCTCATCCATATTAGCACCACAGCCATGCAAACTAACTGTTGTGCTCGCGGCTTGTGTTTTTTGAACTCCAACAGGCAAAACAGCAATCAAAGGCGACAAAGACCATAAAATCGTAGCCATTGCTGTAAAGCAAGTTAACAAATACTTAATACTCTTATTCATATTATTTAAAAAAGAAAAACAAAATTTCCCAAAGTCCTCCTTGGAAAAGTTTGCTTTTCTTTGAATTATTTTTGAGCTTGCGAAAAAACAAGCTCTGGTTATATTTATTTTTTATACGAAACATTATAAGGTCGGGTTAAAAAACCACGAAATAAATCGTGGTTTTTTATTTAAACTTGCGAACTAGTTTCTTGTACAGCTGGCTCATTAGCAGATGGTGTTTCTGGAGTTGATACTTCTTGCGCAGGAGTTTCTGAAACAATAGGTGATTCTGAAACTTCAGGCGCTTGGACAATCTCTGGCTGTTCTGCTTGAACAGGCTCTTCTGTGCTTTCTCCAGAGCTATCCTTCCCAGAAAAATCCTCACCATCCTGCCCTTGTTCTTGGCTTACATTAGATTTTTTTTTCATAACAAGAAATACAACACCAGCTACAACTGCTATACCAATACCTATATATATTATTATAGACATATTATTTATTTTAATTATTAATAATTAAGCTATGGCAAATTGTGCTTCTAAATTAGAAACTCTTTGCACTAATGAATCTAATTTTTGCCCTATTGGCTCTTTCTGCTCTTTGAGCTCTAATAAATCAGATTTAATCTCTGCTAATTCTTTAGAGTGCTGATCCAAAATCTTGGAATGCTCTTCTAACCTGTCTTCAATAGCAGTAATTCGCCTTTCAATGCTATGTAATTCTCTATGCACAATACTAAATTCTTCATCAAACTTTTTCTCCATTATATCAAATCTTTTATCAACTTGCTCAAATCTTTTATCAACTTGCTCAAATCTTTTATCAACAGAGTCAAAACCCCTTTTTACCATTAAAGCTAGTGTATCTAGTTTTTGATCTATATTTAATTTAGTCATTTAATAATTTTACAATACTTTAACTTTTAAAACAATTAAAAGTTATCCACATGCATTTAGTTAAAAATATTTTCTCCTAATTGAATATCATTTAACTCTTGATCAGAAATAATTTTAATATTTAACCAGCTATATCCATTATTTTCAAAAATTTCTACACTAGGAATCCAGCGACGCTTATTATTTTCTACTACATAAATCTGGTCTCCAGATCCTTTTAGCAAAACACCGTCAAAATAAGTTCCAGGTTCTACTTTATTAATCGACTCCCCCTCTTCATGCTTATCTAGGTCTTTTAAATCTACTAATCTAATATTGTCCCATTTATAACCAAGATTATTAAAAATTTCAGCTGTTACAATCCATCTTTTTTCACTGCCTGATATTAGATAAACACGCGATTCCCCTCTTGCCTGCAAAAGAGATCCGCTTGGATAAGTTTCAATATTACTTCCTAATTGGAACTGGGCTAAATCATCGCTAGTAATGATTTGTATTTTTTCCCAATTCAAGCCTCTTGATTCAAAAATATTAGCATTTATTATCCAATGTTTTTTGCCTTGAAAAAGCTGGTAAACCTTTGTTGTTTCCAAAGACCGCACTAAAGATCCATCATCATATTTTTCCCAAGCTGGCAATGTATCAACAACAGACACTGAAAAAGAAAAATCAGTATTTAAATTTTTATTTTCATAATCCTGCTGAATTGGAATCATTATAACAGAGCTAACATCAGAGCCAAAATTAGGAATATAAGCCCTGCCTTGTCTGCCATATTCTAATTCTATATTTTTTATTTGTTTTTCATTATTTTTTTTATTAATAATATATGGTAATAAAAAATCAGCATTTTTACTTTGGCTTGAAAAGTCTATTTGCAAAACTTTTTCTTCCATAGTTATGCCAGAAAATTTATACCAATGACCCGACCATGGCTTAGTTAGGCTTCCTACTACTAATGAATTAACAGGAATTAAATTGTAATTTGCACTAGAATTAATTTTTAAATCAGATAAATTTTCATTTGAATAACAATATTCTCCATTTTCTACAGAACAATTATTTAAATAATTAGAAATAGCCCAATTTTGAAAAATATCAGAAAATTTATCCCTAGATCCGATTTGCTCTAAAGCATAATCAATAGCTTTAATTCCTGTTTTATTATTATTCACAAGATATTTTAAAATATCTTGTGAATAATGGTCAACCAAATACTGCATAAACAAGTTTACAGAAGAATAATCATAAGTATTATTATTCCAGCTTGTTAGAGAATCAGTGGGAAAATTTAAAAAATTATCAACTCGTTTTTTTAAATTGCTATTTTCATAATCATCATCATACCCACAAACACTTGGAGAATACTCACTTAAAGACTCATTAAGCCAAACTTGTTCTTGGGTATTATTTAATCTGGTTTTTTGATTAAAATTAATTAAATGTTGAAATTCATGAGCTAAAAAGCTTTTTGCTAAATCATCTTGAACATGAAATACATTAAGATAAATTATTTCTCGTTCATTGCTTTGATCATTTTGACTCCTAGGCAAGCCATCATTAGGATTAAAATAACCCCCTGCTTGTTTGTCAATTTGAGCTAAAAGTATAATTATTTTTGGATCATTATCAATGCCAGGATTCCATTCTTCTCCATAAGCCTCGCGAGTCTTAGGATAAATAGTGTTGTCAAATTCTTTTATAAGATTATTAATACTTGCAGAAATCTTATTTCGCTCTGAAGAAGAAATAGCATTCCAATGCTCGTCTTCAACATAAAATTTTATATTTTTTCCTTGTTTGCGCAAGCTAGCTTGTATTTCGCTTCTTCCGTCTATATCATAACTAGGATCAACAAAAAAATTTACAGCAAAAGCTGGTACTGGAATTAAAACTAACAAAGTCACGGTTATTATCTTTTTAATCATTAAAAAAAGCTTATCATATCTACTCTTTTTTGCCAAGTGCAAAAAACAAAAAAGCCAAAATATGACCTTTTAATTTCTTAATTCTTAATTCTTAATTCATGATTCATTCTTCATATTCTCTTTCCACCATTCTCTTGTAAAAGCTAAAAACACACCTATAAATAATCCTAAAATCCCGGCAATAGCAGTATTAAGCAATGGCCGAGGTTTGATTGGATAAGGAGAAACAGCTACTGGTTTTGCTATTTTAGTTTTTTGAATGTTTTCCAAGGATTTATTTAAATTATTAATTTCAATTTCTAAATCATAGTTATCATCCTGCATATTACTAATTTGAATATCGAAATCTTTTATAATGCTTTCTAGGGCATTAATACTTAAATATAAATCTTCTATTTCTTGTTTTTTGTTTTCTAGTTTTTCTTTAGTATCAAATAAAGCAAATTGGGTGCCTGGATCTTGATTATAAATTAATACCTGCTCTAGACTGACTACTTTATCTTGTAAATTTTTCTGCTCTTCTTTTGCATGATTTATCTTATTATTCATTCTAATTATATCATCTTTACTAAAAAAAATTTTGCTTTTTGTTGTTTGTATATTCTCATCTATTAGGCTTGTTTTGTTTTCTAGCTTTAGAATATCATTCTGTATTAATTGCTTTTGAATTTCAGATTTTTGCTCATGCTCTTTTAAAATTATTAAACTAACTTCTTCTAGGGCATTTTTTGATTTTTCAGGATCTTGTGATTCAGATATTATATTTATTAAACTAGTATTCTGAAAATTTTCAGCCCTTATGATAACGCCATACTTTCCATTAAAAATTCCATTATTTATTTTTCCTATTAACTGATCAATAGACTCTAATAAGCCTTTTTCAGTCTGACCAAGTTCTAAAATAGTATTTGTGCGATAAATCTTAGGCTGTGTTATAGTAAACAAAAAACCAGCTAATACTACCGTCACAAAAATCAAAAAAATTGACTTCCATCTTTTAAAAATTACTTTAACATAATTTGCTAGATTTATTTCGTCTTGATCTTGATATTGGCTTTTAGACATGCTAGCATCTTATAATAATAATTTATTTTAGTCAATGATTAGCAAGAAAAAACTCTTAATGTTCACAGGTGATGTAGTTGTTTTTTATATTAGTTTTTTTGGAGCTCTTTTTGTCCGCTCTGGACTGCAGTTTAGTTTTTCATGGCAAGATCAGATTTTTTCTTTTTCTATTTTGTATATAGCTTGGATAATCATATTCTTTATTGCTGGATTATACGATCTAGAACTCGCAAAAAATAATATTAAGTTCTACTCATTGCTTTTTAAAAGCCTGATTGCCTGTACAATAATTTCGGTACTGGTCTTTTATTTTGGCCCATATGTTTTCCACCAAATAGATATAGCTCCAAAAAGAATTCTTTTAATTCATATTATTATTATGGGCGCTCTTATTTACTTTTGGCGCAAATGGCTTAATCGCATTTTAATTCTTCCTCGCATGCAGGAAAACATAATTATTATTGGCAATAATCAAAAAGCAAAATCTTTAAAAAAGATAATAAAATTAAATCCGCAATGGGGATATGCAATAAAAAAAATAATCAGCAAAAATAATAATAAATTAAAAAAAATTATTCAAGACACAAAAAGCCAAACATTAATCTTAACAATTAATCCACACCTTTCACCAAGCACAGCTAAGACTGTTTTCAAATGTCTGCCACTTGGATGCAAGACATTAAATTTTACAGATTTTTATGAACGATTAATAAAAAAAATTCACATCTCTTCTATTTCTAATGTATGGTTTCTAGAAAATTTAAAAAATGGACAAAGAAGATTATATGAATTTGGTAAAAAAAGCTTGGACTTGATAATTTGTTTTTTAATTGCAGTTATTAGCGCTCCTTTTTGTTTGCTCATAGCTGTTCTTATTAAATGGGATAGCGCAGGTCCAATATTTTATAGGCAAATCCGTTGCGGAAAAAATAATCAAAAATTTTATTTAATAAAATTTAGAACTATGATTCAAAATGCTGAAAAAAAAGGCCCAAAATGGACTAAAAAAAATGATTCTAGAATTACCAAAATTGGCTTTTTTTTACGCAAAACACGACTAGATGAGCTACCACAGATTATTAATATTATTAAAGGAGAAATGAGCCTAATAGGACCTAGAGCTGAAAGAATAGAATTTGTCCAAGAAAGACAAAAAACAATTCCCTTTTATTCAATTCGTCATATTATTAAGCCTGGTGTAACTGGTTGGGCCCAAATTAAATTTCCAAAAGGCATGATGCCTGAACATGCTTTTGAAAAATTACAATATGATTTATATTATATTAAAAATCGCTCTCTAATATTAGACACTGGTATTTTTTTACGAACTATTAAAATAGTCTTGGGCATGAAAGGGAATTAGCTTAATAATATAGAGGCTAATTTTGGAATCTGTTCTTCGTGCTTGCCTATACATTGAAATCCTCTACCTTGATCCTGCATTGGTCGCTCCACCACATTAACACGCGGCCGATAATGATCAATCATGTCAAAATTTGCAGTGTAAAAGTTACGAACTTTTTTAATATTCTTGGCAACTGTTAATGCCTTTAAGAATACTTCAGGCATAATAACTGCTGAACCAATATTTAAGTATACTCCTCTATTATTTAAATTAAAAAGTTGATGAGAAAATATTTTAAAGTCTCTAAAGCTCAACTCTCCTATTCTAGCGCCATTACATTCTGGATGCTGATAAATTGTCTCTGCGCCAATTGCAGTATGTACTGTTAAAGGAATTTTATTTTTATAAGCATTATATAGCAAGGAGATATCTTTGTGTGGAAACTGTTCAGGATGCTTATGCATATATCTACCTAAAGCCTCACCAAAGCCAAGTTTATTTTTAAAACCAAATTTTAATGCTTGATGAAATAATTTACCAGTTTCCTGTACCATACCAAATTTACCTTTTAATAAATTATCTTCAACATATTCTGAAGTTCTGCCAAAAGCAGATAATTCAAAATCATGAATTGCAACAGATCCATTACCAGCAATGCAAGTAATAAATCCACGTCTTATCAGCTCAATTAAAAGCGGGCTCATCCCTGTCTTAATTACATGCCCACCAAGACCAAAAACAATTGCGCGTAAATTTTCACGCGCCTGCTTTATTAAGCTAGCAAATTCTTTCATGTTTCGACTAATCTTTCTCTGATCAGGCTTGCACTCATCATCAAAATAAACTAAATCTTTTAAACTTACTTTGTGCTTTCTGTTTTTAATAGAATATCTCTTAATTTTATTTAAATTAATTTGCTTAAATATACTAGACATAAATTCAGCCTATCATAGACTTGCAAAAATTAAAAGTATCAAGTAAACTGCAGTCTATGATGCAAAAACATATTCAAAAAATTCATAATAATTTTTCAGAACATGCTGATGTTTTAAAATTAATGCCAAAACTTTATCCAAAAATTTCTCAAGCTATAACATGGATAATTGACTGCTATCAAAATGATCATCAAACTCTTTGGTGCGGCAATGGAGGCTCAAGTTCTGATTGTTTACATGCTGTTGGTGAGCTAGTTGGCAGATTCAAACTTGAACGTCAAGCTTTGCCTGCAATCACTTTAGGAGCTGAATTAGCAACAAATACTGCATGGTCTAATGATTATAATTTTGCAGACATTTTTGCACGCGGAATTGAAGCCCATGGCCAAGCTGGTGATGTTTTAATTGGCATTTCAACTTCTGGCAACTCTGCAAACATAATTCAGGCAATAAAAAAAGCTGAAAAATTAAACATAAAAACTATTGGACTTTTAGGCAAAAACGGCGGTAAACTTAAAAAATTAATTGATTTGCCAATTATTGTACCATCGCAGGATATACCGCGTATCCAAGAAATGCATATTACTATTATTCATATTATTTGCGAAGAACTAGAGAAAAGTTTATTTAAAAATGATTAATATAATTAAAAATTTTAATAAAACCAAAATTTTAGTTATCGGTGATCTAATGCTAGATACTTGGATTCAGGGCCATGTTAATCGCATTTCACCAGAAGCGGATGTACCAGTTGTATTAGGAGAAAACACAATTTATGCTCCAGGCGGTGCTGGTAATTGTGCAGCTAATATTAAGTCTTTAGGAGGAAAGGCTGCTGTTTTAGGCATTGTTGGCCAAGACCAAGCTGGTCAAGAGCTCAAAGAGATCTTTAAACAAATAGGTATTACTATATCTGGATTATTCAGACAACCATTAAAACCAACCACGCAAAAAATAAGAATATCTGGAATACACAATCAAATCACCAGGCTTGATTGGGAGAATACGCAAGATATTAATCAACAAACTCAAGATCGCATTTTAATGTTTTTTAAAAAAAATGTTTTAAAATATCAAGCAGTTATTTTATCAGATTATGCTAAGGGTTTATTTGCTAAAGCTCTAACTAAAAAAATTATTCAAATTACTAACCAGAAAAAAATTCCAACCATAGCTGATATTAAGCCAAAAAACATGGAAAAGTTTATTGGAGTTTCTGTTGTCATGCCTAATTTAACTGAAGCAGTAGAAATGTCTGGACTTGATTCTCTTGAGTCTAATAATAATCGAGCTACAGAAAAAATGGCAAAGATTATAAAACAAAATCTACAAAGCAATGTTATTATTACTCGCGGGGCCAAAGGAATGACTGTTTTTAATGGAAAGCTTACACATATTCCAACTCAAGCTCGCGAAATTTATGAAGTTGCTGGTGCTGGTGATACTGCTGTTTCTGCCTTAGCTTTGAGCATTGCTAGTGGCGCTTCTTTAAAAAATTCTGCTAAAATTGCTAACACAGCTGCTGGCATTGCTGTTTCAAAGCATGGCACAACAGCAGTAACTCAAGATGAATTAATAAAAAATATTAATGCTAAATAATATCTTCCAAAAAATCAAATCCCAAAAAGAGATCATAAACATTTCTCAAAGATTAAAACAGCAAAAAAAAATTGTTGTTACTTTTAATGGTTCATTTGATATTTTGCATGCTGGTCATGCTTTAGCATTAAATGAAGCAAAAATCCAAGGAAATATTTTAATTGTGCCTTTAAATTCAGATAAATCTGTTAAGAGCTATAAAGGGCCAAATAGACCTATTATACCGCAAAAACAGCGTGCACTGCAATTAGCCGCCCTTGAATGCGTTGATTATGTGGTATTATATAATGAAACAAATTCTATTAAGATTTTAGATAAAATAAAGCCTAATATTCACTGCAATGGCTCTGACTGGGGATTAAATTGTATTGAAAGAGAGGTGGTTGAAAAAAATAAAGGCCAAATTTATATTTTAAAATTTACTAAGGGTTTGTCAACTAGTAATTTAATAAAAAAAATTCTACAAGTTTATAAAGCTCCAGTTAATAAAGCAGTTTTTATAGATAGAGATGGAACTCTTAATTATAATGAACCAGAGTATTTGCATAAAATAAAGGATTTTAAATTTACTCCTGGATCTATTCAGGCGTTGCGCAAACTTTCAAAAACAGATTATAAAATTATTATTATTACTAATCAATCTGGTATTGCTCGCGGTTATTATAAAGAATCTGATATTAAAAAACTTCATACTTGGCTCAAAAAATATTTAAAAGAAAAAGGTATAAAAATTTATGATATTATTTACTGTCCGCATCATCCTGATATTACAGGGCCATGCAAATGCAGAAAACCAGGTACCGCAATGATTGAAAAAATGCGAGATAAATATCAGCTTTCTCTTAATGATTCTTGGATTATTGGTGATACTTTAAATGAGATTATAGCTGGCAGATGTATGAATATGAAAACTATTATGACAAAAACCCGAGGTATTGGGCCTAAGGAAAAAGAGTCCAAAAAGATTGGGCCACAGTTTCGGATTAAAACTTTAGCAAAAGCAATTGGAATAATACTTAAAAATAAATAATATATTTAATGCTTAACAGCTCTGATCATCAAATCTCCTGTTAAAAGCGAAGGGTAAAAATTCCTATATTTTGCAAAAATACCAGAACCAGATACTTTCTCAATTTTAAAGCCTTGTTCCTGTAATAATTTTTTCAGACTTTGCAGAGTAAAATAATGGAAAGTATTGCCATCCCAGCCAGGTGCTATTGATGTTTGCGGCAATACCCCAAAAAATAACTTAATTCTATGTTTTATATAAGCAATATTCGGTACATTAATAATTAATATGCCTTGTCTTTTTAAAGCTCTGTTTAATTCCGTTACAATAAAATAAGGATCTAAGACAAATTGCAAAACAGAAATACAAACTAAAACATCAAACATTGAGTTTTTAAACGGCAATCCTTTATTAATATCTACTATTTTTAGATGGGCATTAGGCGCGTTTTTTATAGCTTCTTTTATATTGATTCTTAAAATATCAACACCATAAAGCTCATCAAAAAAATTCTGAGCCTTAGACAACAAATAACCTCGCCCGCAGCCAACATCCAAAAATCTCCTGCCAGGAGACAATAAAGCAAAAGCCAAATCCTCTCGCGAGAGTTCATATTTTTTTAAATTTTTTTTCAAAACTTTTTATTACTTTAATTATTCTGTCCTGCTCTCTGCCCTTTAAAAAAGGATAACAAGGCAATGAAAGTATTTGTTTGGCAAATTTCTCTGTTTTAGGCAAGGGTATATTCTTAAACTCTTGATAAGCTTTTTGCCTATGAACTGGAATTGGATAATGAATTAAAGTTTGAATACCTTGTTCTGTAAGATACTTATAAAGCTTATTTCTTTTAGAGCACTTGATTACAAATAAATGATAATTGCCTTGAGCATAATTCAAGCATTTTATTAATTTTAAATTATTAAAAACATTTTCATATTTTTTGACAATTTGTTTTCTAATCTTATTAAAAGCAGTCAATTTTTTTAACTTAACTCGCAAAACAGCAGCTTGGATTTCGTCTAGGCGACTATTTAAGCCTTTTATCTTGTGCCTATATTTTTTTTCCTGACCATAATTGCGCAATAGATATAACAAATCAGCCATTTTTCTGCTATTAGTTATAATCATTCCACCATCACCATAACAGCCTAAATTTTTAGTTGGATAAAAACTAAAACAACCAATATCACCAATTGTTCCTGCTTTTTTGTTTTGGCATAAAGAGCCATGAGCCTGACAAGCATCTTCAATAACTTTTAAACCATATTTACGAGCAATGCTTTTGACCTGCATCATATCAACGCACTGACCATAAAGATGAACTGGTAAAATTGCTTTTGTTCTTTTAGTGATTCTACTTTCCAACTGCGAAACATCCATTAAAAGAGTTTCTGGATTAACATCAACAAAAACCGGAACACCACCAGTTAAACTAATGGCATTAATAGTTGGCATAGCAGTATTGGCAACAGTAATTACTTCATCGCATGGTTCAATGCCAATGGCTAGCAAAGCCATATAAAGTGCGTCTGTGCCAGAAGCAACGCCAATTGCATATTTTACTTCGCAATACCTAGCAAATTCTTTT
>CEPX01049790.1_pt1 | contig 12006 bp, 6 predicted proteins | sample 361361 | NCBI WGS metagenome assembly CEPX01 (sample SAMEA2619974, study PRJEB7988) | marine metagenome | biome: marine biome (ENVO:00000447); feature: mesopelagic zone (ENVO:00000213) & marine oxygen minimum zone (ENVO:01000065); material: "saline water (ENVO:00002010), including plankton... | reverse complement strand
CATTAAACATCCTTAAAAAATAGCTAGACCCAGATGGAACGGTTGTATCATCAAAATCTGTTTTTATCCCTGCAACATCAAAATTAATTAATATTCTTGCAGCTTCACGTTGAGAACCTGTTTCTGTAGTGCTGCCTGTAACTAAATAATTAACTTGATTATAAATAGTAAATACTTCAAGTGAATCAGACAATCCCATATTTGAGCCAGTAGCTCTTGTTTGCAGATCTTCTTTAAAGGCGTTCGTTATTGTAGTATCTTGGGTAGCATAATATCTTTTAATAGGCATTAAACAATAACCCCCTTAATATCACTATCTGGGTATTTAAGTTCGAGTATTACATTTTTTGGAACTTTTATATATCTTCCATCTGCTGAAGTATTTCCTTCTATATCAAAAGATGCATCAGAATATTTACCACTTACCCTTCTGTGTACTCTGGCACTAATTACATCTACTATCCCATCTACTTTTTTTAACTCAGCATATATATCTGTTAAAAATAGTGGTTCACCAATTTCCATTTTACGGTCAAAGAATAGTTTTAAAATATCTTCAGCATCAGATAAAATTTCATATTTTGGGCGTTCTAAATTACCAACTGCACGAAATTGTACTCTAAAATTTACTATTTTAGCATCTAAAATATCTATTGTATCATTAATCATTTTATTTGTTTGGATCCACGTTTTTACATTTTTCTTAATTGAACTATTAGTTGCAACTAATTTTCTATCTGCATCTTCAGAAATAACATATAAGTTTAAATTTCTTTTGAATGAATCTTCATCTCGAATTACTCTTGTGCGTTTAACACTACCAAATTGTGATGGCATTCTATAGATTAAAGACTCATAATCAGTTTGTGTTACTGCTCGATTCTGAGTGGCAAAGGTATCAAATATTCTTATCTTAAGTTCATCTGTAGTAGGTAAAGAAACATTACCAACTATTGGTTTTTCATTATCTACTTCTATAGATTTTTTAACGTTGTTAACGGTAGAAGCAGCTAAAGAAGCTAAATCATTAAAACTATAAACGGGGTTAGTAACAGTTTTAATTTGACCAGCAGATGCATTAATTGATGTAGAATCATTTACTCTACATACTATCGTTAAAGTTGTATTAGATGGAGCAACTCCAAATTTATCACTTTCTATTAAACTAGTTGGATCAAATGATGAATCTGAAATATAATTTTTTCCATGTATTTTTAGTACTACAGATGATGGATCTGCGATCATATCCTTATTTACTTTTATATCAGAACTTGCTCCGAATTGTAATAAAGTAGTTCTCTTATCTCTTTCTACAATGAATCTTCTTGGAACAGTAAAGGGCTTTAAAATTTGTATAGCACCTTTATCACGATCTTCTTTAATTTGGTTAGTAACTCCTTTATAAATTACATCTTGCGATAAAAATTCTGTTTCAAAATATTCATTACCTTCAGTGTCAGTTACAGATAATATTTCGGCAATATCCTGTGTTGCTAGTTCTATTCGTCTAAACTTTTCAAATACTCCGAGTTCTTGAGTTTCTCTTGCTGTTCTTCCAGAAATAATTTGTCCGAATGCTTTAACTGCATAGTGTGTTGGTGTGCCAGTTGTACTATCTACTTTGGCAACTCGAACTTCATTTGAAGGATCTGCAAAATCAACATCGACATTTAAAGAGTAGGTACCGCCCCCGATTGAGCTAAATGTAGTACCTTTTTTTAATATTGGCATATATTTCGTATCTGGCCCAAGACCTGTATTGTTAGCAGGAATTGAAGTATATAAAGAGACTATTCCATATGAAGAGGGATTAGCTGAAAACTTATATCCCATTTGTCTTCCTAGTTTTATAACATTATTATATTCAACTGCTGTCTGAAGAAAAGATTCATTTGCTTGATAATCTAAATAAAATGATAAAATATCTCCAACATAAGCTACCGTATCCAGCATAAGAGAACCAAAACTGGCTTCATTAAAATCCCTAAATGTATTTGGATAATATCGTTTAGCATAATCAACTAAATCTTCTTTTATAGATTCAAAATCTCTGCTTGTATATTTTATGGGTCGTGTATTGAGTTTTTTTGGCACTTATATATCCTCTAAAATGTCCAATTATTTATAATTAGTCAATTATGTAGAATAGGTTACTAATTCTTCAACTGCGGTAATATCTGAACCATTAATATGCAATGTCAATGCTCTCGTTTGGCTAATCGGTTTAATATTAAATGTTATTTTTAGGCCCAGATATTCTTCAGCTACAATTGGATCTTCGATAGAAGAATGATAATTAATATCAAGAATTTCAATAAATGGCAAATATTTATTTACTTGTTCATATATTTTAGAGGAAATTCTTGAACGTACTATCATATCATTCATTTCAAATAAATATGTGGGTAAACCAACACCAAATTCATTATCCATTACTCTTTCACTAGGAATAGTTAAAATTAACATTTTAAGATTTTGTAAACATATCCCTGGATAATCTCTAATGCCGGTATATTGCGTAGCAGGATCGGCTGCTAATGGTAATTTTGGTGCTAATAAAGTTGTAGGTATTGACATTTTTTATTCCTCTTATATTTTAATTTATTCGTCACGGTAGGCTCCACCGCCAATTCCACCTCCAGTACCCCCTCCTGCACCTCCTGTTGCTCCACCAGTACCCCCTGTTTCAGTGACATCTCCAGACGAAGCAGCAGGTGTAAAAGTACTACCCGGTGCGCTATCTTCAAGGTCTTCATAAGTATCTACTGTTGGTGGGTCAGGTGTCTCGATGCCGTAGCCTCCCCCATAATCTGGGATATCGGGAGCGGCTCCAGCCTCAATTGTTGGTCCGGTTTCTTCTTCAGCAGCTTCTTCAGCGGCAGCTTCGGATGATGGGAACTGTATTCCTGTTTTTGTATTTCGTATTTTCTCTAGAGATTTAACTTTAATTGTATCAGTATAATTAAATCTTCCTCTGCTATCCATAGTATTAAATATTCCTCTTAATTCAGCTTGTGTCTCGGAAAACATTATATCTAAGCCAGGTATATCGCTCATTGCTTCAACACCATAAATACTCATTAAAGTTTTATATTTCTCAATTGGGAATATATAATCAAAAAGAAAATTTAATTCTTCATTATTATTTATCTGTGAACGTAAAATATCATCTGGATGTGCTATTCCAATTGAAGTTTGTATAACAGTTGGAAAATCGACCATCGCATACATATGAACAAATTCAACTTCATCGGATTCATATTCATAAACCCATGCTTCAAATTTACTATAAAAATCTATTAAAAATCTGTCAATATATTCCTCAATTGATTCACTTGGATTTTTTAATACTTGATAATGAAGTCCACGATAAGCTCTCCCTGATGCTGGGGAACCATCGACAGACCAAGCTTCGCTATCGGGACGAAGGGCCGGATCTGCTTGCTCTTTTGAAGCAATATTGGTAAACCAGTACGCGGATTTCGATGGCCATTCAACATCATTAACCATTAATGATAAACCAAGACCATTTTGTTCCAAATAGTTAGCAAGATAAAATCTTTTTGAAACAGAATTATTAAGTTCTATATTAATTTTAGCTACTAACTCGTCTTTTAGTACTTGACGATGCTCATCAATAATTTCGTAACCTAATTTATTATATGTTTTACTGTGCCACCAGTCACCTGGCGAGTCACCATAAGCAGTATCAACACTAGTTGGCCCACTATATGCTTCTAGAAAACTTTCTCGATTGCCATCATATTTCTGTTCCACGCTTATTATAGTAACCACATGAGCAAATCTTTTGTGCCCATGAGGAGCAGATTCATCAAGCGTTGGCCCCATCCATGGAATTTTCTCAAGCATAGTTGTAGTTTCATAATCTCGACTCTCAGCCATTGCTATAAGAGGATCTTGTAAATTTATTGAATATTTTGGATCATCCCAAGTAGCTTCTTCTGGTTTTGTTACATTTATTTTTGGGTGTGTTACATCACCATAAGGAAAAAGATATACTAATCTTAAACCATAAAATATCTCAGAGACATCATAAACTTGCCCACCAGAAGGTAGGGTTACTTTCTTCTCAAAAATCTCAGAGGTAAGATCTGCTGGAGCATATATTTTACTTGTGCCATCTTGTTTAAGGATTCTTACATATTTTTCAAAATAGAAATTACCATTCTTTAATTTTTCATCATCTTCACCAATAAACTCTTCAGGAGTCGCATAGGAACTACGGGCACCTCTAACTGGTAATTGATCCAAAAAGATTTCTTTAGCCGTTTTTGGGTGCTGCGTTACACCTCCTCCCCAACCTCCGGCTTCTATTATCATCTGATTAAAAGTACTTGCAACATCGTTATACTGTTCAATAATATATTTTTTCATCGCTTTATCAATACCATAATCATCTCCAGCAAATGGAGTTTCTAAATCATCTTGATAAATTCCTCTTGCAAGATAAAAGAATTTATAGTTGAATATTCTACTAAATTGTAAAGGGATATCTTTTTTCATTTCAAATAATATATAATCATATAATATTTCTTCTGTTTCTTCAGAAAGCTCAAAGACATCATTAGAAAATATACTTTTAGCAAAGAATTCTAAAATATATACCCTAATTATTGATTTGATACACTGTTCTAGATTAGCAACTTCAAATGAATTGTAGCTTTTTCTCTGTATTGTTCCGTCGCTTGGTTCAGGCAAATCAGAATGATAGTTCTTTTTAAATTTTTTAAGTGCTTCTGATTTAATATTTTCTAAATTTAAAAAATCATGAGAAAAGAAGTCAAGCTTTTCTAAATTTGATAGATCTTTTGTAGGATCGGGAGCGTTGCCTCCTAGTTCCTGGAAGAAACCTAGCCCCATATCCCCAAAGAGGGGATTCTCTGTGTGAACATCAAAATATCTGGAACCGGCAATTTGGCGACCTAAAAATGCAATGACATCTCTTGTAATTTGAGAAAAAACTCCATATTCTATGAAGGGAGTAATAGATTGCTCGGCGGTTAAGCCGGGTTCAATTATTATATTAGCCATCGCTGGCATTTTTGAAAACATAAGTTCAGAAAAATATTTCTGTTGTGGAGTAGTAGTCAATGATGTAAAATCTACATTTTGAAAGTTCTGTTCTATATAATTTTTAACAGATTCCGATGGATTAAATTTTTTAGTATATGTAAAAAGATTTTCACTAGTTTCAGGATCTCTTAATATTAAAGAATATTTATCTTCACCGACGCCTCTAACTATTGATAAGGGTTGACCAGAAAGGGCTGCTGCAAAATTAGTAAATGCTGGATCTGTTGTCGTATTTTTATTGTGTAATTTATAAAGCAATTCAAATGTTTTTGCTTCTGCGCCGGGAGTAAATATCTGTGTAGCTGGGGATCGCAGTTTTATTGTAAATCCACTTCCTGGCTCAGATTCAGATATTTGAAAAACTTCATTTGATTCAATATTTTTATATTGTTCTCTTAAGGTTTTTGCTATCTCTGTTAAAGGGGGCAACTCATCATTTGGTAATAAACCAAGTTCAAATCTTAACCTAGATTCTGCCACTTTCCTCAAATATTTTGGAAACTCACTTAATTCTTGTTTCAGTGCTATACTGGCTGGCTCAAACATGGTTTCTATCGCTAATCCATTAGCAAAGTCTACAGCTTCATTCTCCATACTTAAAGGTTGTAATAAATCTTTAATTGAATCTGAATTAAAACTATTGATAACATTTTTAGCAACTTCTAAATTATTTTTATTTTCTCTTGCAACAATATCATCAACCATCGCTGGAGTTAAACCAGGCTTGCACGACAATAAAGATTTTCGAGCCTGATCCAGTTCTGTACTTATATTACAGTACAAATCTTTATAATTATTATTATATATCGTATTAGCCTCATTCGCTTTGATAATATCATCACAAAGTTTCTGATCAACATATTTTCCAAAAGCAGTAAAAAGATCTATAATTTTTGATTTACTGCCCAAAACATCTATAAAGTATTGATGTTTAAGTTCTATTAAGCTCTTTACTATATCAACTATATATTGAGGTGGATTGCCAGATGTTAGCTGACAAATTTCAACAGCACTAAGCATACCAGATACATCTGTAAACAAAACTCTAATCTTCTGAAGCGAGTCTACTTCATTAAATCCTTGAAGTGGAAATACTCCTATTTCTTGAAAAGTTTTAAGAGTGGTAGACTCTCTAAGGGCTGCTTGATTGGGTGTTACTCCGGTAATTGAAATATCACTTGCTGCATCATCGCTAATTAAATCACTTGGTTGAGGATCGATTGCGGCAGCAATTGCGTTTAATAATCCAGCTTGAAATTGTAAACAAAGCGCAGTTAAAGTTTCTAATAATAGTTTTATAATAGTTACATATAATATTTTTAAAAGTTGTTCGAGAAGGTATAATAAACCATCATAAATTCCTTGTAATAAGTCACCTTTTGGCGCAAGTAGATTATATAATTCTAAAAGTTTTAAAATTGGATTTCTTAAAAACTGTAAATCAAAATCAGGAATTTCAGGGAGTAAATCAAAATCTAAATTAGGCACAAGGCACTTAATGAGTGCAGCATTATATGGGTTATCTGTACTAGCAGCAGCAAAAAAATCATTAATCCAATCATCAGTTCTGTTGACAAATTGAATCGCTTCGTTTGAAGATGCGACTGCCGTGTCTATAGGCTCTTCAACAGCATATGTAGCTTCTAAAGCAACACTTGCAATTAATTGTGCATTTTCTCTATGTGTCCGTTCCTCTTTTTCAGCTAATTTATTTATTATAGTTTTATTTTTAAATCTTTCCTCGGATATATCTGTTTCTTTTCTAGGCTTAGGTATAAATCTTGGGCGGGGGCGAACATATTTAAGGCCCCATCGAGTTAATTGCGGTGTACGTTGTAACGAGTCTTCTATGATGTCAGGAAGTTTCCAAACATAGGCCATAACAGTTTCTGAATCTAATGGTGGTGTACCTCTTACATAATTATCAAAGCCACTCGTAGGAGTTCCAGTGCCATATCTATGTAACGTTAGCCAATACCCGGAAGGATTGTCATAAGTTTTGAAACCTATATAAAGTAAACGATGATTTTTTGTAAATGCTAATTCAATTTGTGCTGCGGCCAAGTCAATCTGATCTGAAGGCCACTTGATTTTCGGTTCAAGAACATCTCCTTGTTCGTTTATATATTCTACTATTCTATTATATGAATCTTTAATTCGTTTAGCATCAACTTTTGGCATCCAGCCTTCTACGTCACCTTGAAATTTATTTTTTTCCTCTTCAAGATTTTCTAATATTTTTGCTAATTGTTCAGTATTACTTTTAAATTCATAACCTGATTGTTGAACATAAAAATGAATTTTTTTAATTGTTCCTTCTATATCATCAATAGCAAATTGAATACTATCTCTTCGATATGTTGCCTCACCGTAAGCAGTGCCAGGTTCGAGTCCCGGTTGTTCAAGCGGAGCGAGTGTTGCGACCCACTCTTCGGCACGACGACGAGCAGCCAATAATTGATGGTATTTTGATTCTAGAAGTGTACCTTGTATCCCAGGTAATACGGTGGCCAAATCTCTATCTTCATCAGCTTGCTGCTCTGCCAGCCTATCCATATTTTCACCGATATTACCAATGGGTACTGTTGGATCTGTTAAAGAACTTTGTAGAGCAGCATTTGTTTCATCAAACTCAGGTGCTGCGCCCAAAGTTGCTCGAACATTGTTAATTATATCAATAGTATTTTGTATTCCTGCGGTAGCATCGTTTGAAAATTCTTCTGCGTCAGCAAGTGCGTCACCTATTACTGAAATTGTATTTTCAACTGCTTCTCTTGTCTCTTCATTAACAAATCTTTCATATATGTTTTCAGGTAAATCGCCAATTCTTTCATTATTTTCGTCTAGTCTTTCTTGAGATCTTTGGCTTAAGCCTTCTGGATCTATTATTGAATTCGCCCATACATCTTCCTCTAACCAGACAACTTCTTCTCCGTAAATTTCTACTGTTTTTCGTTTATTGCCTATCGCTTCTACAATTGCTTCGTCATCTAGTAATTCTCTCAAAACATTAGTATTAAGTTGACCATTATTGCGATCTAAATATCTGTTTGTATTTAATTTTATTTCCTCAGTTAAATCCTTAAATTTACTACCAAAAGGTTTTGCATCGGGTCTTGGGCCATAATAATCAAAATATCTTTGTGGAATGCTAACAATTACCTTAAGCGGAGCATTGGGTCTTGTACCAACGTCATATTCTTCTGCTCTTGCAAATGAAAAATATTTTAATTGTCCTACTTGATTAACTTGTATTAAGCTTGATGGATATTCTTTCTGATAGTGCTCTAAAAGAATTTCAACACCTTTTCTTAAAGCTCTTCTTAGAGTTGTTTGTAGCCCTTCCTGCTCTAATGTACCTATAAGGGGGTGGCCTTCGGGTCCACGTTCTCTCTCTACTACAACACTTTGACAAGCAGTACGATCATCATAAAATGGTATATCTGGAGTTTTGTTTCTCCAATTATTAGGTAATACAATATAATTAGGACTTTTAATTTTACTAGCTTCTACCATGGGATGACTAGGTAATGTTTCTGGTAATCTCTCTAGATTCTCATTCATTACATAGAGTCTTGGTATCGGCTCGGATAAATCTCCAAAACCAGGACCATAAATATTGCCCATAACAATAACTTCTGACCACTGACCATGGTATCCACAAGCTTCATTAAAAACTATTACTTCTTTACCATCTTCTAAATAATCTAATAGTTCGCCTTTTTTCTCCAAGTCTTTCCAGTGAATTCTACTAACTTCTTCCTTTGCAGGTTCACTGTGTAAGCCAGCCTTTGCTTCAATAGTCCCGCCATGTGAATATTGAGCAGTCGCAATTTTATGTGTTGAAGACTGTGGGTATGGTGGGTATGCTGCGCTACTATATTCTGATGGCAAATATGGTTGAGCAGTTGTTGAAATTGGTCCTGGTGGTGTTGGCATATTTAATTTACCTTATTGAATCTGCTATTAATATATTTTCCACCTGTTGGTTTTAAATAATCAAAAGATTTAATTACTAAATTTGCTTTTTGATCTGCACAACCCATAAAACATTTCTGAGCTAAATCTTTTATAGCCATGCATGTCCCTGTTGCAACGGGAGGCGAGAGTAAAGTATTTGAAGGTAAAGTGAAACCACCGGGAGAAACGATCCCTGCCGTTCCTGCAACTACAACTGGTAAGGGTGGTATCGGTATAGGCGCGAGCGTATGTGTGTGCATACTTAAATCTTTATAAAATTTCATTATCGTCATAGTTAAATTAGCTACAATTCCATTTAAAACATTTATCTCATCATACATTGCCTGGAGAGCTTTAGTTAAACTTTCTCCTTTAGGCATAGGCTGTAGATCACTATCATCATTTCCAGCAATTAAATCTATGCCCTTTACAATTCCAATATTTCCGCCTTGAGAGTTTAAAAGACCAGTTCGAGTTACTAATTTAATTCCTTCTCGACCAATTAATCTGATACCATCAGCTTTTAGTGCAATTGCTGATCTAGATATTTTATTTCCTACTGAGCCAGCTACTAATGAAAAGTTTTTATCAATATCTGTTTTTTGGCTTATATAAATTCTTGCAGCATCTAAACTTGGATCAGGATGACAAAACATATCTTGTCCCTGTTCGTCTACTTCTCTTGGAAACGCACCCATGCGCCCGACAACTAAATCTATCATTGATGCTTGGGTATGACCTTTGCCGCCATAACCGGTTTCCATAGAGGTTACTCTATCTCGTCCTAAAACTATATATGAATTATTTTGTCCCTTAACTACTGTTTCGCAAGGAGCTTCAAGATAGGTAGCTACAGGTTCTTTTATAGAGCCACAAAATACACCTTTAGAATATTTTTGAACACTTTCAGATTGAAGTTCAGAAGCTTTTTTATAATTTTCTGATAGTCCATTTAAATCTACAGCACCAGATTTACCAGCCATTATTTATTCCCCTTAAGCTATCTCTTGTAGTTTTGTATCTAGCTCTGCCCATACGCCATCGTCTACCCATACTGTAAATCTTGTATAGCTATTTTTTTCTTTTTGTGGATAAATCGAAAAATGAAGATGATTTCTCCATAACTCTACAATAACTTTTTTCATAAAGGGAAAATCTGGTCTATTGGTCCGTAAGTAGTCTGCGGCTTTGAGCATTATTGCATCTCTATCTTTTTTTGGAAGTTTTGCAAGACCCCCAAAATCAACACCAAGACCCTGAGCATGATACGAGGCATTAGTGCCCCCCACTTTAGCGTTAACGGCGTCACTACGATATACGCTTGTAACTACAAATCGACTATCAACTTTTTGTAATGCAGGTAATAATCTAGGAATAACTTCTTCTTCTAAATATTTTAAATTTGCTTCTTCCTCTGGAGTATCTGGTTCATTAGCTAATCCCGTAGCGGTTCGTATAGAACACTCTCTTGGAAATGTATTTTTTGGCTCATTGGATTTTGGCGGAATAGGGGTAAGTTCAGGAGCTTCGACCGCTGGAGGGAAAAATTTACTTGCAACCGAGCCTTCATATAATTTATCTGAAGATTGAAGATTTGCGCCATCAGGAGCACCTCCAAAATCAACATCAGCACACTTATCGAATGCCTTACTAGGTTTTGTTGCTTGTTTATTAGGAAGGGTACTCACTTGTCCACCTTGAAAATATGGACCCATATATACTGGACCCTCTCTTGTTTTGTAATCAGCAAAATTAACCCATACAACATCACCAGGATTTGCAGAAGCACCTACCCAGGTTCCTGGATTTGCCCAAAATGTTGTGTGCATTTCAATATATTTCTGAGCTTCACTCTCTTGTTCAACATTGTTGCAATATTCAGAAGGATCAGGAATACATGCATCTAATTCAGGAATTCTTACTTTATAGGATGCAATAGCCTCTGGTACCGGAGCTTCAGTTTCTGATCCCAAACCATACGCTCTTAGCCACCAACTTCTAAGTTCTGAAGATGTTTTTACTGGGTCTTCTTTATCAATTGTTGGTTCTACTCTTAATACTATACCTAAATATGGTCCTGGTTTAATAAAATCAGGCGAGCGAAAAGACTTATTAATAGTTGAATCTAATGCATTTTTATAATTACTTTGATCTAAGTCCAGTGTATCATTTAAATTATTTACACTTGAATCACTAATAAAATTAAGTCGTTTCATTACTTATCCTCGTTTTTTATCCCTTTCTCTTCTTTGTTGATTAAATCAAATATACTTTCTTTATCTTCCGTAGTAAGACCTACAGATTTTTGTTCTTTTTTCTGAATTATGGAGGAAATTTTTACTAGTTGTTCGTTTGAACGTTGTAGAGTTTCTACATATTTGGAAGCTATAAGACCCAAAGTTTCATGAGTGTGCTCTCCTTGAGTCTTCATGTGCTTTATTAATTCAACTAATAAAGTTGAAGTAATCGCTCGATCATCTCGTATATTAGATATGGCTTCCTGTATAAATTGTTCTAATTGTGCTCTGTTCATGTATGACTTCCCCAAAAGTTCCGTTATTCCAATCGCTTTTGAAAGTTCTATACTTGACTCTAAGTTTATTTAAGTTGTTAACAACCTGTTTTGTATTAAGACCAGTTAGTTCTCTCAAGTATAAGTAAATAGCTTTCTTGTTGAAAATTTCAATATCATCTGGGTTGCTTAATAAAATTCTTACCGCTTCATATACCCGTTTTTCTTGAGGCTTCATCGGCATTAGGGACCAATCATTAATTTCTGTCCATAATGCTGACCAGAATTCAGATTTCTCTCGATCTTTAAGATAAGTATTTTGCACAGTTAAATATTCTTCCTCTACTTGCTTAGGAAGTTCATTATATTCAATTTCGCGTCTTCTTGCACTTGCGTGTTTTTTAACTTTATGAATAAACCAATTTTTTGTAATAACACTA
>CEPX01049029.1_pt1 | contig 12014 bp, 16 predicted proteins | sample 361361 | NCBI WGS metagenome assembly CEPX01 (sample SAMEA2619974, study PRJEB7988) | marine metagenome | biome: marine biome (ENVO:00000447); feature: mesopelagic zone (ENVO:00000213) & marine oxygen minimum zone (ENVO:01000065); material: "saline water (ENVO:00002010), including plankton... | reverse complement strand
TGTAAATTCAAGAAGTTTTGCTGATGGAGATGCTTTAAAGAGATACTCTCAAATAGTTAATAACAAAGAAAAAATAACTAAAGGTTTATCTACTGGCATCAAAACAGGAATAAGTTTATTTGATGACAAATATCTTGGTTGGCAACCAGGAAATTTAATAGGGATTGTAGGAAGATTAGGGGTTGGGAAAAGTACAGTAGCTCAATATTTAGCTTGTGTAGCCTATAAATCGGGTAAAAGAGTATTATTTATTTCCCCTGAAATGTCTTCAGAGGAAGTTAATTTAAAATTTGATACTTTTATGGGTAAAATGAATGGGTATTCATTTTTAAATGATAAGTTGCAAACTGGAGAGATAAATCTAAAAGATTATAAACAATGGCTTGAAGAAGTATCTGTAAGAAAAGATTGGTTAACTTTGGATAGTGCCAATAGCAAGAAATTTAATATCAATAATATTGCAGGAATGATTCAAGAATTTTCCCCTGATTTAGTAGTAGTAGATGGAGTTGCATTACTTGAAGGCATGGGAAATGAAAGCTGGCAAAAAATGATGGACATAAGTTATGGATTAAAATCAATAGCTCAAAATAATAAGATAGTTATTATTGCTACAAATCAAGCCAATAGAGATGCTAAAGATGAAATGCCTAGACCCGATCAAGTGTCATATGGAGATGCTTTTATGCAGGCTTGTGATTGTGGAATTTTTATACAACAGAATATAAATAAACCTTTGATGAGATATATTACAATTCCCAAGAGGCGTACTGGGAGAGCTATAAATACTCCAATTGAAATAAAATTTGATATTAATCAGGGATTAATTTCTATGTAAAGGAATGGATTAAAATGCAAGAAATAAAAGAGAATATTTGGAAATTTAAAAATGAGGAAGAGTGGATAGTAATTTGTACTAATGGATCTATAAAAGAGAGTGGCGAGAGTATTATGACTGACAATAAAATTTCATCTCAAGCCGATATTATATATGATATGGATAAAGAGTTAGGAGATTTAGTGGCTAAAAAAGGAAATATCCCTTTTGTCTTTTCCGATATTAATATAATCACTTTGCCCGTTAAAGATACTATTGATAGTGATATTAGTATAGATTTAATAAAAACTGGTGTAACAAAATTAGTAAGATTAGTAAATAAATTAAAGTTGGAAAAGGTATATATATCTAAATTAGATACTGAAAATAAAACTAATTGGAAAAAAAGAATTAGACCTTTTTTAAAAATTGCTTTAGATGATAGATTTGTAATCGTAACGTTTGTAAAAGAAAAAGAAAAAGAAAAATATTAATTTTTTTAATATCAATTTTCAACCAGTAATATATAACTATATATAGAAAGGAAAGGTTCTTAGAGTGACAGAGAAAGAAAAAAGAGAATTTTTAATAAAAAAAATAGAAGAACTCGGAATTGAAATCATTAATATTTCTAATAAAGAAATATGCTGTAAATGTCCCAAACATTCTGATACTAATCCTAGTTTCTTTTTTAATATTGAAACTGAAGTTTTTCATTGCTTTGCTGGTTGTTTGAAAGGCAAAGGAATTCATCAACTTATTTATGAAATTACTGGAGCTAGTCAATTAGAAAAGATTTTTATAGAGCCTACTGTAAAAAAGATTTCTTTGAATAAAGAAAAGATTGAAGAGATAGTTCCTTTAATTCCTTTTCTTCCCCCTGCTATTGATAATAATGGAGAAACTTATTTACTTTCTAGAGGATTTACAAGAGATTCAATTATTAAGTGGGACATACAATATTGGGATGAAGAAAATGCGGTAGTTTTTCCTTTAGAAAATAAAGGATATGCTCTTAGATATTTAGAAGAGCAACCAGGAAGAGGAAAATATAAGTTCGTAGCAGGAACTAAAATTAATAAAATTCTATTTGGATTAAATAAATTACCAAGAAATTTAACTAGTGTGATACTTACAGAAGGGAGTTTAGATTGTATTCATTTGCATCAATTAGGTTTTACAAACACTTTAGCTTTGCTTAAAGCAGATATTTCAAAAGAACAAATAAAAATTTTAGGAGGAATAACAGATTATGTATATATAATGCTCGATGGGGATAAGGCTGGAAATACTGCCGCTCAAAAAATAAAATCGTTATTAAATTCAAGATTTATTAAACGAGTTTGCAGATTACCTAATGGTAAAGATCCAGCTAACCTATCAAAAGAAGAAGTCGAAAATTTATTAAAAGAAGCAAAATAAAAAGGAGAAAATAAAATGGTTATTAAAGGATTAAAGGAAATACAGGAAAAATCAGAAGAAATTGAAATGATGGCAAATCAAAGTCGAATGCAGTATGTTTATCTAGGAGATGGTGATACTGCTATTATCAGATTTATTGATGATAATGAAATGATTCAAACAAAAATGCATGAGTACGAGGAAATGTCTCCCCAGGGTAAAAAATATAGGAAAACATATTGTTCGGACAATCTTACAGGGTCTCCTTGCAAGTGGTGTGCAGTGGGAAATATTCCCAAGAATGTGTATGTGTTCTTGACTTATGTCTATCACATAATACGTAAAAATCAAAATCCAGCTCTTAATAGCAATCCTGAAGCAGCTAAATGGGAAGTGGTAAAGTCTGGTGGGAAAGTTCTTTACAAGGAAGAAGTTAATGGGATTAGAATCCTTAGAACTAAGTGGGGAAGAGATGGATACATAAAGACTACAATTCTAGGTTTTGTTGAAGAGCATGGTACTTTGTGTGATAGGGATTATAAATTTTCCAGAGCAGGGTTATCTTTGAAAACTACTTACAACTTTGTTCCAAAAGATTCTTCACCAGAATCTGCTGAAGTTACTCAAGCTAAAGTTGATGCTCCATCAATTGAGGAAGTAGTTATTGGAAATAAAGATAAAAATACTCAAAAAATATCAGAAGATAATACAAATAAAGAAGTAGAAGATGTATTTGGGAATAGTGAAGATACGGACACTGATAAGGAATCAGAAGATTTGTTTTAAATAAGAAAAGTTAGAAAAGATAAAATAAATGTAAAGGAAAGGGAGGTGTATCCTTATGGCTAAGGTTAACGCAAAAGTAGGATTTACTTTAAAAATCAGAAAGGATTCCCAGTTTGAATTTATTCGGCCAGAGATAGGTATTGATAGCATAGATACTGATGAGGATATTACTACTCAACTTGATTTGGCTGAAAAGGCGTTAAAAGAAACTTGGGATAAAGTAACTAGTATGGCCAGTGAGGAAATTTTATCTCAAATGGGCGATTTAGATCAGGAGTTACAGCTTCAGTTACAGAAAAAGTTTAAAAAGATAGACGCGGTAATTGATGATTTAAGAACTCAGATAGAAAAGAAAGCGAATAAAAAAGAAAGCGAATAAGGAACCTATGAAGATAGCTATTTTCGGGTCAGGTGTCTCGGGGTTATTTGCTTACTGGGCCTGTGAGCAAAGAGGGTTTGAAGATAAGGAAATCACCTTCTACTCTAATAAAATTGAGAAACCGTTTGCTTTAGGTTTCCAGTATTTGCACGAAAAATGTGGGCTTGATCTGAAGAACTATTTACTGAGGGAGGAGATACTTCAAAAGACATTTCCATTGAAGATCTCTTCTCTTATGTATTCTTTAAAAGTATATGGAAATATTAATACCTACAATAGTGTATCTAAATTACTTACTCGTACAATAGCTACAAGTAATAATATCTATAATTTGAATGATGCTATTGAGATTCTATGGAATAAATATAAAGATAAAATCATCGTGAGTAATCAAATCAAAGATATTAGAAATTTAATAGAGGTAAGAAATGATTTCGATATAATATTTTCTACTATTCCACTAAATTTGTTATTTCCGGCGGAGTATTTTGAATATTCTACTTCGTATGTAATGAGTTGTCCTATTGACAATCCCACTAATTGTGTGTATTATGATGTTAGTTTGGATTCATCTGTATTTAGGTTAGGAGTTCTTTTTAATAATTTCTTTGTGGAATCTACAGAAAAGTTGAGATATGGTGATTTTGTTCCGATAAAGAAAGTAGTAACTTTTACGGGGGATATGAAACTTCCCGAAAATATTAATTTAATTGGAAGATATGGTGCATGGGATAAAACGATATTGGCTCATAAGGTGTATAAGATAGTTAGGAGTAAATTTAATGAGTAAAGAGTTATGGGATATTCAAGCTAGATTCACTGAGAAAGCTTTGAGAGGCATAGATAAAGATTTATCTGAATTTACTGAAGAAGATAAAGTAAAATGGACTAAAGAATATCTACTATATATCTCTAAAGAAGGATTAGAAGCTTTAGATGAATTAAACTGGAAAAAACATTCTAAAGAATATAAAGAAGTAAATGTTCATAATGTAAAAGTTGAACTTATTGATATGCAAAAATTTCTGTGGGGATTGATGCATATTTGGGGAATGACTTATGGGGAATTTGAAACTATTTTTAAAGATAAATCGTATGAAGTAGAAAATAAATGGGTTCAAAATTTCGAGTTAAAGGGAGTCAATGAGAACCTAAAAAATTGTATAATAGATATAGACGGAGTATTGAATAATTATCCTGATTGTTTCTTCGATTGGGTTTTTAAAGAACATAATATCTCTAAAGATGAATTAGTGTTAAATATGGTGAAGTATGAAACATATAAAGATTTATATAGAATAAGTGGGGCAAAGCGAAATTTGCCCGTGAATGAAGATTCTGTAAAAGCATTGCATAGTCTAAAAGATGAGGGGTATTCTATAATTTTAATGACTAATCGACCTAGTATTGAGTATAAAAACATAATTTTTGATACTATGTTTTGGTTAGCGGATAATGATATTCCTTACGATTATTTATATTGGAGTAGAAATAATAAAATTGTTGATGCTTTTAAACAGACAGATAACATATCATTTATAGTGGATGATTCTTTTGAAGTTTGTCGAGATTTTGAGAATATGGGGATTAAATCGTATGTGTTGTCACAAGATTCTAATTTACATTTAACTAATAAAATAAGTAGTATGCTAGATATAGAGGAGTTGAAGGAATGAGTAAGTCAATAGATGAGTTAAGACAAGTAATGGGAACTACTCCAAAAGAAAAAACGCCTTTAAAGACTGAATTTTTTGAGGGGGTGAGAGGTATTAAAGTAGCTTTAATGGATAAACCGGTGAATCCATATAAAGCTATGTTTAATATGGCGACTAGTACTTGGGGAAATAAGATAGATAAATGGGGTGATGCTACTCCTAAAGCCAGATACTGGGTAGTAAAATCTGTATTAGAATTTAGAAGCTTGCCATTAGCTATGGAATCACCTTCTTTCAGTTTTTCAATAGAGGGGTGTTCAAGAAGTGCTTTTGATCAAATTGCCAGAGCTCGAATTGGAGCAGTATTTGCTAGTATGGGTTGGCGAGATAATGATCATTCTGATATCGGTTTTAGAGTACCTCAGTCAATCTGGAATGATGATGGATCATTAATTGATTTTAAACTAACTTGTGTCACAGCTAAAATGAATTACCATAAGTTAGTCGATAAAGGTAAATCAAGTTGGCAAGATGCTAGAGCTCATTTACCTATATCGGCCCTACATAATTTTTCAATGGCTATGAATTATATGGCTTTACGAGGATTTTGTAATAAAAGATTAAAGTTTTGTGAACAATCAGATACAGTGGCTGTGGCCTGGTTAATTAGAGAAGAGATGTTAAAGCATTTCCCCTTGATGGGTAGTTACTTAAGACCTAGTTGTGATGGGAAAGGTATTTGTGAATACCATAATGATTATGCTATGTCTGAAGCTTTTGGTTGTCTTTTTAAAGAATGCGGCAGGAATAAATGTTTAGCTAATGATGAGTATGCGTCTTTCAACTTTGCTTGCTCAGATAAGAAAGTTATTGCAGAGCAATTAAATATAAAAATTCCTGATGCAAAAGAGGATATGCCTGTAGGGGAATATGAGAATATTTCTGATAGTGATAAAAAATTGTTTGAAGAGAAGTAAAAATGTTAGTAACTTCTGATAATGTAAATGAAATCTTAGAAAGATTAAAGAATCAAAAAGTATTATTTTTTGATATTGAGACTACGGGACTTGAGGTATATGAAGAAGCTTGTGCAGTTGGAATAGGTGTAGCTACTAGTGCTAAGGATTTATATTATTTTCCTTTTAGGCATAGTTCTACATCTGATTCTTTCTTGGAATCTTCTGGTAATTTAGATTTTTACTATATGAAACCATTGATAGATATTTTTAATAACTCTCATTATTTAATTGCTCATAACATTAAATTTGATTTAGCTGGTCTATTAAAAGAAGGTTTAATTGTAAGGGATCAAATATTGATCGATACTTTAGTTATGGGTAGATTGATACAAACTGAGAGGTTCTCTAAATTAGATCTTGTAACATTATATCAGTATGTAGTCAATCCTAATAGTATTGATAATAAAGATGAACTTAAGCAATATAAGAAAGAGCATAAAATAAAAGATCCAGGTTGTGGGTTAGTTCCTCCAATTATAATTGATGATTATTGTTCAAAAGATTTACTGCAATTGTATGAATTGTATTTTGCGTTAAAGCGAGAAATTAAAAATACTGATCAAAAAAGAATACATCAATTAGAAATTGAAACTACTAAAACCTTATTCTTTATGGAAAGTTTTGGAGCCCAAATAGATTCTGAGTATTGCCAAAAAATTAAAGTAGAATTAGACGATAAAATAGTAGAGACTGAAGAGAAAATTTATGATATTACTAAGGAGAAAATACCTGATCCGATAAATATTTTAAGTAATTTACAACTTGGAAAAATGTTCAATTTGTTTGGAATACATTCTCTGGTAACTACTCCTGCTGGTAAAGAATGTTGGGATGAAAAAGCATTATTGCAGATAGATCATCTTTTGGTCGGATTAATTAAAGAATATAGAACTTTAAGAAAATTAAGAGATACTTATTTCACCCCATTTTTAAATAAGTCTGTAGTCCATTCTTCGTTTAAGAATTGGGGGACAGTTACTGGAAGATTATCTAGTGGGAATCCTAATCTTCAGAATATTCCTAGATATCAAAAAAGTTTATCTGGGGAAAAAGTAGAAATGGATGAAGAGAAGCGAAAAAGAATATTGGCGATGGCCGCTTTAAGGAAAACTACGAGTGGCGTAACTGCAGGGGGTTCTTCATTGTCTTCTTGGGGATTTACTGGAGATGAAAAATTTAATGATAAGGAAGAATTAGTCTCAGTTAGAAGATTATTTATAGCAAGACCAGATTATTATTTATATTCTTTTGATTTTAGCCAAATGGAGATTAGAGTCTTCATATCTTATCTAAATAATCCTAAAATCTTTGAAGAAATGAAATCTGAAGAGTTTGATTTTCATTCATTTGTGGCCACTTTAGTATTTGGATATGAAAAAGATCATCCTGATTTTAAGTTTTGGAGACAGATTGCTAAAGCTATTACTTTCGGATTAATTTATGGAATGGGAAATGATCTTCTTGCAGGACAGATGGGAAAATCAGTTGAAGAGGCAGCCAGTTTTAGAAAATTGTATTTTTCAAAGCTCGAAGGTTCTCATGATTTTATCAAAAAAGTACAGAAAACTATTCAAGACAGAGGAAATATTCATAATAGATATGGACGAAAATACTTTTTACCGGAGAATAAAAGCTACGTGGGAGTTAATTATTTAGTTCAGGGGACGACTGGAGATTTAGTAAAAGATAGAATGAACGCAGTGTTTTCATATTTATTGCCGAGAAAAAGTAAATTAATAAATCAGATACATGATGAAATTATTGTGGAAGTTCATAAAGATGAAGAAGATGAAGTATCAGATAAAATTATAAGAATTTTAGAGAAAAATCCTTTTGATATTCCTTTAAGTGTTGATAAAGCTAAATGTTATCCATCTTGGGCTCATAAATTGGGCTCATAAAAAGGAAGCTTAGATGTTTGAAAAGTATAAACATGTAACTGAAAATTCAATAACAAAATGTTTGGATGAAGGAATTATTGCTTGTACCATTAATTGTGCTACTGAAAAATCTTGTTCTAGAATGTTAGGATTTGGACAAGGTGGAGATGTAATGATTCTTGGTCAAAAGCCTAGTTATTTACGAAGAGTTGGAGATACGAATAAATATGCTATGGCACCATCTGAAGTAGTAAATTCTCCTGCTTATCTGTTATGGAAAGCCTTAATTGAAGTAGATTTTCCAATTAAAGATACTTATTTTACTAATTTATTAAAATGTTCTACTCCAAAAAACAGACCTCTATTAGAACCTGAAGTAAAAACTTGTTTTAATAATTGGCTTTCTCAAGAGATAACTATGGTTTCTCCAAAATTAATCGTTTGTTTAGGTCATGATGTTTCAGAGAATATGATAAATCTGAATCATTTTCCAGGAGTGGAAACTAAGCAAATATATCATCCTTCATATATAGCAAGAGATAAAAGTAAATTTGAGGAGTGGAAAGAAAGTTGGGTACAAATAAAAATTGGTCTGTGGTAGAAGTAAATGGGGAATTACTATTGGAGTCTGTTACTGATAATGTAATTTCTATTGATTCAAAATATTTTAATAGGTTAGGTAAATTAGAACCTTTAGATGATGAGATTGAGCATTATGCAAAGAATGAAGCAGATCTAACTAATAAAGTAGATGAAGAGGGCGGGTCTGGTACTAATAGACGGATATATGTTGCGTATCAAACTGATTTAAATACTAATTTACATTGTATTTCATTAATCCAACTATTGGTAGATAGAGAAACTAATGTTATGAATGTATATTTAAGGTCTAGTGATGTTAGAAGATTTTCAAGTGATTTAGCTTTCTTTTGCCGGTTGGGGATAAAATTTGATATAGATATTTTACAGTTATTCATAGGTTCTCAACATATTTATTTAGAAAAACATTAAGGAGTGTAGATTAATGAGAGTATTAATTAGTGGGATTCACGGTTTCATAGGAGCTAATCTATCTAAATATCTCAAAAGTAAGGGGCATCATGTTTTTGGGGATAATATTGGTAGTTGGAAAACTGAGTTTGATGAGGGCTATACTTTTGATATAAGAAACGATAATGAAATAGAAGATGCGATAAAACTCGCCACCCCTGATATATTTATTAATTTAGCCTCTCGAAAAGGTTCTGATTTTTGTGATTTAAATATTGATGATACTTATCAGAGTAATATTTTGGGGACTAAAAATGTAATAGATGCTTGTAATAAACATAATATTCCTTTTATTCATTTTGGAACTACTGCGTATTATTATAGTGATGAAAAAATAAAAATAATTACTGAGGAAAGTATAAAAGAGCCTAGAACTTTTTATGCTGCGACTAAACTTTTTCAAATCCAAATGGCTCTTCAGATGGCTTCTGTACCTTATATGATTATAGAACCAGTATACCTATATGGAAACCTAGGGGAGTACGCCAGTAATCGTTCTGAAAGCGTTCCTGACATAGTGGTAAGGCTTCAGACGGGCCCCGAGACTGGCCCAACTAGTGTAAGAATAGATCCTCAATATATTAAGGATTATACACACATAAAAGACTTTTGTCCTGTCTTTGAAAAAGTTATGTCTGATCCTAGCTGGGGAGAAAGACTTATGATTGGAGCTGGGAATAATACTTCGCTATATAATGTAGCTGAGGAGATGATAACAAGATTAGAAGGTGATGATAGATTAATATTTTTGAGGGATACAGATTATAAAAAACATCAAAAACATGATTATACTAAATTGTACTCTTTATATCCTGATTTTAAGGATTATAAATGGACTTCTTTGAAAGATTTCTTTATCGGAGAAGGAATAAGGGTAGGTTTGCGACAAATATGAAATTAATAATATTTGAGGGAATATCTGGGTCAGGGAAAACTACTTTATTTCATCCTGTCCATAAATTGTCGAATTATCAAGATTTACAAATTCATAGATTTACTCCTACTAATTGGGTGTATGATAGATTAGAGGGAAGGAGAGAAGTAGACTACGAAGAGTCTAATAAAAAATTGCAGGAACTCTTTGAAGTTTATGTAATTTGGTGTGATTGTAGTTCTATTACTGCAAATAAAAGGCAAATAGAGAAAAAAGATTCTATGATTGAGGATCTAGCAAGGGCCCGTATGCTATTCAAAGAATATTTTGAAAAAGTTACTTCTTTTAAACAGGTTATATATTTACTTACGGATTCTTTGATTATAGAAGAGTGTATTGATATCGTTAAGGAGAAGATTTATGAGTAATTGGGATACTTATAGTTATAATATGTGTGAAGTGATAGCTTCTAATTCTAAATGTTTATCTAGAAAATTAGGGGCAGTAATTATTAAGGATAAATATATAATTTCTAATGGTTATAATGGACCTCCTAGGGGGTGTGGTCATTGTGATAATCCGATATATCGAGCTAAACTATATGGTATTCAACAAAATTGTAATGCAGATAATACAATATTCTTAGATAACTTAAATAAATGTCCTAGGAGAATAATGGGTTTTAACTCAGGAGAAGGATTAGAATATTGCCAGTCCTCTCACGCAGAAAGGAATTCTATATATACTGCAGCAAGATTAGGGCATTCGGTTGATGGGAGTACTATGTATTTAAATTGGATAATACCTTGTTTTGAATGCTGTAAAGCTATTATTAATTCTGGTATTACAGAAGTAGTAGTTACTGAGTTAAAAGATTATGAACAAATTGGAATTATTGGAAGGAACTTATTAGAAGAAGCTAATATAAAACTTAGAGAATATAATTTTAAATAAAAAATTTTAATGGGGATGAACAATGCCATATATAGAACAAAATAGACGAGATATATTAGATTCTGATATTAAGGCTTTAATTTCTATTATGAAAAGTAATCCTATTGATGGAGAACTAAATTATATTATTACTAGGATAGTTGATGCTGCTCACGGAGAGGGGGGATATGCTAGATATAATAGAGCTATGGGGGTTCTTGATTGTGTATCTAGAGAATTTTATAGACGAAAAGTAGTCCCATATGAAGATAAAAAAATTGAGGAGAATGGGGATGTTTATGGAGTCTAATATGACGGTATATTTAGGAGGTCCAATTAGAAGTTTAAGTTATAATGAAGCAATAAATTGGCGTATATCTGCGGCCAAATATTTGAATGATATTGGAATTAAATGTTTATCTCCTATGAGAGGAAAAGAATTGCTTAAAGATGTTGATAAAATTACTGATTCGTATGAGGACTTAAAAGGATATTCTTCATCTGAAATATTTGCAAGGGATAAATTTGATATTAAAAGATCCAATATACTTTTGTTTAATTTACTTAATCGTAAAGGTTCTATAATAGGAAGCTTTTTTGAACTAGCTTGGGGACATTTATTGGGAAAGTATTGCATAGTGGTAATAGAAAAGGATAGTATATATGCTAAACATCCTTTTGTTAAAGAATCTGCTTCTATTATGTTTGCTGATTTAGATGAAGCAATAGATTATATTGGAGGAATATATGGAAAAAATAACTTGGAATGAAGCTTGCAAAGAGATAGCTAAAGAAATTGTTGATTTACTAATATCAAAACAAAGAGATTACGGTAAAAATAATATTCTTGATTTTGGAGAATATGGAATTTTAGTAAGAAGCAATGATAAAATAGCTAGATTAAAAAATCTTAGTCAAAAAGATGTCAATCCAGCAAATGAATCTATAGATGATACTTGGAAAGATATATCTGGTTATGCTATTATTGCATTAATGCTGAGAAGAGGCTTGTTTAGCCTTCCATTCGAAAGTAATCATGAAACAGTAAAGTTGTCTGATAATTTAAGGAGGAATAAATAATGAAAAAAATAAAACCAGAAGCTGCTGAAGTAAAAGAAGAGAATACTGAGGTAAAAGAAGAGAATAATGTAAAAGAGGATATTACAAAATTATTAGCTTTGGCAAATAAATCTTTTACTTGTTTTACAGGTTTAGGAAAC
>CEPX01102749.1_pt1 | contig 12027 bp, 11 predicted proteins | sample 361361 | NCBI WGS metagenome assembly CEPX01 (sample SAMEA2619974, study PRJEB7988) | marine metagenome | biome: marine biome (ENVO:00000447); feature: mesopelagic zone (ENVO:00000213) & marine oxygen minimum zone (ENVO:01000065); material: "saline water (ENVO:00002010), including plankton... | reverse complement strand
AGGATCGGATGGTCGGCAAGCCCTTCCGGGGGATCCCACAGGAAGTCCCTGCCGGCCCGGAGCATGATCCGGTTCGGGGCTGTCGCCAGGTTCTCGACGAAGATCGCCGCCGACCGTCCTGTGGTGTGGTGCGCCAGCACCTGCTCGGCCTCGAGCAGGAGAACCTCGGCATCGGGGTGTACCTCGCTGAGGTGGTAGGCGGCCGTCGCTCCGGCGATGCCACCACCGACGACTGCGATGCGCACGTTTCCCATGGCGGCATGTTCACACGTGGCGGGCGCTTCACAAAACGCGTGCCCCTCCCCCGCCGGTCGCCCGTATCATGTCGCCCACTTGGTGGCCGTAGCTCAGCTCGGTTAGAGCACCTGGTTGTGGTCCAGGATGTCGGGGGTTCAAATCCCCTCGGTCACCCCAGTCGTCCGGTTCTCCGGTCGCCCCTCCGTGGGCGCCTGTAGGATCGGCGGCCGTTGGCGCCTCTAGCTCAATTTGGCAGAGCATCGGACTCTTAATCCGCAGGTTCTGGGTTCGAGTCCCAGGGGGCGCACCATCAAAACCCAACTCCTAGGTCCTGAAGTTTCCATCGTCCGGGTCGCAAGAATCAGCGACGAAGGGACATGTACAGGACATGGAACCAATCGTAGGAACACGAGCTGCCACCTACCTGCGCCTGTCGAACGCCGACGAGCGAGTGCGGGTTGATGTACCGGAATCTGGTGTCCAGACGCGGCGACTAGAGGTTTCGGACGACGTAGGTCTCGGCACCCAGGGCACGCGAGGTCGACTGGATGTCGGTCTCGAGAAGGGTCCGGGCTGTGGTGTCGCCTCGCAGGTGGGCGTCGAAGTGCGACACGACGAGTCCCTGCCAGAGCTTGTGGGTCGCGGCTTCAGAGACGAGTTCGTCGAACGGTGCCACGGCTTCGGCGACGGCCCGCCAGTTGATGGGGCCGTCGGACAGCACGTCGGCGAGCGCCATCGTGACCTCGCGAAGGTGGCCTTGGCTCATCTCGATGTCGTCGACGAAGTGGTTGTGATCCGCATCGCACAGGACCACCATCGACGAGCCCGGCGGTGTCCTGCGGAGCAGCTGGAACTGGCCGGCCAGCGGGAGCCATGAGTCGCGGTCGGCGACCAGCATCATGCAGGCCACCTCCTCGGGCCAGTCGAAGTCAAGCCCGTCGGCCCACGGGTTGTTCTTCATCGGGCTGGTCGGGCTGAGTCCGCCAGCGGGGCACATGGGAACCGTCGCGTGCACGTGGGCGCCGATCGACGGCGCCAGCAGTGAGGTCCATCCGCCGAGGCTGGCCCCGGTGAACCCGATCGGTCTGCCATTGTCGAGACCCCGCTCGGTCGCGTGCGCGAACAGCGCTTTCAGGTCGTCTCGGCGGTGTTGGATCATCACCTCGACCCCACCCGCGCCCGAATCGCCGTCATCGGCGGCGCCTGAGAGGTCCAGTGCGGCTTCGACTTCCCAGGAGGTGCTGGTGGGGTGGTCGGTGCTGATGACGGTGTAGCCGTGGCTCGCGAGGTGGGTGCATAGGAAGGTCCCTTCCCTCCGGTGGCCCATGAACCCGTGGCTGAACACCACGAGCGGACCGGTCTCATCGCCTCGGTCGGCATCGCGCACCGCGTCCTGGCTGATCAGCTCCGGTTCTTCGCCCGCCTCCACCCAGACAGCCTCGTAGCGGTCCTTGGTGGCAGGGTCGAGATCGCGGCCGCGGGTCCCTTCGGTCGCTGGGTACCACATTTCGACTGTGAGGGGCCCGTTGCTCGACGGCCACTGCTCGGTCGTCACACCCGCCGGGAACAGCCCACGTTCAAAGGCGCTCATCGGTGTTTGCTCCTGTCCTAATTCCCTGTTCCGGGCGTGCTGGGCGGTCATTGGAAAATCCTAAGGGGCGAACCCCGTACCCCGCTCCAAGCCGCGTCCGACGGCCACATCCAGTTGGGACTCACCACGCAGCGGGCCACCATCGAGGCCCAGCGCCGGGAGATCGTCGCCCTGACTGGAGGGGAGCCGGGCGAGGTCGAAAACCCCGAAGACTCCTAGAACGAACGCCTTTTCGGAGGGTCCCCCGTCGGAGCCCCTGTCCCCCATGTGATCCAATGGTGGATAAGCCCGACTGATGGAGCCTGAAGGTCGGTTGGGTTTTGATAGCGACTCCTAGGGGGCGCACCATCAAACCCCGAATGAACGGTCCGCGTTTAGTGCCGCTCTCCAGGGGGCGTACCACCAAGATCCGAAAATCGCCCCCCAGTCCGCAGAGCTGAGGTCATCAAGAGCAAACGGGCGGCCCGGCGCCGCTCGAAACGGGCGCTCAGTGCCGGCCTGATTGGGTCGCCAATCGGGTCATGGGCCACACTCGTTCTCGGATCGAAAGGCCCGGATCGAGAGGAACCAGATGTCCGAGACGCGTGCTGCATGGGCCGGCTTGATCGAGGTGCTGGCCGAGGCCGGTGAGCGGTTCGCCGGTGAGGAGTGGATGGTGGTCGACGACCGCGACGTCGCCGAGGCACACCGCACAATCGCCCACATTCTCCAGTCGGGGCTGGTGAGCCACGCCGAGTTCGATCCGGAACGTCCAGTGTGGCGTCGTATCGTGACGCCGACCCGCAAGTTCAGCGGTGACAATGCCGACGCCATCTACTTTGAGGCCCCCATCCGGGGCGACCGCACCTACCGGATCACTGGCAACCTGGCCCAGGCGGTGTACACGGCGTTCACCGTGGAGGCCGGAGCGAACAACGGCTCCTACCCGGACCGCACCGACGGGATGCTCAACGACACGCAGTTCGACGTTGCCGCCGACGGCTCCTTTGAGATCATCCTCGGAGGTAAGCCCCGGGACCGGAACTGGTTGAAACTGTCGGCCGATGCCGGCCGCCTCACCAGCCGCCACTACTTCGAGTGGGAGTCCCCGGCTGCTGCCGCCGATGTCCATGTACCGCTGACCATCTCGAACCTCGACCCACCTGATGGCCCGCCGCCGCCGTGGGACGACGCCCTGGTGGCTGCGGCCATCGGGCGGGTCACCACCCATGTACGAAGCAAGACCATCGACGGTCTGCGCCCGGCCGATCACGCTGCGCGGCCCGACTGGGTGGGCCGAATCCCCAATGAATTCCCGGTGCCCCAGGAACCGGGTGATTTCGCCCTGGCGGCTGCCGATGCTCACTATTCGCTGGGTCGGTGGCTGCTTGGGCCGGATGAGGCGCTGGTCATCACCGGCCGGTGGCCCGAGTGCCGTTTCGCGAGCGTTTGCGCCTGGAACCGGTTCCAACAGACCCTTGACTACCTGAATCGGCCAGTCAGTCGGAACAGAGCCACCACTACCCTTGAAGCCGACGGCTCCTTCCGCATGGTCGTGGCCCACGCCGACCCCGGCGTCCCCAACTGGATCGACACCGAGGGTCGGGCTTCTGGCACTCTGTTCTTCCGCTTCTTCCTAGCAGAGGGTGAGGTGGAGCCCCTGAGCGCCGAGGTGGTTCCATTCGATAGCAGGCCTATTGCAAATGGGCTCTCCTCCTAGGGGCGCACCCATAAGGCCAAGACTGCTGCTAGGTCCCTTTGGCTGTCCTGCTGGTCGGGGACACCCCATCGACTACCATCTGGGGCACCCGGAGCGATGAGCCAGTAGGTCCGTTCCGGTTTTAGTGGCGAGTCCCAGGGGGCGCACTACTAAACCCAGCCAAACAGCCAGTTGCGTTTGGTGACGTTCTCTAGGGGGCGCACCACAAGACCCACAACTTCTATTGGGCCCTTCTGGCTGTCCTGCCGGTCGGAGACACTGGTCGGTGCCTTCGCTCCTCGGTCGGCCAGGTTGGCCATTCCGCCCCTAGGCCTTGGACACCCCTGATGACGAGGACCCTGCGCCTGGCCAACGGCCCCGACGAGGTACACCTTTTCGTTCTAGGCCGCCCAGAGTTGGACCGATACGACGACCAAGAGGTAGACAAAGCCGTCTACCAGTCGATTCACGAAGGCAGTTCCACTGCCAACCCAACAATGGCGGAATCCCATGAGCGACGACACCCACCAGTCCAAGCCGCCCACTGAACACACGCGGGTAGCCATAGAAGCCTTCGCTTCGACCCTGCCCAAGGACGACGGCACCGACGTCATCAACGTGGACCGAGGCTTCATTGCTACCCGAACCGATCCTGTCATTAGTCGCCTCGAGCCCAGTGCCTGGGGGGGGCATACCTGGGACCTGTCCCGTTCCGACTTCGTCGACGGCCCTGCTCCGGCCACCGTCAACCCGTCGTTGTGGCGCCAGGCGGGGCTCAACGCCCGCCACGGCCTCTACGAGGTATGTGACGGCATCTACCAAGTGAGGGGCTTTGACGCCTCAAACGCCACGTTCGTCCGTGGCGAACGAGGCTGGGTGGTCATCGACCCGATGACCACCGCCGAGACAGCGGCGGCCGGCTACGAACTGGTAAGCGAACACCTGGGCCATCGGGAGGTCACCGCGGTGATCTACACCCACTCCCATGTCGACCACTACGGGGGAATCCTGGGCATGGTCGACCGAGACCGAGTCGACTCCGGCGAGGTACCCGTAGTAGCCCCTGAAGGCTTCTTGACCGAAGCGGTCGCAGAGTTCGTGGTCGCCGCTCCGGCCATGGGTCGGAGGGCCACGTTCATGTTCGGCCTGCTGCTGCCCTGGGACGAGTACGGCCACGTCGACACCGGACTGACCAAGGGGGTTCCGGCCGGAGCGCCGGCCCTGGTGCCTCCGACCATAGAGATTACCGAGACCGGCCAGGAACTCATTCTCGACGGGGTCCGGGTTGAGTTCCAGCTCACCCCCGAGTCTGAGGCGCCTGCTGAGATGCACTTCTACTTCAGCGACTACCGGGCACTTTGCATGGCCGAGAACTGCTCCGGGACCATGCACAACGTGTTAACCCTGCGAGGTGCCCAGGCACGTGATTCGCTCAGATGGAGCCGCTACATCGACGAGGCGATCCAGCGGTGGGGGCCGGAAGCCGAGGTGGTCTTCGCTTCCCACGGTTGGCCCCATTGGGGAACCGAGGCGGTGGCCAGCTATCTGACCCGCCAGCGAGACCTCTACCGGTGGCTTCACGACCAGGCAATGCGCCTGGCCAACCTGGGTCACACCCCCGACGAGATCGCCTCCGCTGTGAAACTGCCTCCCGGACTGTGGGACGACTACCTCTGCCATGGCTACTACGGGACGGTCAGCCACAACGTAAGGGCTGTCTACCAGCGCTACCTCGGGTTCTTCGACGGCCACCCCTCCAGCCTGGACCCCTACGAGCCCGTCGAATCCGGTCGACGCTATGTGGAGTTCATGGGCGGAATGGACGAGTTGTTGGCCAAGGCCCGCACCGCCTACGAGTCTGGCGACTACCGGTGGGTGGCCCAGGTACTGCGCCACGCTGTCTTCGCCGACCCGGAATGCCGGGAGGCCCGCCTACTCCAGGCCGACGCCTTCGAACAGCTCGCCTACCTTGCTGAGTCAGGGCCCTGGCGCGACGAATACCTGACCGGCGCTCTAGAACTGCGCAACGGCACCACCGACGCCCCGGTCTTCAGCAGGCCCCGGGCAGAGGTGGTACGAGGTATGACCCTCCAGCAGATCTTCGACTTCTTGGCAGTCAAGATCGACGGACAGGCCGCAGCAACACTGGGGCCGCTGGCTATCAACTGGGTTCTCACCGACGTCGACGAGACGGCCCGCCTGGAACTCTCCAACGGCACCCTTCACTCCATGCCGGGTCTGGTCCACGACCACCCCGATGCCACCGTGTCATGCGACCGGCTTTTCCTGGAGGAGATGGTGGCCACCGGGAGGACCCTCCCCGAGGTCGTCGACGCCGGCGAGGCGTCCATCGAAGGGCAGGCCGAACGTGTACTGGCCTTGTGGGACACCCTCACCGACTTCCCGATGTTCTGGCCGATCATCGAGCCCTGATCCTCGCTAGGGCGCACCATCGACTATGACGGGACCAGGCCCAGCCGACGGAGCCAGAAGGTCTGGTTGGGTTTGGTAGCGAATCCCAGGGGGCGCACCACCGGAGGCTTGAGGGGTTCACACCCCCCGAGGGGTACGCGTATCGGCCGGACATGGCCTAGCTGTTGGCAACGCCACAGAACCCGCCCTTGTGCAGATCCCGCAGGGAGATGGGATCCGGATGCCTGCAGAGACGTTCAGGAGGCTAGGCGGGCAGCATGTGCGGCCATCAGGATCCGACCGGAGCGGCCGTCGAAGCGGAGCTCCGAGGACATGCGATTCATCATGTAGGCCACCGACATGCCGGCCTCCACGTCGATTACGGCCAGGGACCCACCCCAGCCACCCCAGAAGCAGGCACGCCGGTTCGGGCTGATCGGCATGGACTCGCTGGGGAGTCCGAACCCCAGGCCATAGCGGATCGGCCCACCGAGGATCGCGTCGTGGCCGTCGGTCTGGACCTCGAAGATCCGTTCCACGGTTTCCGGGGACAGCAGGGTCGTCCCACGTGCGGCGCCCCCGCAAGCGACGACGCTGTGGACCTCGGCCACCGAACGGGCATTCCCATGGCCGTTGGCCGCAGGAAATTCGGCACGGCGCCAACGATCGGTGTTGCCGATCTCCGCGCCCATCCGTCCATGGGCCTCATGCCGCTCCGCCATCTCAGACTGGTCCTGGTCGCCCAACCGGGGAACCTCCACTCCGGTGGTGTCGAGTTCGGCCACCCTGCTGAAGTGCTCGTCGGCGAGACCGATGTGGAAGTCAGCGCCGATCGGGCCGGCCACCTCCTCAGCGAAGAACGTTCCCATGGTGCGTCCATCGACTCGACGAAGCACCTCGCCGAGCAGCCACCCCTGGGTCACAGAGTGGTACCCGGACTTCGTGCCGGGCTCCCACCAGGGAGCCTGGGACGCCAGGCGTGCGCACGCGTAGTCCCAGTCGAACAACTGATCCTCGTCGATCGGCGCATCGAACCCGGGCAGGCCTGCCGAATGGGAGAGAATGTGGCGGACCAGGACGGCCTCCTTGCCGTTCTCGGCGAACTCGGGCCACACGTCGGCGACCGGCTGGTCGACGTCCAGGACGCCACGGTCGTGGAGCATGAGGACACACAGGGCAGTCATGGTCTTGGTCGTCGACCAGACGTTGACGATGGTGTCGCGCTCCCAGGTTCGGTCGCCGTCGATGTCGGCGGTTCCGCCCCACAGGTCGACCACCGTCTCGCCGTCCACGACGACGGCACAGGTCGCCCCGAGGTCACCCAGGTCGAAGTTCTTCTCGAAGGCGTCTCCGACTGCCTCATAGCCCGGGTCACACGTTCCCTGGATGTCAGCCATGGCGAACAGCCTGACGCCCGAGACCCAGCGCCACAAACCCTCCTCCCACCCGGCTGGCCGGCCACAGGCCCGGCAGGCCCTGTGGCCGACTCTCCTGGTTCCGACATGGACCTAGGATCAACCCGTGCCGAGCGACGGATTCCTGAAGATGATGAACCGGGTGCACCGGGGCCTGCTCAAGGTCAGCGCCGGGAAGATCGGATGGACGGCAGCCAGGATGCCGGTACTCGAATTGACCACCATCGGTCGCAGGTCAGGCGAACCCAGGTCGGTCATGTTGACATCGCCACACCGCGAAGGGGAAACGATTGTGGTCGTTGCCTCAAAGGGCGGAGAGGACACCCACCCGGCCTGGTTCCTCAACCTCCGGGAGAACCCGGAGGTCGTCGTGAGCATGCAGAACGCCCCCGCGCAGAAGATGACGGCACGTGTTGCTCCACCTGAGGAACGCGAACGGCTCTGGCCGATCGTGACCGGAAACGCAGCCAACTACGCCAACTACCAGAACAAGACCCAGAGGGAGATCCCGCTGGTCGTTCTAGAACCAGCGGACGAAGCCCGACCGCCGGGTTGACTCCGTGCCATCGGGACCGGCACCATCCGGCATCGCAACCCGGAGCGAACCAGGGGGAACCATCCGATGACCGGACGCGAGGCGCCAGTACTCGACGATCGATCTCTCGGCTGGCTCCGCTACCTCCACCGAAAGGCCACCACCCCCGACAACTGGAACCGCGACGGCCAACCCCATCCCCACTGGGACAACTCAACCGGACCGCCGATGTTCTCCTGGCACCGCTTCGACCTGGTCGACTCCAGCTACGCGATCGCCCTCATGTGCGACCGGACCCCGGCCTGGCGAGAGGTCTACGCCGAGATCCTCGATGAACTCACCACCCGACACACCTCCTGGTGGGCTGCAGAAGACTGGTTGACCCAGTTCGGGCCCGACCCCACCCGGGCCGACTACCCCGATGCCTGGCGACGCCTGATCCCGCCGAACCTCTGGGGAAGCTACGACGTCCCCGGATGGACGGCCAACGGCATCGAGCCCTACGGGGTCCAGATGGACCCCGTAGGTGCCGACGGGATGTTGTTCTTCAAGGGGTTCTTCTCCCTCCTGCTGGGACTGCACCGATACGTCTCCGGCGACACCAGGTGGAACGAGCCGTTCGAGATGATCCGCGATGGCGAACACACGTTCACCTGGACCCATTCGGGAGTCGCTGCACACCTCGCCGACCAGTGGCAGGAATCGCGGATCGGCGTCCATTGTGAGAACACGAAGATCTGGCCATTTTGACTGAGCGGCGCCGGCCTCGGTCTGAGGCTCCATGACCAACTCTTCGGGACGGAACATCACAAGGTGTTCGACAGGTGGTGGGAGCACGCTGTCGACAACTACACGAGTTGGGAGGGCGGAAGGGCTGTCGCCATGGACCTCTACTACGACCCGGTCGTCGACGAACACCTGGCGAGCCCCATCGGCCTGATCGCGCCTGTCTGGTACCTGGCACCCCAGAGGCGCGAGTTCGCCGAGTCTGCATGGACCCTCGCCGCAACGATGGCCGGTCTTCTCGGCGACAACCAACCGAGCGGACTGGAGGACCCGAACTGGTCGGTGATGCTCGCCTGGCACAGCGGCGAGTTCGCCGCCCAGGAAGTGAAGTCACGGCTCTGGGAACACCTCGACGAGTCGTTCGAACCGACATGGGATCGGGAACTCGGCGAATTCACATTCCGGTTCGGGTTTGACGAGCCCTATCCGAGGGGCCAACTCAACGCCAGGGCCATGGCCGGCTGGGTCTGCACCCCGGGTGCCTGGAGCCGGATCTTCAACACACCCGACCTCGACAAGTTCGAGGAACCGACGATCAGCGGAGTCGACTTCCCCCGCGTCGCTCTGAGCGAAGCCAGGTGGGATGGCGCCGTGCTCCACCTCGCCGCCCATCCGCAGAACGCGTCGGTTGCGAACACCCGTACCCGGGTAGACGTCGACGGATTGCCCTCTGGTGGCCAGTGGGAACTGCTGAGGCCGGATGGCAGCTCCGAACCCATCGATGTTTCCGCTGGTGCGACAGAACTGGACCTCGTGGTGGATGGTGGCCGCTACGGATTGCGTCGGCGTTGAGATGGGCAGCGGTGACCTGACGACACATTGACCGAACGGCCGATTGGCGAATCGGCGATTACGGTCCACCGGATGCTTGTCGCGGTGACCCGAGGCGTCAGCCCGAACATCGGGCACTGCGAGTTGACCCACCTCGAGCGCGAGCCGATCGACCTCGACTCCGCAACGACCCAGCACTCCCTCTACGAACGGATGCTGCTCGGCCTCGGATGTCGGGTCGAGCACCTCGAAGCGGACCCGGACCTTCCCGATTCGGTCTTCGTCGAGGACATGGCGGTCGTGCTCGACGAGTCGGCGGTCATCACACGGCCGGGCGCGCTGTCCCGACGTGGCGAACGACCCTCGATCGAGCAGGCGCTCGAGCCGTACCGTCGGCTCGAACACATCCGGGCACCCGGCATCCTCGACGGCGGCGACGCGCTGGTCGTCGGGAGGACCATCTACGTCGGCCTCTCCACCCGCAGCAATGCCGAGGCGGTGCAGCAGTTCCGGGCACTCGTCGCCGACGAAGGCTACGACGTGTTCGAGGTCGGATTCCGCGGCTGCCTCCACCTCAAGTCGGCGGCCACGGCGGTCTCGGACGACACGCTCCTCGTCAACCCCGATTGGGTGGACGCCGGCACCTTCCCCGACCTGGCCTGCATCCCGGTAGATCCGACAGAACCCAAGGCCGCCAACGTCGTTCGCGTCGGCGACACGGTCCTCTTCGCAGCCGCCTTCCCCCGGACCGGCGAGCGCCTCTCGGACGCCGGCTTCGATGTGCAACCCGTCGAAGCCTCGGAACTAGCGAAGGCCGAAGGCGCCCTCACCTGCTGCAGCCTCCTGTTCGAGGTGCCGACGCTGCCGGCTTCGACCGGATAGGGACCAGGGGGACCTGAGGACCATCGCCTCACTGGCCAACCCCGAGCCGGGGCCAGACGCCTCCCTGCACGGCCCGAAGCCAAGCAGGCGCTGGCCGGGCTGGTGCTGGAAGGATGTGGCATGGTCATTCTTCGAACCACCCTTCGAACCACCCGTCGAACCCGGAAACGCCACGGCACCGACCACGTACTGTCCGCCACCGAAGGAGGCCCCCAGTGCTCGCTGACAGCCTGCTGACCCGACTCCGCGACGCCCTCGGCGACGACCGCGTGCTGACCTCCGACGAGGACGTCGCCGACCGAAGGCACGACTACTGGGTACTCAGCCACCTCCAGGCCTGGAGGGGAACCTTCGATGACCGTCCCGGGGCCGTGGTGCGACCCCGCTCGACCGCCGACGTGCAGGCCGTGGTCCGCCTGGCCGCCGAGACCGGCACCGCCGTCGTACCGTTCGGCCTGGGCAGCGGCGTCTGCGGCGGGATCCGACCCGACCAGGGCATGCTCCTGGCCGACCTGTCGTCGATGGACCGGATACGCAACATCGACGACGTCAACCTGGTCGCCTCGTTCGACGCCGGGGTCAACGGCCTGGTCGCCGAGGAGGCGGTCGCCGAACGGGGCCTCACCATCGGGCACTGGCCGCAGTCGATCGCCCTGAGCACCGTCGGAGGCTGGGTGTCGACCCGGGCCGCCGGCCAGTTCTCGACCGCCTACGGCAACATCGAGGACATGGTGTACGCGCTCGAGGTCGTGCTTCCGGACGGCACCCTGGTCGAACTCGGCCGGGCACCCCGGGCGGCCGCCGGCCCCGACCTCCGCCACATCTTCCTGGGTGCGGAGGGCACCTTCGGGATCATCACCGGAGTGACCCTGGCCCTGCACCGCCAGCCCGAGGCACGCACCTGGCGGGCCTTCCACACACCGTCCCTGGCAGCCGGCCTCGACGCGCAACGCCGGATAATGCAGGCGGGCTGGAAGCCACCGGTGATGCGCCAGTACGACGCCCGCGAAGCCCGCCGCAACTTCAAGCCGTGGTCGACCGAGGGCCAGGGCATGCTGCTGATGGCCCACGAGGGACCGGCCGTCAGGGTCGACGCCGAGGTGGCGGCCGTCGACGACCTGGCCGCTTCGTGCGAACTCACCAGGGCGGACGACGAGGTGGGACCCCACTGGATGGAGAACCGCAACCACGTGCCGTCGTGGGAGGAGTTCTTCGAACAGGGGCTGGTCGTAGACACGATCGAGGTCTCCGGCCCCTGGACGGCCGTCGAAGCCATCTACGACGCCGTCCTGGCCGACGTCAGCGCCCTGAACGGCGTGGTGGCCGTGAGCGCACACAGTTCGCACGCCTACCGCACCGGGGTGAACCTCTACTTCACCTTCGCCTCGGCAGGCGACGCCGCCGACCTCGAGGCCGCCTACCTGGCGTGCTGGCACGCGGTCATGGAGGCGACCGCCCGGCACGGCGGCGGAGTGGCCCACCACCACGGCATCGGCCGGGTGCGCCGGCCGTACCTCGTCCACGACCTGGGCGAGGCCGGGGTGGACCTGCTGCGCGCCCTCAGGGGAGCCGTCGACCCCCAGGGGATCATGAACCCCGGGAACCTGATCCCCGACGCCTGATCCCCGATGCCCGACCTGCTCCTCGGAATCGACGTCGGAACCTCCGGCGCCCGGGCCATGGTCTTCGCCAGGGACCGGAGCGAGGTGGGTGCCGCCCG
>CEPX01174963.1_pt1 | contig 12029 bp, 16 predicted proteins | sample 361361 | NCBI WGS metagenome assembly CEPX01 (sample SAMEA2619974, study PRJEB7988) | marine metagenome | biome: marine biome (ENVO:00000447); feature: mesopelagic zone (ENVO:00000213) & marine oxygen minimum zone (ENVO:01000065); material: "saline water (ENVO:00002010), including plankton... | reverse complement strand
TAACTTCTTTTTTCTTTGGATAGACTCTACTTTCTCGGATTCAATCACTTCAACTATGAACTCTTCTTTGATCTTTCCTCTTCCGATTGCTACTATGTCTGCTCTTCCCCCATCCTTAAACTCTGATTCTGTGTAAAAGTCATAACCGTTGTCATATAGCCAACTACAAACTTCCATTTTCTTTAGTCTATGGCTCCATGTCTCCGATGTTCTAAATCTAACACAGTTCCTCTTCAACGAGTTTAAGGTTATTTTTTCCTTGAGCATTTTCTTTGCATCTCTTACACCATCCTTTTAATTCAGTTACATCACATACTTCTAGATAATTTCCGAAGCAAGCCCATCCGTCTGGAATTTGAACTATGTTCCCATCATCCAGTCTTAGTTTTACTGTATTTCCTATTTTCAATCACCTCTTGACAATATTTTAGCATTGCATTGATAATGCATATACATGGTCGTGGTTTCTTCCTGAAACGACCCACTGATCCTTGTTTACAAGTACAGTTCCATTCCAATGTGTTTTCGTTAATTCGTTGTTCATTACTGAATTCACTGTAAAACTTCATTCCTTAGCTTCTTGTATTGGTGTATTTTCTGTTTCTCCTGTAAGGACATACGTCTCAAAGTAGTTTGCATAGTTCTTCATGTTCGCTTCTGTTAAGTCTATCTTCCACTCTGCCATCACCTTAAGAATAGCCATCCGCCTAATCTCTGCCCTTTCTTGAGGAGGCATTCTTCCACCACTATAGTTCTTTGCTGATTGGAATTCTTGTTTTCCTTTCTCTGTTACTTCTATACTGCTAATATGCCCTGTCTCTGTCAATTCATATTCTACTGTGTCTCCTTTGTTTACGTTATCTATAATCCATTGTTTCTTGTTTTCTACGGCATTAGACCATTGAGAACCATCATCCTTATCTTTATTGGCTTCAAAGATTATGCCTCCTGTTTTTTTGGCTATGTAAGCCACCTTATCTTTCATTTTTATCCTCCTGTTGCTGATATTGAAGATCATCCAATTCAGCTTTTAATTCATCTATTTGTCTTAGATAATCAATCTGTATTCTTTTTGTCATATCATTAACCTTTTGGTTCATCTCTTTCGCTAAGTCTTTGATAACTCTCTTTAACACTGCCTCTTTGAACTCCGGTTTTTTTCCATCAAATAAATGAAGCCTGATTTGTCTCCTCATAAACTCACTGCCATTATAATGTCTAATATATTTATCCCAAGCCTTCTTGGTTTCTTTATCCAAATTAATTTCAATCCTATATGGATTTACTCTTGATTTTTTTCTCTTTTTTTGCATTTTCCAGTGGAAATATGTTACGTAACAAACCTTACGTAACATCATTTTTTCCTAAGTGAAGGTAACACTTAGAGGCTCCTTGAGCCCTTTTAGTTATTATTTTTGTTATTTATTATTGGTCTTCTAATAGGAAGAATTAAATACTAGGGTATCTTTACTACCCTGTCTTCCTATTACGGGAAAGCAGATTTTGTGTTACGTATAGTCTCTTACGTAACACTTTTGGGCTGCTTTGATTATGAAACAGTGATAAAAAATCATCACCAATTTTCATGTTATTTCTAAGACACACACCTATATAAACTTATCTATAGTATAGTATATAATTGTTCAAATCTATTGTTTTAAGAAATAATAAAAAAGAAAAAAAGAGTTTTATGAACTAATCCTTAAATTAATCCATTTAAACTATTAAGTCTGCGTCAACTTCAACATCTCCTTCATCGTCATAACTTACTGTTACATCCCAGAAGCAAGTTGCCTCGTTGTCGTATTCTAGCTCAGCTTCAAAGCTTACTTCATATTCAGTGTCGTCCTCATCATCTAATTCAGTTGCGAATAGCTCAACATCGTCTATATCTTCAACTTCTATCTCAGATTCTCTATAATCTTCACCTTCACATTCATCATAGTCACCTAATTCATCTTCAAAGTCTTCAACAGCTAAATCGAATAAGCCCCATAAATCAAGTTTATCAGCTAAGTCGTCTTGTAAGTCTAGTATATCTTGAGGGAACCATTCCTCCAGTTCTTCGTCTTCACCCTCTACGAGTACGTATTCAGCAGGTACTTCTACCTCGACTTCTACTTCGGGTCCAGGAACTTCTACTATAGTTTCTACTGCTTCCCCAGGTACCTCAACTTCTACAGTCTCAGTAACAGTTTCAGGGAACCATGCTGCTCCTGCGAGTCCTCCGACAACTAAACAAATTACTCCAACAAGAACTAACCAAGTTGCGTCTTTACCTTCCATGCGATCACCTCCTCCCCTTCTCGGAAGATGGGGTCAATTTTGGCAGTGATCTCTTTAAAAGTGGTCATTTTGACTGTTTTTTTGTAGTTTTTCTCCTTTTTAAGCTTACTTATTTGTTAAATTTGTAGAATTTAACAGCATTCCATGCTCCTGTCAATATTGCACCAACCCATAAGCCCCAACCAGAACCACCAGTTATCAGATAAGGAACCCCAAATAAAACTAAATAAGTTCCTGCTTTTGTTACTGATATTTTAAATTCATATTCTTTTTTCTTTTTCATAATATTCCTCCTATAATATAGTATTAATTACTAAAGCGATTATGATGCTGACAACTCCGGCAAGGCCTGCAGTTTTTATTTGTATACCATTCACAGATTTTTTTATATCTGAAAGATCTTTTCTTATAATTTTAAGTTGTTCATTGAAATCTGTATGTACTTGGTCATTATCTTCTAATTTAGCTCTGACGTACCCTTTAAACTCTGCTTCTTTTATTCTCCATTCTCCGTTTGGCATCTTCTTTTTTTCCATTTTGGATTTCTCACGAAACCAACTTACTTGAATTTTTTAGTTTTAGGATCATATTCTTTGCCTTCATAGTCTCTAGCTTCTTGTTTTTTTAATTCGTCTACACCAACATTAGTTAATTCTTTGTCTATTGCTTCTTGTAGCTGTGATTCTTCAAAAGATTCGGCTATGAAGCTATGGTTTACTTTTTTATCTCCATAATCTACTTGAAATTCTATTAATCCTTCTTTTTCGTCAAATCTTGTTTTTTCTATTTTGGGTCCTTGTTTTACCATTTTATTTTATCCTTATAATCCACACAATATCCATATGGACAGGAGTGGTTGTTGTTGGTTGCACGGAATCTGTTTTTAATTTGTTAGTTACGCCTGTTCCTCCGTTAAAACTGACCCAATCTGTGCTTATTGCAGATTCGGCTCCACTGCTTGAATTTGCCATAGTGTGAGTGTGACTAGAAGAACCACTTTCAGTTCCTGATCCTATACTGCTTCCTCTCAAGAACTTTTTAGTACTATTACTATTTCCATTTAAATCTTGTAAATTTACTCCATTAAAAGGACTATCTGCATCACTAACCGCCTGCCCATTCATTTCTAACCAATTATCAGGTAGTTCAGGAGTAGCGTAGATATTATAGGCTTCAGTTCCTAAAGGAAAAACATCAGTTACAGCACTATCTCCATTTGAATCTGCTTTTATTGTAATAGATGTTTCACTGTCTACTGCACTAACTATACCGAAAGTATCATCAGTTGTATTGTGGATAATCATTCCAGCAACTACACCATCCGTAGAAAATGTAGCACCACTATCAACTAATTTATCAACAGTATTTGTATCAGCATTACCACTTGATATTGATCTAAGAGTTTTATGCCATGCAACTATTGAACCTATTGGAGCCATCCCGTAAGCCGCAGGGGATCCAACGGCACCATCAACCACACCATTAACTACATCTTCTACATCTGCAAAGTTTCCATTAACATTTGTAGCATTAGCTGTAGTTCCGTTTACATGGTTGGTTGTTACACTAAAATTTGGGAATGCCATTTTCTTATTATTCTTTCCTTATTTTAAATATTATATGGTGTCATACAAGATTGTAAGCAATCTTAATTGGTGTCGCTACACCATCGGATCCTTTAATATCAATTGCTCCTGCTGCCCCCGTTGCTGTTATTTTTAATTTCAAGTTTGTTCCTTGATTTGTGAAGTTATGAAGTGTACCATTTGTAACAGTTTCATAGTTTGAACCGTCATCTGCACTTAATTCATAAACTAAATGGTCTGCTGTTGGTGCTTTAGTTTCTGTTCCGGTATTTCCATTATACAATGCCTTAATCTGAGCTACATTAAGAGCCGAATCATAAACTCTTAAATCATCTATTCTTCCAGGGAAGGGATCATTTGCACTATTAAGCCCAGCAAGATATGCTTTGGTTGTATCTGTATGTAGGGTAGCGTGAACTGTGTCTGAACCATCTGCTACTCCGTTTACATAAAAGGTTGCTGTTGTACTAGATTTTACAACAGCCACATGATACCAAGTAGCAAGAGATAGGGCGGTATCTGCCGTAGCATTGTCTACGTTTGATCCTGTTGAAGAGGTACTCAAACGTATCTTTCCCGCATCAGTCAGTTTAAATCTATATTCTGATTTACCTGCTCCTCCCCATTTAGAGAAGATGTCTCCATCATTTGAATCAGGAAGACTATTGATATAAATCCATCCTGCGATTGTAAAAGCACCCCCTGCAAATTCAAAAGCTGCGTTATCTGTTAAATCAACTTTATCAGTTTCATTGAAATCAAGAGCTGCGTTTACTTTGCCCGTTGCAGTCAAAGTATCTGTGTTAGATGTTGCAGTGCCATTATGTCCATTTCCTGAATCATCTGTTACTGTAGTATTTGCAGCATCGTCATTTAGTTTGTAATGTGCTAAAGGATTGGGAAGAGCCCCTTTAGTTATATTTCCATCTTTAATTGTGAGTGTTGCTGAAGCAATGTTTGCACTTTCTGTTGATAGTTTTGTGGATTGAAATATTTGAGCATCACTAAAATCTAATTTCAAATTAGTAACATCAACAGTACAAGTAGTTGTACCATCATCATCCCAGTAATCCATCTCTAAAGAGGTTACATATGTTCTCCAAATATTATTTGGGTTCTTTACTTGTTGAACTGCATATTGGTTTGGTCTATCTGAATCCGTTCCCCACTCATATGATCCCCATACCCCAAGAGTATTATGACCCCAAATTAAAACAGTTGAACCTGTGTTATCCCTAGACTCCATAACTTCTGGCATGTCATCTAATTTTAACTCTGCTGATCCCAAAGCCACCCTTAATATTTGATTTGATTGTTTAGCTAGGTCTCTATTAGTATCTTCAGAATATTGCTCATTTTCCCCCATTTCCTTGCCTAATTCATCTGTTGTCATCCTGGATTCACCGTTATTTCAATTGTTTGAATAAGTTTTGTTGCTGAGTCTTTTACTATATCATTAAACTCTTGCACATAAGTCATATTCCCTCCTGATGAAGTGTCAAATAAACCTGTTTGTGCATACCTATAAGTGTTTCCTGTAGCTAATGCTATGGTGGTTTCAAACTTAGCTTTATTATTATTTAAAGATCTTGTAGCTGATTGTCTTACTATCTCTCCGAATAATGCAGTATCAGTATCTAATAAGTCTTCCTGGACATGCCAGTAATCCATATTTAATAAAGCATGGGTTATTGTATCTGACGCATTATTCAATGTCATGAATGCTTCTAGGAAGTCTGTATTTGCAGTATCAGGAGATCCTGTCGTAGTCATGTCTGCTATATTCATTGTGTATTTCTTCCATCCAACAATTATATCTGCTCTATCAAAACTAGCTTCTTTGTAGTTTGAAGAATCAGAACCAATCCTAAATTTAAGTCCTCCTGAAGATGCAAACTTATCTACTGTTGCTTGGTCATCTACCCTAAACCAGACCCTAAATTGGGTTCCATTAGCTGTGCTTTTTGCTGAAGCAATAGTTATGTTGTATTTGAAAGTTGTAGTAGATGTTCCATCTTTTCCCATATTAAGAGAACCAGTTCCTTCTTTGAATTGGGAAGTACTTAGTGTGGGAGTAGTAGCGTCTGAACTATCATCAGTCCAACTACCAACAGCATCACATTGTTCAAGGATTAAGTGTGTTCCAAGAGCTATGTGGGTGGGTGCTGTGCCTGTATCATCTTTAAGAAACTCTCCTACTTCTGTTATCATTTGATCTGTTAGGAAAGTTCTAGATGGCAATCCTGTATTATCTACCGGGAAGAACTTAGTCACCTTTATATCTGTAACATTATTGTGGGTAACTCCTGCAACAAAGACATTATGGTCATACATATTCCCATCAGAGGCAGCATCAAAAGTTCCTGTTTCAGTTATTGAAGAACCATAGGTTTCTGTATCTGTTGAGTATAGTTCTGTAGCTGCATTAACAACCATATCATTTCTAGTGAAGGTTCCTTCTTTTCTTTTCTTTGAGGTTTCCATTGCTGTATCTCCCCTAACAGGGGCAGTAGTACCTGTTCCAAAGTCTACATGGCTAGGATCATCTATGTTTGTACCTATAAGAAAGTCTGCTACTTGGGTTGTTGCTTTTGTAGTTATTAATCCCATTATGTTGCCTCCTCAAAGCTTGCGTCTGTCTCGTCTTGCTCAAAAGACGCAAGAACCCCATTTACATTAAAAGTCATCTCCACTAACCTCATATTTGTGTTTATATTCCTTGAGGGAATAACTATAGAGTATAATCCTCCAAGAACTAAGTCATTCCTAAAAGAGTATCCTATCTCTATTCTATATCTTGGTTTTGATCTGTTGTCTATAATTGAAAGTGCTAGGTCTTGTGCTTCTTCTTCTGCTAATTGTCTTGAATCATTAATGAAATCATCTTTTGATGTCGAAATTAAAGCTCCATCTACTTGTGACTCTGTTATCCAAGTATAATTGAATGTTGGATAGTGGTCGTCTGGATTTGTGCTTGTCCATCCTAAGTCTGCTTCTACTGGCCAAGGATTGCTATCTGCATTTTCTGGTGCCCCTATCTCTTTTTGAAGAAGATCATCATAAATATGTACAAAATTATTAGATCCGAACATAGATTTAAAACCATACTTACCTATACTAGATGTATTGTAAGTTACTCCTACAACAGAATTTCCTTTAAGGTCATTTCCAGCGTTCCAAACTATGAAGTTCACTATTCCATCTTTCATTAAAGTAACTTTAATGTCTGTTGTATCTGTGCCTTCTTTAATTGTGGTAGATTCGATAGTTGTTGTTTTTGCTCTAATAACCAACTCTTGGCTATTGTTAATATACCAAATATAATTTCCGTCTTCAGTCATTCCAGAAGAAAGAATCTTATCTAGTATCTGATGTACGGCAGTATAGTTTAGAGTTAAATTCTTTTTTGGAAAAGAAGTGGTACCATCTTTTTTAACAGTTGGATTACTTGCATTCCAAGTGACCCCTCTTCCTGACAACTCTTCTCTTTCAACTAGATCTCTAGCCATTTCCATACAGGTTAGATTTTGATAATTAACTGGGATTTGGGCATCAAATACTGTTTCAGAAAAATCATAACCTTTAACTGTAATTGGATGCCCTTTCTCCCCTATACTCATTTCTACTCCCCTTACCACACCATCTATTAATAAATCATCAGCATCAGTAAAAGTATTTGCATCTTTATTAACCCATATTTTGATTCTGTCATCTGCCACTATTTTGAATTCTCCATTGAAATAATCTTGTCCTCTTTGGATCATGAGTTTAAATGCATCCTTTATGCTCCCTATTCCCTTAGACACATCAAAATCTATTACATCTGGAGCTAAGTTTAAGTCTGCTGTTGTATTCCACGTATCTCCTGATTTATGATATAGTTCTATTTTCTTTGCTATATAGCTCATGTCACAATCTCCATTAAATTAAGTGTATAGTCTATAAAATGATTCCCTTCTGAATCTTCTCTGGGTTTTAGAGATATGGCCTCTAAAACAACCGGGATGCTAGTTGCTGTACCATCATAAGTCTTCCAGTTTCTTTGATCTGCTGGGTTTCCTAAAGGTAAGGTTAATGTTAAATTCCCTGCTTGGTTTCTCCATACTGCATATAAGAACCCTAAAGTTATGTTAGTTATGCTTGTGGTCGCCCAAAGGGCAGTTGTAGTAGTATATGCATCTACATCTACAGACCCCCTAATTGTAATAACTGGATTGTCTACTCCTATTGAGTCTTGTTTAGCTATAGTATAATCTGATGTTTGAGCTATTACTGGTTTAACATTTACAAGTCTCTTTAATCCAAAACTCATGGTTACTCCTTGAAGTGTAACTGCTGTTCCTGAATTTATTCCTGAATTTGCTAATTGTACATCTGCCATTTTATCTTCTCCTCTTCATTGATTCTAATATTTCTTCTGCTAATTGATCTCCATCAACGCCTCCTGTTGTGTTTACAGTAATGTTAATTGATCCTATATTTGTTCCTAGTGTTTGTCCTCTTTTTGGATTAACTACTAATTCTCCTGGTGTAAGTAAGGCTGGCACTGTATCTCTGTTCCCTGCACCGGGAACAACCCCTCCCCCTTGGAATCTTTTTATTCCTGAGCTAGTAACAAATCCTCCTGTATTAGCATTATCTCCTTCATCTCCACCTATTGCTCCTAATCTTGACTCTATTGAATCTGCAAAACTGAATATATCTCCTTCAATTGCATCAAGAGATGTGCCTATCTCTGAAGCTGTATCAGTAAATGCAGTTGATGTTTCTCCGAAACCAGTTTGCATACTCATTAAATCTTCATTAATTAATGCTGTGTTTTGTGTAACATTCTCTGCTGCTGTAGCGGATTCATCTGCTACCCCTTGCCATTCAGTTATGCTATCTGCAAGATCCCCTATACTTCCTTCTATATCTTCATTTCTGCCAGTCATTCCTTCAAACCCAGACACAGCAGCCTCATGCAATCCTGTTGCACTCTCTCTTCCTTTTCCTGCCAGAGCATCGCCTATAAAAGGAATCTTCTCTAATTGATCCGATATAAAGAAAAGTAACCTAGATACTGCTTCCTGTAGTATAGCGAATCCCCCTGTCACAATGGTGTTGATAACCACCATAATCGCTCCGGCTATTCCTGCTGCCATTTTGGCAATACCTCCAGCAATTAGAACAAAGGCCTTATCAAAGTCTCCAGTCAGTAATGCAAATACTCCTTTCAACATATCTATTAGGCCCTCTAAGAAAGTCCCCATGGATTCAGGAGCCACAAAATTAAGAAGTTTCCACATAGCTATAACGAAAGCCACCCAAAATACTAATGTGGCAAATCCTAGAGCCAATCCACCAAGAGCACCTGCCAAAGAAGTGGTGGGGCCGATTAGTCCCGCCATAGCTAATCCATTAATTAGTAATCCAAATGTAGATACCAAACCAACAACTACTCCCAATGTCAATCCAAGGATTACTAAGGCTGCAGTTAACTCTGGATGCTCATTAGCCCAGGCAGATATACCACTTATTATCTCTAACAATAAAGGTAAGAAAGGAAGCAAAGCTTCCGCTATTGCAGAACCTATGCTGAACTTAAGAAACTCCCATTCTGCACTTAAGGCTGTTAATGCCTGTCCTTGTGCAGTCATCCCTTGTTCTATCTTAAGAAATGTCTGAGTAGAAGATTTCAATATTGTAGTAAAGGATCTCTTAACACTCTGTGACATAAAAAGTAAAGACAATCTCCATCCTTCAAACTGCAATTTAGACTTTTTAACTTCCTTGTTAGCTACACCAAACATAGCCTTAAAAGATCCTGCGAGAGTCTTGTTACCTTTAGTAATCTGTTCAGTTGCCTTCTTCCATCCAGCAGCCATCTTTTTAGCTGATGCATCAAATTTCTTTGAATCTAGTTCTGCTGTGAATAATGTTCTGTTTTCAGCCATTTGTTAATCTTTCGTGTTCCTCTTGTTCATATTGTATACAGTCCAATAAAGCCCAAAACGTTGGGATTGGCATTTCCATTACTTCCGTATAGGAAAGACCATAGGTCTTCATCACCATATGCACGGTATAGATGAAGCCTTCATATGGTCTGGGCTTTTTGCGACTATGCTTCGTTGGAGGCCTTTTCATCTTTGCCCCCTATCCTCGCTTGAAGTTCCTTGATCTTCTCCTTCTTTGAGGATTTCATTCTTGATGTTAATCTCTTATTAAGCTCCATTAATACTTCTTGTAATTTACCAAAGTTATTCATTATGAATTGATTTCTTATATCCATTGGTAAATCTGGGTATGAAAGTATAACCATCTTTTCTATAAGGGTTATTCCTATTTTTGCTACTTCTGGATTTTGTGCCCTTACTGCAGATTTAACTTCCAAATCCTTTTCAATATCATTTAATTGGTTCTGGGTTATTTTTCTTACTTTGAATTTTCTTCTTGCATCTTCTAACTTTACTTGATCTTCTTCATCTAATGCAATTAATTGTTGCATTGCCATTATTTCAGGTAAGAACTCAGTATTAAGTGGTTTAAAGTAAAAGTTATCTTTTACTCCGTCTTCGTCTACTAATTGCACCTCTACTCCTTTACCCATTTGTCTTTTGAATTTTTCTATATCAGTCTGATCCATCTTTTCCTCCTAAGATCCGTCCTCCGACAGTCTTGATTATTTTCTTTTCTTCTTTTGGCTTCTCCTTGAGATCTGCGATCTCGACCTCTAGTTGTTCTAGCTTGTCTAGAACCTCTTGAGCCATAGGTCTATTCATTTCTTTAATCATTTGTAATTCCTTATGAGATTCTACTAACTCTCTCAAACACATTCCATAGTCATCTACGAACTCTTCTTTTGCAAATTCCTTAAACCATTCGAGAGTTTTAGGTGGAACTCTGCTGATGTTAATAGCAAATTTCCACCTTTTCTCAAATGCCTGTACTACTTGTTCAGTCATCAGCTATAAGCATTCAATGCAGCTAAACCTGCAGAACCTCCATCTGTTGCTGAGTCCATAATTATGTTCCCTGTTGCATCTGTATGGAATGCTGGTCCTTTGAATTTCACTTCTGCACTAACAACTTTGTCATCAAATGATTCCTTATAAGATACCATTCTAGCATGCTTAAAAGTTAATCTTCTAGATAGATTTCCTGCTGTAGTAGCTCTACTCGCTGCTGTCATTGTTGTGTCGTCTGAATACAAAATAACAACTCTGAAGTCCTCTTGGTTTGTAGATATTGTATCTGTTGGTGAGGTTACTGTACTCCAGTTTGCATCTATATTAAAGAATCCTTGAATTAAATCCTTACTATAAGCAAATCTTGTATCTGTAGGGTATATCTTAAGAGTTATTTCATAGTCTGGTTGTGGTGTTTTCTTCCAAAGTCTGGCTCCACTCAACATTACTACTCCTTCTCCGTCTCTATCCCCCATCTCTGGTGTGATCTCTTCTACAATTGCAGCGAATTGATAGGCAGTTCCACTTATAGCTTGTACTTCTACTAAAGCTATTTCTTGTAATACTCCTTCTGTTGCGGTCATTCTTCTTCCTCCTTAGATTTTGTTTTTTTCTTTTCCTTTTTCTCTTCAATTAACACAAAACCTGCCATGTGATCTGGCAACTCTTCAACTTCTGCTATACTTCCTGGATTTAAATCTATTCTTCTTTCTCCATCATAAAGTGTTACTCCTTGTTCCCCTGTCCATTTGATTTTCATATTTTACGAACCTCCTGATTCATGTAATTTTTCAAACTGTTCTTGGAAGCCAAGAACGACTTGCTAACATAAGGTTTAGGAGTGAAATATATATATCCTCCTTTAACCCTTCCTCTTTTGTCTCTAAAAACTCTTGATTTATTTACTGTTCTTTTAACAGAAACTCTTTGAGCCCAGTCAAGAATTCTTCTACCTTTCTTAATTGAGAAATAGTGTGGTCTAGCCCTATCCATGTATAAAGCTGCACTGTTACCCATTAACCTCCCAATAGATCCACCTGAAGGAATATTCTCCCAGTGAATTGAATTAATGGTTCTATTAGTGTATCCTTTGCTTACAGAAGCGAAACTAGATTTAGCATTTCTTTCAAATATCTGTTTACCCCATCTGTTGATTGCACTTCTAAATCTTTTTGGTCCTTGAATCTTTATTCTAGTTATCTTATCTCCC
>CEPX01197341.1_pt1 | contig 12032 bp, 13 predicted proteins | sample 361361 | NCBI WGS metagenome assembly CEPX01 (sample SAMEA2619974, study PRJEB7988) | marine metagenome | biome: marine biome (ENVO:00000447); feature: mesopelagic zone (ENVO:00000213) & marine oxygen minimum zone (ENVO:01000065); material: "saline water (ENVO:00002010), including plankton... | reverse complement strand
AAAACAACTGATTTAATTGAAGAGAATTATGGTATCAAGATAGACATTGAAAATCTTCCCTTAGATGATAGGCCTACTTTGGACTTGTATACTTCTGGCAAGTTGGCAGGGGTTTTTCAATGCGAATCATATCCGATGCAGCAGACAATGGTTCAGATTGTAGTAGATAAATTTGATGATGTTATGGCTGCAATTGCATTATTTAGACCTGGCCCAATGGATTCTATTCCAGATTATTGTTCTAGAAAGCATGGACACCAAAAGGTTGATTATTTTCATCCGTCTATTGAACCTCATGTAAAACCATATTTAGAAAAAACTTATGGCATTTTAGTTTATCAAGAACAGGTAATGCAAATTTGTAACTCTTTGGCAGGATTTAGCAAGCAGGAGGGTTATGTAGTTATTAAGGGCATTGGTAAGAAAAAAGTTCATATTATTAACAAGTATAAAAATCGTTTTATTGAAGGGTGTGTGGACAAGAAGGTTCCAAAAGATGTTGCCGAGCAGTATTGGGAAAAATTTATTACTCCGTTTGCATCTTATGGGTTTAACGCAAGTCATAGCTGTTGTTATGGATTTATATCTTGGATTACAGCATACCTAAAAGCTAATTATCCAGATGAGTTTGCCTGCTCTTTTCTTAATACAGAATTGGGTAGGGCTAACTATGATAAAATAGAAATGATGGAGAAAGACGTTAAGCATGGCATGGACATAAAAATTCTTTCTAAGACTATTAATGATTGCGATGTAGAATATACAATTGTTAGAAAAAAAGATCCATCAATGAATATACAGCAGACAGAAATTAGGCCAAGCTTAACATGTAAAGGCTTGGGAGTTAATGCTGCTGCAAATATAGTTGAAAACAGGCCTTATAAAGACATTAAAGAGCTTGCTCAAAAAACAAATACAAGATTAGTAGATAGTGATGGAGTTTCTGCATTAATTGATAATGGATATTTTAAAGGGAGCCGAGGGATAAAGATCAAAGACCAAATGATTGACACTTTTGTAATGATTCGTGCAGATATGAAAAAGTCTGGCAAAAAAGGACTTGGCGGAATCCAGGATTTGTTTGATTGATTTTTAAGTGGCAAACGTTAGGGTATACTTAAATAAAAGGAGGCTTATTTGTGCCAAAAAAATCTATTATCAAGAAAAGAATAAGCAGGAAAATACAGACTCAGACTTATGAAAATCTTGAAATACATTGTGAGTTTGAAGAAGAGGTAGAATGGGATACTATTGCCGAACGCCGAGAAAAATCTCAAAAGATTTCAAACTTACTTATGCTTGATTTTAAGCAGACAATGAAAACAGCTTTAGAAGAATTAGAATTGCATAGAAAGAATGCAACAGTGACAACCCAGAAGCAAGATTAAAAAAATGGCAATTGAATTAAAAGACGATATCCGAGATATATTTGAAATATCTTCTACAAAGGGTATAGATGAATCTTTTGACGATAGAGATGCTATTGCAGATATAGATTTTGCTGCTAGATCAGATGAAGTCTCTGGAGTAGTAAAAAAGGTTTCTGACAAGGCAACTACTTTAGAAATTACGGAAAAAAAAGAAATGGCTAAAGAAGAATCGAAATCGTCAGAAGATTTGCTAAAATCTTCTATTGAACAGGGAGAGGGGCAGGAAAAGGAGGCATATGGTGACGATATTTTTGGCGAATTTGACCCAGACGCTGAGACCGGGAAAAAAGATGAAAAAGTTGAAGAAAATGATGAAAAAAGCAACAGGAAAGAAGAAGAAAATGTCGATAGTGATGTAATGGAAAATGACGCTAAAACAGCGGAAAAACAAGAAGAAATTATCTCTAGTCAGGTTAAGAATGATGTCAAAATTGAAGACGGAGAAATTCAATGGCTTTTTAAGCCTCCGTCTGATAAATATAAGTTCTTTTATGAAGAGAAAAAGAGCATATTGGCAACCATTATGCCTGATGGGCAAATAACTTATAATGCATGGATGAAAGAGTTACAAAATAGCGCAGTAGACATATCTACTTTGGAGCTTTATGACTTAAAAGAGATACACGCTAAAACGGTAGAAGTCCAAAAGGTTAGAGATAGAGTTCAAGAAATTGCATTGCAATGTAATGCCCAGTATTTTTTATGGGAAAGGTCTCTTGAGCTTTTTAGAGGATTGTTGTCAAGAATAGAACCAAACCTTAAACCAGCTAGCGCAAGGGAGGGATTGATATATGAGCATATGAGAGATATGGAGTTGTATTTTACAAGGTTAAGATCTATACACAGATCTTCTGATCATGTCTTAAAAACTTTAGAATTAGCGTTTGAGACATTAAGCAGGCAAGTAACTATTGCATTGCAAAATAGAGAACCAGTAGAAAGATATTCAAAACATGATGTTAAGCAACAGAAACAACGATTAGAAGAAATTACACAAGTTAAAGAAGAAATGGTCAAGCAGCAATTTGCTGATTATGACAAACTAGAAGATGGGGCAGAGTCTAAGCCACCACCGAAGAAGACAGGAGTTGTTGAATGGGATGAATAAACAAAATTACACTACTATCGCGTTTACTATTACACTACTATTACACTGTTTATTTAAGGAGCTAACACATGGCTAAGACAGGTATCGTAAATTGGGAAGAGGTTGATTCACCGAGAACAGGGTCATCTTCAACGGGCCAAAATGACAGGCCAAAACCAACCTTTTTAAGGTTAAAAGCAAATGAGCAATATGTTATACGTCCGCTTGCTAAACCTATGGAAGTTTGGAAGTATTTTACTCAGCTAAACGGGGGAACTAGATCTGCTATTGTAGAAGATGCAGAGCAATGTCCAGTAGCGAAAAGTCATCCAGATCTTGAAGCAAAGCAAAAATTTGCTATTAATGTTATTGATAGATCTGATGGCGAGCTTAAAGTTTTAGAAGCCCCTCCTTCTGTGTTTTGGGGCATGAGGGATTGGGCCAAGATGACAAAGAAAAAGCCAGGAGGTTCTGACGTTGGCGGCGATTTCTGCATTAGTGTTCAATTGCCGCCTGGCAAAAACAGGATGCAGACTAAGTATTCTATTCAGTTTATTGAGCCAACACCTTTAACTGATGAAGAAAAGAAAATGGCGATGGAAGATCCTGGCTTATGGGATTTAGAAAAAGTTTATAAGCCCCATACTCCAGAAGAAATTGAAAGATTGTTGTTTGGAACTGTAACCGATAATCCAGAATCTTCTTCTGATGGAGAGTCGAAAGCGGATGACGATGTTTTTGAAAATGAAAATAAAGCTCAGGTACAGTCAGAACCTGAAGCAGAACCAAAGACAGAAGCAGTTGTTGCTAAAGATGAAGATTTAGCTTGGTAAGGAGGTAGTCATGGCCCAGAAAGATGAGTTTTTACTTAAAAATAAAATGCTGAAAGGCTTTATTCGTAAAGGAGCTAAAGCAGGAAATAAAGGTTGGATATCAACCGGCCATTTTGATCTTGATTTTTCAATTAAATACGGAAAGCTTCCAGGCAATGCGGACTTTGAAGACCTTGATCCTCCATATGATCCGACTAAACAGCTTGGTTTACCATTAGGTCGTATCGTAGAGCTTTTTGGGCCAGAAGCTGGAGGCAAGTCTTCATTGGCCTATAGGATTTGTGGCTATGCCCAAAAGATGGGTGGCATAGCCGCATGGATAGATACAGAGCATTCTTTTGAAGAAAGTTTAGCGACATTAAATGGTTGCGATGTTGATGAATTGCTTTATTCAGAATTATATGATCCAGATGATCCAGAGAAAAGTTTTTTCGCTGAAGACATCATGGATAACATGATAGAGCTATGCAAAGCAGGTGTAAAAGTTATTGTTCTTGATTCTATTGCTAATTTAGTTAGCAAAGTTCTTGATGAACGAAACGCAGAACAACAGAATATGGCATTAATAGCTAGGCTTTTATCTGGGCAGCTTGGGAAAGTGGCTCATTACGCTAACAAAAATAATGTTTTAGTTGTATGTATCAATCAGATAAGAGAAAAAATAGGCGTTATGTATGGTAATCCAGAAGTTACTCCTGGCGGTAAAGCTTTAAAGTTTAATTCTTCTGTAAGAATAAAAATTGCAAAGATAAATAAAGCAGAAGAGGTTATATGGAGAGATACTGAAAACGATAAAGAGATAATTGGACGCTATAGTTCAGTAACATTGATAAAGAACAGAATGGGACCGCCAGCGCTTGATGGCAAGGGAAAAGATATTCATATAAAAATTCCTATATACTATAAGCCATATTTTCCTAATTTGGCGGAAAGATTATTTGATACTGCAAGGCAATTAAAAATTATTACTCCCCGTTTAGATGTATTTACATGGAAAAGTAAAGAAATGAAAATTGATGGCAGGGGAGCTTTTATTGCAAAGGTTCAAGATGATAAGTTAGAAAGCGATCTCTTAAAAGAGATACAAGAAGTAGCAAAAGAAAACTTGGTTACTTTGCCGCCTGAGATTATATTAGCTGCGCTTGAAATGGAAAAGAAGAAGAAGAAAACTGATGCCAAACCTAAGCAGGAGCGTATTTCCAAATCATCAAAGACTAGCCATAGTAAAGTTGGCCAAGGAAACGCTGCATAGCCATGAAGGGCGAGAAGCTCTTAAATACCTCACTGAAGAGAGAGGTATTTCTATTGACGTTTTAAAGAATTTCGATGTTGGCTATTGCCCTGCTCGCGTAGATCATGAATTAAAAAACAGGATTATAACGCCTATATATGATGTCTATTGTAACCTGGTCGCTTTGTCTTCTAGACATCTGAAATATAAAAGCTTTTTTCATGAAAGCTATGATAAAAGTTTTTATTTATATGGGTTACATGCTGCTAAACGTGATATTATATGTTATAATAAAGCAATTGTTGTAGAAGGGGAGTTTGATGCTTTATATTTGCATAGTCATGGATTCCCTATAGCAGTTAGTATGAATGGAAGTTCGTTTGGATTCTTTCAAACTTCTTTGTTATCCAGATATTGTAGCAATATTTACGTTATTTTTGATGCAGACAAAAAACGAGAACAATCGGTAAAGAGAACAAGAGAGATGTATAAAAGGATGGGATTTGGCGGATACGGGATTAACTTTTTTCTTGTTTATTTACCAAATGGCTGTGATCCTGATGATTATCTTAAAGAAAATGGCAAAGAAGCATTTATTCATTTACTCCAGAATAGCGTAAAGGTAAAATAATGGCAGACCGTACATATCAACCGCAGGAAATCACTTCAGTTTTAGGTTCTGTAGATACTTTTTTGCGATGGAAGCAAGCTAAAGATAAAAGTAAGCGAAGTTACAAGTATTACCATCCATCAGAGTTCGGTAAAGCTCAGCCTTTGCATGCTAAAATACAAACTCCCACTGGTCCTATTAGTATGGGGGATATAAAAATAGGATTTGAAGTGTGCGCCCCAGATAGTTCTGTTAGTGTAGTAGACAAGATTCACGCTCAAGGGCTAAAAGAGATATATAGGGTAGTGTTTGCCAATGGAGATTATGTTGAATGTTGCGAAGATCATCTGTGGGAAGTAGATAGTTTATATATGGGTTTTAAGTATCCAAAAATCATGTCTTTAAAAAATATTATGAAAAAGTATATTTCAAAAAGTGGAGCAAGGATATATTTTTTAAATACCCCGTCTCCAATTAAGATACATGCATCTATTTCTGATGAGTTAATTTCTTCATATCTTATGGGCGCTCTTCTGGGGGATGGATGTTTTAATTGTAGCACACCAGAAATTACAAATATTGACGAAGATCTTATAAATAGGGTTCATGAAGAACTTACTAGCAATGGGTATTTCCTGACTACCAGGCCTAGCGGGTATCATCACCATTTCTCTCATCGATATAATAATGAATATAATAGCAAACCTAATATATATAAGCAAGGTCTTATTAAGTTGGGATTATGGAAGATAAAAACGTCAGAAAGATTTGTGCCAAATATGTATTTGTATAGTTGTATAGAAGACAGGTTCGAGTTAATACAAGGACTAATGGATACAGATGGAACGGTGTCTAAAAAGGGATATCCTAGTTTTTGCACTACTTCTAAGACTTTATCGCAGCAATTCAAGTGGTTAATAGAATCTATAGGAGGATATTGCAATATATATTGCAAGAAGACTATCGGCTCTTTAGCCTATGATTGTTATATTAGTTATAGCAATCCTTCAGATTTATTCCATATTCAGAGAAAGAAAAAACGAGCATCACAAAAAGATGGTAGAGTAATCAGGAGATATATAGCAGATATTATTCCTATTGGCAAAGCAGAAACTCAATGTATCACGGTTCATCGAGATGATGGTTTGTATTTGACTGATCATTGTATTATTACGCATAATTGCTTGCGTAAGGCCCAATATAAGCGATATGAAGAACTTGGGCTTATTAAGGTCAAACATGAGGTCTTTGATAGTAAAAAATTAAGGCTGTTTGATAAGGGCCACAATATGCATAATCGCTGGCAAGGCTATTTTGCAGAAATGGGTATTCTTAAAGGATGTTGGACTTGCAAGAATCCTTTATGTTCTTTTGAATACGGAATAGAAGAAACTCAAGGCGTTTTTTGCCCTAAAGTATGCGATGAATGCGGTTGCGAACGATTTAAGTATAAAGAAATGCAAGTTTTCAGTAAAGAATTGAAATTTAGAGGTAATGTTGACCTAATTCTTGATTTTGCTAATTTTAAAGAAGATCAGTTTAATGGAGTTAGGCCTGCATTTAATATGGATAGCCTTCCTAAAAAGCCAATTGTTGTTGATATGAAAACTGCGAATGATGACCAATTTAAAAGAAAAGTTTTGGCCAAAGGGGTTCATCCTGAATATATTGTTCAATTACTTATATACATACATTTGCTTAACTGCGAATATGGTATAATTATTTATGAGAATAAAAACAACTCTGAGCTAGCTGCATACAAAATTGATCGCGATGAAGAAAAATTTAAGTTAATTTCAGAGCAGGTTCTTTTGTTAGAGGCTATGTCTGAAACTAAGGTTTTGCCGCCGCCAAGGCCAAAAACCATATCTGATTATGAATGCAAGTATTGCGAGTTTGCTCCTCATTGTAAGAAATGCTCAATATGGAATGATCCTGATCTACAGGATAAGAGAGAAAAGTTCTATAAAGAGTTGCTGTAAATTTAAAATTCATTAAAGGACTATTTGTCATAATGTCGAATAGTAATATAGTAATACAGCGTGGAGGTATTAAAATATGATGACAATATCTGTTAAAATATCAAAAGATAGGTTAAAATACCTTAAGAAAATGTCACATTCTTTGTCTCTTGATAGAGATGAGGACTTAAGTGTTTCTGATCTAGTTAGAGAAGCTTTAGACCAGACATATCCAATGCCTGTAAGTGCTAAGAAGATAGAAGATGATTAGTTTTAAATATAGAATTTATCCAAATAAAGAGCAAGAGCAAAAGTTGTCAGCGACTCTTTCAACCTGTAGACATACATATAATAATGCTCTTGAAGAAAGAGTTAATGCTTATAAGAAGGATAAAACTTCTTTATCTTATGTAGACCAGGCGAAACTATTGACTAAAAATAAAAATGAATATCAAAAGAAAGTTTTTACCCAAGTACTCCAATCTACTTTAAGGCGTCTTGATGTATCGTTTAAGAGATTTTTTAAAGTAAAGATAAAAGGGAAAAGGATCGGATATCCAAGATTTAAATCTGAAAATCGTTTTAGGTCTTTTTGTTATCCGCAACACGGGTTTAAAATATTAAATGATGGATCGCATATAAAATTATCTAAAATAGGAGATATTAAATTAAGATATAGTAGACCAACTGAAGGAAAAATAAAAACATGTATTGTTTTGAAAGATGTTGATCAGTGGTTTATAATAATAGCTTGCGAACAAGACGAGTATAACGTTGCTAGTAATAAACCAACTATTGGTATTGATGTCGGTATTAAGCAGCTTGCTACGTTATCTGATGGTAACATAATTGGTAATCCAAAACATTTAATTAAATCACAAAAGAAATTAGCAAGACAACAAAGATGGCTATCAAGAAAGAAGAAAGGTTCTAAAAATAGAAATAAACAAAGAATTAAAGTGGCAAAAGTTCATCGTAAGATTAGAAGGCAGAGAGATGATTTTTTGCATAAAACATCTCATTATCTTTCTAATAACTATGGAACGATAGTGTTTGAAGAATTAAATATTGGCGGCATGCTTAAAAATCATTGTTTAGCAAAAGCAATTTCCGATGCCTCATGGTATAAGTTGATGCAATTAACAACCTACAAAGCTGCAAAAGCTGGTAGTGTTGTTGAATTTGTAGATGCTACAAATACTACTCAAAATTGCTCGTCATGTGGTAAGAAGGTTAAAAAGGAGTTAAAAGATAGGATACATAATTGTCCGCATTGTGGTTTAGTAATGTGTAGAGATTTAAATGCGGCTAAAAATATAAAAAGTAGGGCAGGAAGTGTCCGAACTAATAACGCTCATGGAGACATTGTAAGACCTAATGCTTCGCTTAATAGGCAGGGGAGTATAGGCAGTTGTCGTTGAAATGAGAATCTCCCAAGAACATCAAGAAGGTAGGGCTTCAACGTTTCCCTTATGTTATCCGGGGAGCTTCATAAAGAGTTATTGCAGTAGAGGACGATAATAAAAATGAATTACTATTTTTTTGTGGAGAAAAATTATGTCAGAGACAGAAGTTGTCGAAAACGATCAAGCATTGCTGTTAGTAAGCGGGAGCAGGGGTGAAAAGGGTAGAGATAAAGAATATGTTAAAAAACTTGCAAATGCTGTTTTGCAAGTTCTACATAAGCATGATGTAGTCCGCATGAGATGTGTTGGGGCTGCTGCTTTAAATAACGCGACAAAAGCGTTTATTATTGCAAGAGGTGAGTGCCTGAAAAAAGGAGAAAGACTTGTTTCTGAAGATAGTTTTACGACTGTTATGTTTGAAAGCGGAGAAAAGACAGGTATATTAAAAGAAATTACAGCTTTATCTAACGATATAGAGAAACCAGTGGTGGTGGAGGGGAACGCATAAATTGGTTTGTTTGGCTACTAATTCATTTTGATAAGCGCTGGAGCATATCAAATCTGTTACCTAATTTTCAGATGGTAGCCTACACTATTATTCAAACCAATTGAACTCAGGGTAAGGGAAACTAAGCCCTGAGTTTTAGGAGATAAATATGGGTATTGAGCAAGATGCGGCAGTCGGGCAGTCAGAGGTAGCTCAGGCTATGCAGGCTAATGATCCAAAGGCTTTAGATGACCTCCATAGTATAGAAGCAGTATTGTATATTGTAAAAGAGCTTGAAGAACAAATTGCAAATCTAAAAGAGTTAAAGAAAAAGAGAACCAAAGCAATTGATAGGCAAATGGATAAGTCGTTAGAAAAGATTGAGTTTTTGAAATCTATGATTTTTGAGACTTTAGATAAGCATAAAGAAAAACAAGTAAGATTCCCTGGGGTTGGTTTGGTTTCTGCTCGTAAACCTAAGACAAAATATGAAGTTTCTAATCATGAAGAGTTAATAAAATATTTGAAGAAGCATGATCCTAATTCTCATGATGATATAATTTCATGGTCAAGAGAAGCACAAGTAAATAAGCACGAACTAAATAAGGTAATAGCAAAATGGGATAAGCAGGGGTCATTGCCTAGTTTTGTCAAAAAAGATGATGGATCGGATAAAAAAGGCGTAACTATTAGATTTGATACAGAATCAGATGATGTAAATGAAGATTATGCAGATATGGCAGATGAAGTTCAAGATTTAGATTTTTCATGAAGCAAAAGAAACTAAATATTGATAAAGTATTTGAAAGACTTCAAAAACTATATAGTAAGATACCTGGAACAGAGGGCTGTATGGAGCATATCAACAAGCCAAAAGAAGAAGGCGGCTGTGAAGGTTGGTGCTGTTTGCACCAAAATCCTCAAGTTTTACAAGTTGAGTTTTTAAATACCTGGGGAAGAATTTGTAAAGAATGGGCAGTAGATGATATTGCTAATTTGGTAGAAGGATGTTTAAGGGCGTATGTCTCAGAGGTTCCTACAAAGGGGTGCGTCTTTTTTGACAAAGAGTCTAAGTTGTGTAGGCAACATAAGACTCGTCCATATAATTGTCGCATATATGGTATAATTCCAGAAGAAGAGTTTAAGCCAAGATATGATAGATTAAAAGTTTTATACCAAAATGAACCATTAGCTGTTATAAAAGAGCAGTGCGATTTAGTATCTGTTAAGGGAAATAGTAGGCGTCCTACGGTTGATGATACTGCGAACTGGTGGCTATCTTTAACTAAAATTGAAGAAAGTATTGGAGTCCCTAGAAAACGTATGAATGATGAGCAGGGAGGAACCTACAGAACCTATCATGACCATATTCTGTTACATTTATTTGAAATAGATATTTTAGAACAGTTCCAAAATTTGAGGCTTCATGGCAATCATATGGAAAAAGAAACAACTATTAAAACTTTTATGGAGATTGCAAGAAAGAATTTAGTCGATATATTCAGTAAGAAATAATATGTCTAAAAAAAGAGTTGAAATTTTGGAAACGTATTACGATGAGAAGAAAGATTTAGTGCAGTGGATGGTTAGAGATGTTGAAACTGATAAAAAAGTTGTTTTATGTTGGCCTGGATCAGATTTAGGATATGCTGTTGGAGTGAAACAGGAATTGCCACCAAAATTGATTAGGAAGTTTTGTAAAGATGTGGAAGGCAAAACGATTAACTTAGTCATGGAGGCAGATATTAAAGAATTGGACGTAAAAGACTTTGGGAACTTAGACGAAGCTGCTTTGCGTAAGCATCATGATGTTTTTGATAAGTATCCATATCATGAAGTTATTAGTACATTAGAAGAGCAAAACCAGTTTAAGGATGCTCAGAAAGTAGATCAGAAAAAGAACAAGAAGTACCCTTCTATTTTGGATTTTGAATAGTATGAAAATAAAGATTAGAATTTTTGGAGCAAAGGAGTGCAAGAACTGCCAGAAAATTGCAGATGGCCTTAAAGCTCATGGCATATCATATGATTTTGTTGATGCTAAAGCTTCAAATACTCAAAGTTTTTGTGACAAACATGGCGTTAATACATTGCCTCATATTCAAATACTTGGAGATGATAATACAATGATTCATGAACATGTTGGTTATTTAGATCCTACTATTATCAAAGCTATTATTGAACAAAATTAATCTCCAGTTGAAACTTGTTTTCTTTTATAGGTTATCATGGAATTAAACGAAGAACAAAATATAGCTGCAAATCATATTAATGGTCCATGTTTGGTGGTCGCTGTTCCTGGTAGTGGCAAGACAAGGACAATAGTTGAACGTACAGCTAGACTTGTAGAAGGTGGCGCTGATGAACGTAAAATACTTAGTATTACGTTTACTAATAAAGCTGCGGATGAGATGAAATTTAGGATTTGCGACCGGCTCGGGGTTGATAGGTCTCGTTCGTTTATAGGAACATTTCATGCGTTTTGCGTTCAAGCTATACGTCGCTTTGGTGATCGTATAGGTTATACTCCAAAGTTTACTATTGCTGATGATAAAGATCAAAAAGATCTTATTAATCAAGTTGCTAGACGTATGGGCATTAAGCTGGAAAAGGGGATCATATCTTTAGTAGCAATCGCTATTAATAAGCATAGGGAAGCTATAGAAGAAGATGATGACGACTTGCTAGATGCTTTGCAGGGAGATAAAACCCTTGTTAATATTGCTAATGGATATGTAGAATATTTACATGATTCAAACATGCTGGACTTCAGTAGTATTTTAACTGAAATGGTAAGGCTTTTGCAAGAGGAAAAAGAAGTAGCTGACAGGATAAACAAACGCTTTGATTACGTTCAGGTAGACGAAGTTCAAGATACTAATTACGCTCAGTTTTATATTGCGGAAAAAATAACAGCAGGCCATAATAACTTGGTTATGGTAGGTGACACAGATCAAAATATTTTTGGTTGGCGTGGTTCAAGAATT
>CEPX01015387.1_pt1 | contig 12032 bp, 2 predicted proteins | sample 361361 | NCBI WGS metagenome assembly CEPX01 (sample SAMEA2619974, study PRJEB7988) | marine metagenome | biome: marine biome (ENVO:00000447); feature: mesopelagic zone (ENVO:00000213) & marine oxygen minimum zone (ENVO:01000065); material: "saline water (ENVO:00002010), including plankton... | reverse complement strand
GATATAGACCGAGGGATTTTTTTGATACTCGCAAATTCATACTGCCGTGGGCAGGTACGATACGTACTAAGTTTAGAGAAGGAGAAGGGCACACGTACATTCTACCGCTTCTTTTCCTTTGTCCACACACCAGTGGTTCTTTTATTGTAAAAATGCAGCATAATCTCCGGAACCGTCTCACTCGTAAGTTTTCCATCAACATCTGTACCATCATCAAGTTTTTTATGGCCAGACAGAACACTCACAAGTTCTTCTAAGAATGCCTCCTGATTTTTTGCATTTAAGAAGTATTCCTTAATACCCAAGAAGAGTTCCACTTTCCAGTACTCCTTTTTTGCTTCCTTATCCTCCTGTTGCAAATTTACTTCGTGATCACAGAGATCAAGAATTTCTTTCACTGCCTGAAGACTCAAGGCATTGCCTGACTCCTTGCCATAAGGGACAGTAAGGCTACGGAAACCTGCCCTATCAAGATTTCTTTTGTACTCACGAATATGTCGTATGGAATTATTAGTATCTTCAAAATGCCATTTATCATCTCTATTTTTGCTAAGAACACGCAATGGAATTACATGATCCTCTTTTGGTGTATTAATCCCATGCGTGAGAGACGGGCCTGCAATATCCCAGTCTTCCGAGAGAACAGCATCTTTCCGAAGAAGACGGATAATTCCTCCATGTCTCTCTGTTCCGAAATCTGTCTTTTCTATTCGGATAGGTGAAAGGCAGTACCTATAACTCAATTTGGTCTTAGGATCGGTATGTCCATACCACGTCTGTAGTGCATTCTCTGTATCCTTCCTGTTAACTATATTTGCAAAAGTGTATATCCCCTTCTCTTCCATTGCCTTGTCTGCTGAAGCTCGGAAAGACTCAAACTGTTTCTTGGAACTTTCTGACACACCATAGGTATGAATCATGAGATCCATTACAGAGAACATTGTGGCATTAGATCCAGCATATAATGTATGAGTATTCAATCCTTCAGCACGTTTCCAATCCTTTCGAGCTACTTTGTCTGCATATGAATCTACTGTACTTTCCATGTTGTAACTTCCGGAAACACGCCCTTTCCCTATCTCCTGAGCCTTGTCTAAGACACTGTTAATAGTCTTAAAGAAGTCTTTGAGAATGGCATTATTCCATGTTGTAATATTATTCTCCTTAATATGATCTTTAAGCATAAGCGCAATACACTTTTTCTTACACTCAAACACTGGAGAATGCCTAAATGCAGAATCGTATTGACGCAAATCAAAGTGAATATCCACAAGCTCCTGACAATCAGAGAGTGGCATTTCTGGACTGATGGCGGCAGTTTTCATGTGCTCTTTTATCACTTCATCACGCAGGGTCTTTTCTATGCTACCAAGCGTAGAACCAGCCCCATACGTATCCTTTTTTTCCTCCTCTAGTAAGGTCAACTCCCCATCATACGTTGAGTGCGCCTCCATGCTTCTAATAAGAAGCTTAAGGAACATAGATTTGTTTGACGCCTTTTCGTACTGCAATCGAATAGCGCTCATAAACCGATTACGCTTATGTACCATCTCAGTATCAACGCCATAGAGATTAAGTATGCTCATCAAAGGGGCAAAGTATGTTTTTTCGTTAGCTGGATCTGTTTCTTCAGAAGGCTTTGTAAGATGAATATAGAGATTCCTAGAAAGAGTCCTGTAGAGCTTCATGGTTTCTGGATCATTATCACATGCTTCGGCCCACTTACTACTATCACTACCAAATCCTCCTTCATTTCTAAAGCGAAGCATTTTCCCTTGCGTGAAGTACGTTGAAGAAAGTTCATCTCCATTCTTATTTGTAACCCTTATAAAGTTAGCTCTTGGACCAAATTTGGTATATTTCCTCTTCGTACCATCAGGAAGCTCATACGATCCAGTAGCACCTTTGCTGCTAAATTCAGCACCTTCAGTCATTTGTATGTAGACGTCTTGCGCTACATCATCAATGTACATTGTGCTCTTTCGCATGCTGTTTGCATAATCAACCCGAACAGTCTTAGAGCTCTTTTCGGAAGTACCAAGAACCTTCTCACGCTTCTCTATATCTCTTTCGTATGTCAGCAATCGTATCGGAAGATTAGATTCTGCCATTCCAGGAACTTTTACATTGAGAATAACACTATTGCTGGCACCTCTTTGCCTAGAAACAATATCTCCGAAACTGTAGGTACCATCCGTTCTTTGCGAAACGCCACTGAGTGATACTGTGCCCTCTGGTGGCTGAAGAATTTTACCTTTTTGTTTTACCGAAAGATGCACTCGATCATCTGTATCAATATTGACTATCAAATGCCCACCCCAAATACTGTACTCTGTCTCACCATCGGGATTAAGGGTGATGCGTTCTTCCATAAATATACTGTCTACCTCTGCCTCAACAATTCCACCACGTTGCATAAGGCTTTCGAGTAGCTCTCTTAGGAAGACCTGTTTATCTGCAGCTTCACGATAGGAAGGAAGTAGTTTCTCCATAAGAATCTTTGATGTACTTTCTCCCTTAGTAGTTATTTCGTATGGGAAGAGCTGAAGTATTCTCTCAATAGAAGCTTCTGGGCTACCAAGTGGTATTGTCATTATCTGCAATATTCGCTCTCGTTGAACAAAAGTGTATCGAGCACTTTGGAATATTTCATGCACACTACCAAATGTAACAAACTCATCTGCAGGTACATCCTTGCCATCTTTAGCATCAAAGTGGATACGATAGGTTTCGATACCATTGGTACGATTACTCGGTACAACCATATTCATCTCCTTCTTTTCTCCTTTTACATACATGGTGTACTGCGTTGTTTCTGGCTTAAAGAACTCTCCTCTGCGTGCAGAGTAGAGAACGGTTGCCTTCTTTCCCGTAGCTTCATCAGTAAATGCGAGAACATGGACGGGCTTTGGCTCCCCGACATCATCATATTCAAGGCCTGCATTAATGTATTTGTATGATGATAACAAATGAGTTTTGCCGCTACGATCAAGCTGTTGCAATATGTCATCTACATCTTCCTGGTTTCGCTGTTTCAGCGTAGTAGAGATTTCTGTACCGATTTTTTCTGGATCACCAAATTGTTTCCGGAGAGTGGTCACGTCTTTCAGTCGAGCACCGTGTAATGTTTCACCGGTAATAAACGTCCACTGCTTCCAGCTACCATCATCATTCTTTTCGGTTCTTGTAGCAACAGCTGCATTTCTTCGTACAGTAGATAATCTGTGCACTGTACCTCCACTAGTAGTAACATAGCTGGCTATTGCAGTGATATTTCCATCTTGTGCAGTTCCAAACTCTACAAATACCGCATCGGGGTTCCTCTCATATGGCATACCAGGATCGTGGTGTGCTGGAATAGATAGAGATTGCAAGAGTTCAAATTCCGGAGATCCAGGCTCAAAGCGCAAAGCAGGAGATCCATTCTTATTTTTCATTACAGAAAGGTACAACAGTGGAGACTGCTCTTTACCGTAATACAGCGCCATTTCGATAAGAGGATTTCTTACATATCCTGGTAGTGCATTTTCTGGAGTTTTCTCATTATGTATCTGTGAAAGCTCTACTGCCTCCTGCGAAACACGACGAGAACTGATACGTTCAACAGAACTGAGTATTGCTGCCTTGTTACGATCAGTTGGATAATCAATCCCCGCATTCAAAAGCCACTCGCCATATTCGATATGTTCCAAATCATGCGTGCTTCTTTCTGACTCATAAACAAAGTACGGGTTTTTATAGAGTACTGCTGCATTACGCAACACAAACGAACGGCCTTGGTCATCAACAAAGAATGCTGTTGCCACCACTACATGATCCATTTCCTGTGCATCTATAAGAGATTTTCTTTCGTCCTCTACAGTCTTATCGCGCACATGATTACCCTCTTGGAAAACGATGGACTTCAGATTTTTCTTGGTAAAAATCGGGTGATCTGTAGGCAAGCTTCTGTAGAGACCCTCTGATGCTTCTTTAATTCTTTTATTGCGATGCTTTGCGCTACGTAGCTGCTCTTCGTACTTATCTGGATCTTCCTCTTGGAGCGCCTTATCTGCGCCATAATTACTCACAGAAGTAATAACTGTAGGTGGATGTTTACTATCTTTAAAGAGTAATTTTTCCCACTCTTCGTTACGCCTAAATGACTCATCTCCAAATACACGGAAATAGTGTTCAGCAGCTTGAGTAACACGCTCTCTGGAGTAACCTTCTGGAAGTCCTTTGACATACCATTTTTCTATCTGTGCAGCACCTTTGTCTTTCTCTCCCTCCATAGAACCAGTGAGATTCCAATAGGCACGACTAAAGAGGTCTGCTCTGTGCTTCTTTTCTCGTCTTCCCGAAGCTGCAAATGCCAAACTGGCAACAGCGTACTCCGTTCCAGAAGAAACTTTTTGATATCCCGGTGTTTCTGGATCCATTGCATACAGCTTTCCTATCTCCCATCCAAGCACAGGATCACCAGTGATAAATCCATATGCCTTTTTGCGCTCTGTAGCCGAGGTAAAGGAGAATGTTCCCCGCACAGGCCCCTCTTTTGTAGGATTGATGATTTCAAATTTCTTCCAAAAATCTAATTCTGATTTAAATATCCAATCCTTTTCAATACTTTTTGTTTGGCCAATTGTTCGAGTTTTTGACCGTTCACTATCACTAAGTTTCAAAAGTAATGTCATTGCTCTGGAATTATGTTTGCTCAGCTTTTCTGGATTGAGCTCAGAAAGCTTTACGCCAAACAATGTATCTTCTCCCATGCGTATTAATACACTATTGGCAGCTTCCACAGCTTCACGATAGGTTGTCAGTTCTCTGTCCAAATTATCTATTTCTGTAGAAAGAATCTCTTCCTGCGCTCTTGCTTTGCCGATAGCTTCTTCCGAAGCTTTTGTCTCAAGTAAATTAGCTATCTCCCCCTGTACTTTCTGGAGTTCTGCATACAATTTCTTCATTGGTCTTGCTTCTGTAGCAAGGTTTCTTTCTGCATCCTTCTTCATTTGGTATGCACCAACAAATCTCTGCTCCTTAAGATTTGCAATATAGAGCACAATCACATTACGCATAGCACGTGTAATAAGAGTTTTTGGAGTATCGTTTGTTAAGAGATCTCTATTCATTATCTCCTTATGCAGTTCCCCAGTATCATATCCTTCAAGTTTTGTTTCAATCATTTCGAAACGTAACATCTTATAGAATGCTGGCACAATGACTTTGCGAAAATCTGTTTCAAAGAATGTATTAATAAATTTCACATCATTCTTTTTCTCTGCAGCAAATAATTCTTTGAGAACAGAGGGTGCTTGCGTACGCAAATCATTCATCGCAACACTAAAAAGTGCTTTATCTCGAATTTTATCGAAGTCTTCTGCAGACCTACCATTACCAGTGATTTTTTCGATACCATCGGTCAAATTAATCCCCGAAGATATTTCATGTAATGCCTTAAAGGCATCACGATCTTTGTTTACTGCAGAAAGTGCATCAAATGCAACCAATAGCAACGGTGGAATGTCAGCAATCAAATCACGGGTATCCATATCTTGCCACTCACCAATAGTCCATTCGATAACTATTTCGATAATAATTCCCCCAATAGCAATCACTACACCAATGGGACCTCCCACATAGAAAGACACTCCAAGGATAGCGAGACCTGCAGCGAGACCTGCCGCTTCAAAGTATTTTGCTGTGACATTGGAATCTATACCATCTTTGATCGATCGGAGACTTACCGTGGTATTGGTTTCCTTATGTCTGTACTCATAATCCGTTCCTGCGACTCTTTCAAATCCTGCCTTTTCCATATCTTCACCCATAGAATCCATGACTTCTTTAGCACGTTTTTTTTCATCCTCTGCCTCACCAATTTTTTGGGTCATCTCGTAAAGATAGAATGCAGCAATAATCAATGGCACAGCACGACCTGCCCATTTACCAAGACGAGCACTGTTTTTAGCTGCAGCTTTTGTTGTTTGTAATCCAGCCTTTGCACTAGCTGCATCACCTTTCATAAGAGCACGCATAATTGCGCCCGCCTCATCTGCTCCTTTGCCAGATTCTGCAGCTACAGTTTTTAATGCACGCATCAATTGTGGTCCTGACTTCGCATTCTTCAATTGAGATATTTGCGAAGGTTTAAAGCCAGATCTTTTCAGAAGTTCTGTTATATATTTTGCATTTCTACCAGAGCGAAAGTACTGGTAAAAACTTTTGATACGACCCAGCTTTGTTCCTGTTGCGAGATTACGTTCTGCCTTTACGGCCATCTTCCACTTACTGCGTATCACTTTGGCAAGCTGTTGATTAGTTCTACTTTTTGGAGAAAATCCTCGTTTGATGATGTACCCCATCGTTCCAAATTGCACAGCATTATGCATCCAATCATCAGCTTCTTTCATTTCAAACAAATGTATTTCCTCTTCTCCCTGAAGTTCAAAATGCAGACCAATAACTTCATGTACTTCAATGAGTAGTTGTGACCTCAGTGCATGATATCCATCCCAGTCATTTCTGAGCTGTTCGAATGCAGTCTGTACCAAAATACGTGTTTGTCGTGGGTCTATTCCTGATGCTTCTATGTCTGCAACTGTGATGCGTTTGCTACTGGAACGTACTGCCCCAACAGAGAACAAGTCTTCGTTGCGCCATCCTGGCCTTTTTCCTTTAATTCTAAAGAGTATTTCTCTGGTTGCAGCAAGAGACTCTTCCAAATTTCCCATTTCATCTGCTGCTACAAAGTTTTCATATTTCGAACGAATGCTTTGGAGTCTTTTTGAGATATCTCGTTGAAGATCTGGATGTAATGAAGTAAACGAAACTGGTTTTCCATCGATGATAGGCCAACCGATCACAGCATAGACATTTTCGCGATATGCTCCGGTAAACCGTTCTCGCACAAATTTCATCACTGCAAGATTTGGAGGGAATTGTGCCGAGTGTAAATTCGCAAGTCTCTCTGCGAGATTTGCAATAAACTGCTCTTCGGAACTTGCTCTAGTGACAGCTTCTTTTTTTGTATACGTAAGATGTGTTGAGATGTTTTGCAATGATGCATCCGCACGTTCATTCAGCCATGCCTCCATTTGTTCTTTACGCTGAGGATTGACCTGTGTTTTGGCTTCTCCTTCTATATCTCTAGTATCCATTTGCTCACCAAATATCTTTTTAATCGTTCCAAGTTTTGCACGCGCTGAGTGGTGTTGTCCCATGAGACCACTTAGGCGTAAGTATTTCTGAAGACTCACCTGCATCTTCTTTTGCAATGTACGGAATTCACCTCTACGTTTAAGAGGATCTTTATTGGCAATATCATTCTGGTTTTCCTGAGATGCTTTACGCAATCGTTCTCCAGTCTTGGAGATAGTTTCCATCTTACCCTTATAAAACACATCCAAGCTTGCAAGGAGAGAAAGTGTCAGCTTTCCCGCAGGCAATATCCCTTCTGCATTACCTCCTGGTACATCTGATTTACAACTAAGTAGTGCATCAAGTTTGTTATCTGCTTCGATACGATCTTGCTGAGCTGTCGTATAATCAGCTTTAAGCTGCTCCCGTCTTGCGGGTGCTCCTGCATCCGTACTGGTTTTAAGTCCTTTGTATTCATCCTGAATAGAGATAATTCTTTTTTGTGCTGAAGTAAACGCCTCACTTGCACTATTTACCGCTGCAAAATGATTACGTGTATCACTCCTAAGCTTTACCTGATCTTCTGAGAGTGGCACTCCTTCGCTTGTTGCTAGAGCATTTACCTCGTAATAGAGCTCTAGCACTTTCATATATGAATGCATATCCCTTGCCATCATTTCCCTCATAGAAGCACTCTCCTGAAGATAGATCACTTTGGATTCGAGTTCTGGTTTGTCCTTAATATCTTTTATAACTTTAAGGGCATCCAAACGATCTTTATTACCCATTAAGTGATTGTACGTTCCAATGACCGTCACATTATGCTTTGATGCATTCGTCTGACCTTCTAATTTCGAAGCATTAGTAACATCCTTATCTTCCCTGAATGTTCCAATGCGTAAGCGTGCACGGGAGATATCCTTATCGGTAATTTCAGATTCAGAAGGATTCTTTCTCAGATCCTCTGTATTATCTGCTCTGCCGTTTCTGGATTGTCTTTCAGTCATTGTATAAATAATTACGGATCAAGTTCTTCTAGAGGAATATCGGGCTTTGCAGTCTTTCCACCACCTAATCGATTTAGTGCCTCTGCATCTTTCGTGTTGAGTCTATGTGGAGCAAGTTTTTCGAGCTTAAGCATCAGTAAGATGTAACTCATCTGTCCATCGAGTATGCGTTTTCCAAATACTTTGTTTTCTTCCGGTGTTCCATCTCCAAGCCATGTGTGACGGTTGTACATTTGGCGTTCCACTCCTTTGCTATCTGGAAGTGTAAGGTGCTTATACATACTTACCATAGTTGATACATGCTTCATCTGCCCCGTGTATTTATTCCATAACAAACGCAGTCTCGCTTTATCTGGTAGATCTGTGGGGTTTTTCTTTCCACTAGCGATCTCTTTTAATATTTCCTCAGAAGGTCCTGCCATTCCATGTGCGTCATACCAAGAGGGCTTAGGGTCATCAACAGGCTGTGGGATACCAATGCCTCCATCAGTAGTTGAAGCTGCTAAAGCAGGAGCAACGTAGTATGAAAAATTGTCTAACAAACTTCCTCCCTCCATAAGCATCTTTGCAATGTGGAAGCTTTTCAGTGCTTCCTGTTTCTCTTTTGAATATCCAGTAAGAGTCGGCGTACCATCCAAAAGACGTGCAATGTATTGATCATTCCTATCCTCTCCTCCTATATCTTTCGTATCTGCAATCGCGGCTTCTTCCCCCGCCTCCAAAGATGCACTCAATTGATCGACCGAAAATGGTAGATCATCATCTTTCTTCTTCATCTTTTCGTACTGTATAAGAAAATCATTACGATAGATTTTGAGTGTTGCAACCTTACCGACTAGGTCTAGATTTTGTCTCAGTCCCCAATCTTCATTAATTCTATCCGCCTCAAATCGTGCAATCATCTCATTTTTTCCTTTTATTCCAGGCATTCTTATAATTTCATCAAGATTGTTATTCCAATCTTTACGCCCTTTATAGAAAACTCGCTCCGGTGCCCTTTTACCCCCGGTCTTCTCTCGAAGTAAGAATTCTGTTAAACCCATAAATTCTTCATTTTTGTTCCAGCCAATAGCTCTTCCAAGATCTCCAATCATACGTGGTGGCATTTCTAATCCACCAATCAATCCATCGAAAAACTCTTTCGCCTGGCTATCCTCAAGGCGTTCATCTAAATACGTAGTAGCTTTATTCAAGTATTTACCACCTCCCCAGAGTGAAGCCATGACAATAAAAAATTGTACATAGGGATTTTGAATGCCCGGTATTTTCTTGATGCCAGGTATCTTTGAAGTCGCTAATCCTATCCCTTTACTAATTCCGATAAATCCAATCCAGTTGAGAGATGCTTGAATGTTATTGGGATGCTCAGAGACATAGATCGCAAAGATCATCACAGTCACAGGGTTTCTTGCCATCTCCAACATGTCTTTGAAGAAACCTTTTTGTTGTAATGCTTTAAGATTTTTGCGGATCTCTGCAATACGTGCTGGCGGTACTTTATTTTTAATCAATTCTTTTTCTATACTCTTCCAGGCATTTAAGAGTTGCTTACGTACCTCCGGAGAAAGCTCCGAGAAATCTGCTATCTCTTTAATGTACTTCGGATTACCTCTTGGCACCTCAAGCATTCTCTGAGCAAGTCGACGCATCTGCGTATTGTTTAGCTTATCACCAATGGTAAATCGACCCTCTGGCGGAAGCTTGTTATTTAATGTTGTAAGAAGCGACTTGAGCTGCGTTTCCGAAAGAGCACTCAATCCTTCCACAAATACCACACCGTCTCTGGCTAAATGTGTTCCAAGAGTCTGAAGAACTGTCTGCTGCATAGCAGGTGGCAATTGACTAAACGAACTCATGAGTCTTGCGTTGCTGATATGACGCATTTTTGAATCGTGCATTTCTTCCGCTATCTCTTCAGCTCCTTCTGCAACTCCCATATAGGCCACTTGCGAAAGCCAGCTAATGCCTACTTTCTCATCTTCAGGAATTTTTAGATATTGTTCGTACTGAGCGCGTTGCATTAGTGCGCGCACCGTAGCTGTTCTAAAGTGTTCTTTATTCTCTGCATCTAAAGAAGTTTCTCCATTAAGATTGATGAGGAATATTTGATAATCATAGGAAGACTTGTAGTCCCTCAAATCATTCATCACATTAACGCGATATGCTTCTATAACCTTCTTTTGGGAACTCGATTTCTCTGAAAGATTAGCAATCTGAGGAAGTGGAGCAGTAATATCTTGCGTCATTTTCTGGAACTGTTCTGCATTGATTACAGCATCTAGCTCCGTTGCTTTAAGTAAAATTTCATTCGCCTTCTTTGTTTTTCTCTCAAAGGAAGCAGGGTTTTTTAGAACATACTCTTCTTTCTGTTCATCGTAACGCATCACACTTTTTATGTGCGCTTGAAAAGGAACATCGAATGATTTGAATGCCTTGGCTTTCGCAGTAACTTCAGCCCACTTCTCTTTGCTAAGAGAGATTCCATTCTGACTATTTTCAAATATTCTTGTGATCTCTGAGTAGCTAGCATTATGTCTTGCCTGTGCTTCCAACAATGATGCCGGAGCATTTTCTGCAAGAGGAGTAGCACCTGTTCCTTTCAGATCAAACTCCTCAAAGAAAGATGTCATCTTGTTAAACGCATATGCCTTCTGCGGAAATTGAACGATTTTCAGTAGATTCTTCTTTTGATCATCTGTAAGTCCAAATTCAACGTTGTCTCTCGCAAGATCAAAATCATCCTGTTCCCCCTCCAGTTTTTTGCGTTGAGCAATCAAAAAGTTTGTCCCTTTTCCGGATACTGGATCAAGATGCACTGGATTATCTTCAAACCCTGCAAGAATGCTCATCAATTGCTCCTCTTTTTTATCTGTCGATTTAGAGGCTACAGCAAGCTTTTCGAGGTACTGGGCATACAGTTTATCCATCTTCACCTGCTCTGGAGAGGCTTGAGGAGAATCCCTATGTTCAGCTGCTTTTTGTGTCATTATTAGATTCAGCGAAATCTAATAATTATAGCAGAAATAGTGGTTTCAGTACAGTATTCTTTACTTGCCGATTTTGACATCGGCCTTACCATCCGTCTTAGTATCCCCAGATCTTTTCGGATCGAGCTTAGCATCCGTTCCTGCCCTGTTACTCTGCAAATCACCGGGTGTTCCTGGTGCAAATCCCGTGTCGCCAGTGCTTTTTTCTCTTGACGAATCTTGATCTCTACGTCCTAATGGCCTTTGAGAAGCGGCATTTTTAGCCATTCTGCTCTTGAGTGAAGCTAATTGCTTAGCCATTTTTCCAGACATAACTCGCGCTTCTGCGATACGAGGGGCTAATGCAGCACTTAACTTAGGGTCTACTGCCACCTGTGATTCTAGATTCTTTGCCTGTGCCTCGTAATCTGCTTCTAGTTTTGCGAGCAACTCCGCTCTCTTTTTTCCCTTAGAAGGTGGAACCAATACCCTTGTATCTGCAATGGACTTTCCTATCGCACCATGCTCCTTCTGCAATGTGGCAACGGTTACTTTAGGTTTAGCAGGTGCTGCTGGAGCTGGCTTTGGCTTTGGTGCAGGAGCTTTTTTAGTTGCAGGTTTTGGTTTGAGTAACGCAATCGCTGCAGGGTCTACACCTGCTTTTAGCAGAGCATCGGTATCTGCACCCGCCTCTATAAGACTTTCAAACGGAACTCCGCTCTTGAGGATTAAGTCGGAATAGATCTGTGCTTTTCTATCTAGACCGATTTTTCCTGCCTCCGTTGCCTTCACAGTGTCTTGGATTTCTTGCTCGGTAAATGTAGGTTTTGGTGCGGGCTTCGGCTTTGGAGCTGCCTTTGCATCGGGAGCCTTCTTAGGTGTAGGAGGGGTAGCAGGTTTTGGTTTGAGTAACGCAATCGCTGCAGGGTCTACACCT
>CEPX01003302.1_pt1 | contig 12045 bp, 14 predicted proteins | sample 361361 | NCBI WGS metagenome assembly CEPX01 (sample SAMEA2619974, study PRJEB7988) | marine metagenome | biome: marine biome (ENVO:00000447); feature: mesopelagic zone (ENVO:00000213) & marine oxygen minimum zone (ENVO:01000065); material: "saline water (ENVO:00002010), including plankton... | reverse complement strand
AAAATGTTATGGAATGGAACTATGTGAGTTTTATTGCCAAGTTATTATTGAAAGATATATTAACTTAAAAAATAATAAAGGTGATGATGTTTATTTATTAAAGGATAATAAAGAAATACCTTATAAAAAAATAAATGAATAAAGAATCTAGTTTAGTATCAAGCGATACATTATCAAAACTATGGGGTGTCACTGTTAGAAGAGTGCAACAATTGGCAAAAGAGGACATTATCCCTTCCCCCGATCAAAAGAATCAATATAATTTTGCTCAATGTAATTTATATTATATTAGATTTTTAAGACAAGCACAAAGAAAAATAGTAACAGATGATGAAAAAGAATTAAGATTAAGGAAGCTCCAAGCTGAGACTCAAATTGCAGAAGCTGATGCAGAGAAAGCTCTTGGAAATGTTGTACTTGTGGAAGATATAAAGAAAAGAGATGAAGGATTATTTGATGCTTTAAGGGCAGGAGTAATTCAAATCCCTTCTAAGCTATGTAGTGAAATGGCAATTGAAAATGATCCAAATGTGATACAAGCGGAGTTTAAGGAGATAATTAATAACCTATTATTGTCTTTTCAAAAATCAGTAATTAGTTATGCAGAAGATATTAAAAAACAAGTGGAGTAAGGGCTTATGTGGAACCTCTAATGATTTAAAGGAGGTTATAACTATTAGAATAAAGCCTCCCCAGAATATGAGGGTTAGTGATTGGGCTGATAAAAACAGAAAACTAAGTCCCGAATCTTCGGCAGAGAGTGGAGCTTGGAACACTGCAAGAGCTGAATATCAAAGAGGAATATTAGATTGTTATAACAACCCTAAAATAAAAAGAGTTGTTATAATGAGTTCAGCACAAATAGGAAAGACTGAGATATTTAATAATATAGTAGGCTATACTATAAGCATAAATCCAAGACCTGTCTTATTCTTACAGCCGACTTTAGAGATGGCTGAAACATGGTCGAAAGATAGATTAGCCCCTATGTTAAGAGATACACCTTGTTTACATGGTAAAGTATCAGATCCTAGAAGTAGAACGGGAAATAACACTATTAAGCACAAGGAGTTTGCAGGTGGTAGAATAACAATGGCGGGTGCTAACTCTCCAGCAAGTTTAGCTTCAAGACCTATTTGCAAAGTCTTTTGTGATGAAGTTGATAGATATCCAGATTCAGCAGGTTCAGAGGGTGATCCAGTAAAGTTAGCAGAGAAAAGAACTACTACTTATTGGGATTCACAAATCTGGATAGCCTCCACCCCTACTATAAAAGGCAAGTCTAGAATTGAGAAAGCTTATTCTCAAAGCGACCAACGCAAATATTATGTTCCTTGTCCTAAATGTCAAGAGTATCAAGTTTTGATGTTTGAACAAGTAAAATGGGAAAAGGATATTGACGATAAGACAAGGGAAAGCACACATAAACCAGAGACAGCGTACTATGAATGCAAATCTTGTGAATATAGATTAAGCGATGCTGAAAGATATAGGGCAGTTAAAAAAGGTTATTGGAAAGCAGATATTGAATTTAAAGATACTGCAGGCTTTTGGATAAATGAATTATACAGTCCATGGGTAAGATTAGAAGACTTTGTTAAGAATTGGCTAGAGAGTAAAAAAGATCCTTTAAAGCTTCAAACTTTTATTAATACTTCTTTAGGTGAAACTTTTGAGGATGCTAACAATAAGATTGAACATGACTTGATACAATCACGAGCTGAGGATTGGGGAGATAGCATGAGCAATGATATTGTTATTATTACTTGTGGCGTGGATGTTCAAAAGGACAGGATAGAAGCTGAGGTTGTTGGTTGGGGAATTGGTTATGAGTCTTGGAGTTTAGATTATAAAATACTTCATGGCGACACTAGCGATCCACATAACAAGCTATGGAAAGACTTTGACGAATATATAAGAGACTTTAGAGTTGAGTTACATAATGGCAATAGTCTTGCAATTAGAGCTTGTGCAATTGACTCGGGTTATAATACAGAGGTCGTTCATAAGTTTTGCGGAGATAGAAAGCAAAGATTAGTATTTGCTGTAAAAGGCTCTAGTAATAATCAAGCTCCTATAGCTTCTCTTCCAAGGAAAACAAGAAAAAGCTCTTTAAGGATTATTTCAGTAGGAGGAAGCGAAGCAAAGAAAAACATATATACTTTTTTAGAAAATGGAGAATCGGGGGGCTTTGGATATTGCCATTTTCCAAGAGGAAGAGACGAGACTTATTATAGAGGGTTAACAGCAGAAGAATATAAAATCGTTAGAAAAGCGGGGGGAAGCTCTGGTTATCAATGGGTAACTAAATATAAAAGGAATGAGCCTTTAGATTGTAGAATATATGCTTATGCAATTTTAAAGTTTCTTGAATTGCCTAATGATCCTCAACTTTTAGAAAGGTTAAAAAAGGAAAATGAACAGAAGAAGATTATAAAAAAGGAAGTAAAGGAGATAATTGATCCAAAGGACAAGCCTTTCATAGCTTTATCACGACCGAACAATAACAGTACATGGAGTACACAAAACAGTTTTTAAAAAATGTCAACAAATACTACTGAGCCAAATACTATATATATAGGTAATACTTTAGAATGGGAAAAAACTTTTAATGATTATTTAGCAACAAAATACACTTTAACATATTATTTCAGAGGATTAACAGGAAGCTTCAATATAGTTGCTTCTGCTAATGTTGATGCTTTTTCTGTTTCTGTTTCGTCTAGCACAACAGGGAATTATATAGCAGGAAATTATGACTGGGAGGCTAGGGTTTCAGAGACTAACGGTGATGAGGTTTATAGCCTTAGTTTTGGTAGGGTTGAGGTAAAAAAGAGCTTATCTGCTCAATCGTCAGGATACGACCCTAGATCACATAGTGAAAAACTACTTGATACTATTAAGTCCGTACTAGAAGGCTCAATAAAAAAAGCAGATGTTCAAAGCTTCTCGATTGGTGGTAGGTCAATATCAAAAATCTCTGATCCTGAGCTTGTAAAATTGAGAAATAAGTTAAGTTGGGAGGTATATCTAGAGAAAGGTGCAGAAAATCTGAACCAGAATCGCCCTAACTACTCCACTTTGAGAATAAGATAAATATGTTTAAGAAACTTTTTAGAAAAAAGCACCGTGCAGTTGATGCAAGTGCAAGCTCTTATGTTAATACTCTTTTATATAGATTAAAGGGACTCTTCACAAGTAGCGACGAGATTGTAGCTAGTGGGGCAGAAAAGATAAGAGAAAGAGCAAGAGAGCTTTACCATAATGCTCCTCTAGTAAAGTCCTATTTTAATGTTTTAGAATCCAATGTAATAGGTAAAAATGGCATAACCCTTCAAATGAAGTCTGTTAATGATAAGGGGTTTTTAGACAGTAAGGATAATGTTTTAATAGAAAGAGCTTGGAAAGATTGGGGTTTATATCATGCTTCGGCAGATGGAAAGTATAATTTTAGAAGACTGCAGAAGCTAGTGTTGAGAACGCAGAAAATGGAGGGTGAAGTTTTTATAAGATTTATTACAGGTGATGTAAATAAATATGGTTTTGCTTTAGAAGTAATTCAACCAAGTTTATTAGATCATACTTTTAATAAAGAGTTAAAGAGCGGTAATTCTATAAAGATGGGTATTGAGTATAGCAAGAAATATTCAAGACCAATAGCATATCACTTTAGCAAAGATTTAAAAAACAAAGGTGAACGGACTAGAATAAAAGCAGAAGAAATACTGCATATTCAACATGTGGATGAATGCAATGCTACAAGAGGAATATCAGCTTTATCCCCTGCTCTATCTATTATTAATGTCCGCAATGATTATATGAAAGCTGAATTAATAGCCGCTAAACAAGGAGCTACAATGTTTGCAACTATTACTTCAGAGTCGCCAGATGGAATAGCTGGGATAGCTTCTGAGAAAACAGTAAATAAAGGAATAGAAAAACACGCTTTAGACTTAGAGCCAAACGATGTTTTAAATCTTCCACCAGATGTGAAGCTTCAAACGCATTCAATAGACCACCCTAAAACAGCTTTTACATCTTTTGTAGATACAATAGATAAATCAATAGCGGGGGCGTTGGGGGTTTCTTATCATGCTTTGACTGAGAGTTATGAGAAGGTAAACTATTCATCAGCTAGAACAGCAGAAATACAAAAAAGAGAACTTTATAGAGAAGGGCAAGAGGATATAATAGATGACTTTATAAGACCTGTTTTTAACAAATGGGTTAGTTATTCTTTATTATATGGAGCTTTTAAGTTTTTCAATAAGGAAGGAGTTGAGAAAGCCATCCCAAACGATACTAATAAAAGATTAAAATATATTAATGGAGCTAAATTCATTGGTAGAGGTTGGAACTGGGTAGATCCTTTAAAAGAAGTTAAGGCTTATGAAACTGCTATTAACAATGGTTTTACAAGTCTTCAAGAAGTAATAAAGAATCATTCAGGTAGAGATCTAGAGGATGTTGTAGAAGACCACAAACAAGCAAAGGAAATAATAGAACAAGCAGGTATTTCTTTAGGTAGCAACCCTATTGTTGATGATATCCCAGACACAGATGAAGATAGCGAACTCGCTGAAACTAAATAACTAATTTTAAATTTATTATGGAAAAACAGAAAATAGCAGAGAAATCTGTTAAGCTTGGCATGCGTATAGAAAGACAAGCAAAATTATTTGATGCAGAAAAGAAGGATAATATAATATATCTCTCTATATCTTCTGAAACTCCAGTCTCAAGATGGTATCCTATTGATGGGGAGTTTAGAGAAATAGAAGAAATACTAGATCATTCATCAGAAGAGAATGTTGATTTAGAAAAGTTAAATAACATCTTTATAGACCATAACACTTCGGTTCAAAATATAGTAGGTTCAGTTAAAACAAAGAGCCTAGATGTTAAGAGTCGCAAAGTAAGGGTAGGCATTGAGTTAGTAAAAGATGACCCATTATCTGATAGAATATCCAAACTATTAGAACAGAAACATTTATCAACCGTCTCTATTGGTTATGAGTTAGTTGATATTTTAGGAAAAGAAGAAGACGAAGAGTCAGGAAGACTTAGAGTCAAGTTCTCGTTCCGAATCTATGAAGCTTCTTTTGTTGGAGTTCCCGCAGATTCTAATGTAGGGATCGGCAGGGATAAAGATAAAGAGCCTTCACAAATTAAACCAATCAATAAAATTAATAACAATACTAAAGGTAAAAAAATGACAACAGAAACTAATGTTGCTGTTAATTCTGTAGATATAGCAGAAAAACAGAGTAATATTGACTTAGCTGTAAAGACTGAGCAAAGCAAAGCAAAGAAAAGACTAGATGATATTTTAGCAATAAGAGAATCTGGAAAAGCCTATAATCTAGGTGAATTAGCAGAAGAATGTATTGCTAAAGGACGTTCTTTAGATGATTTTCATAAATCTGCAATAGAAAGATTACAATCTAAACCAGGTGATAAAATTAATATCCACAAGGATGTTGAGCTATCTAAAAAAGAGCAAGATTCTTATTCTATATCTAAAGCTATAAGATATTTAGATGGAAGGGTTAATAACTCGGCTACTCAAATGAAGTCTAATAGTGGGATTCATATAGATATACACCAAGAACTTTTGAAAAAACATGGTAGTCCTAGTGATGTTAGCGGTCTTTTAGTGCCAGAATGTATAAGAGCTAAAAGAGCTGAAAGAGTAGATTATATGTCAGTTAATGCTGGGAGTAATTTAACAAATACTGCAGCTAGTTTATCTCAAGATGAATATAGACCACAAGACCTTCAAACTATTCTTAGAAATAATGTTATTTTTGAACAATTAGGAGCTATCACATTAAATGGGGTAACTTCTCAACTTGTTTTTCCTAAACAAACAGCAGGCACTACACTTAGTTGGGAAACAGCAGAGAATCAAAATGCAGGTGCAACATCAGCAACTTACAGTAATGAAACTGTTGGCATGAAGACCATTAGTGGCTATGTTCCTATGACAAGACAACTTATATTTTTAAGCGACCCTTCTATTGACACTTTAATCATATCAGATTTAGGCTTTGCTATGGCAGACACTATAAACACAGCTTTTTTTAATGGTGCTGGTAGTAACTTGACATCATTGGATCATCCTGTTGGGATTATGAACAATAGTGGGATTAATAATATTGCAGCGGCAACTAATGGAGATGCTTTGACATATGACATGTTAGTTGATTTTGATGGTGAAATAGCTAATAATAACTTTAGGAATTATAACCCTCGTTGGATAACAAACTCTAAAGTGATATCAAAATTAAAAAAGACTGTTATTGAGTCAGGTACAACTGCAGAGAGGATTCTTGGTAAAAAAGATGTGGAATTGTTAGGAGATCCGTTTTTAAGAACAAATTCTATACCTAATAATCTTACAAAAGGCACCGGAAGTAATTTATCTGCTATTATCTATGGAGATTTTGGAGCAGGTGGAGCAAGCACTATAATTACTAACTTTGGATCTTTGGAGTTAGATGTTGATAGAACTACTAATGTTTTAAGTGGGGCTGTTAATATAATAATCCGCAAGTCTACTAATGTTTTCTTTAGAAGACCAAACGCAATATCAGTAAAAAAAGATGTTGTAACAGTTTAATTTATACAACGAGAGGGGGGGGCAGCACATCCCCCCCCCTCTTTTTCTTATTAATTATAAACAAAATAGGTAAATCATGGAATCAGTAACTATAAAAATAATATCAGCAACTTTCTCAAATGGTGACCCAGTTGAGATAGATCAAATAATAGAAACAACAGAAGATAATGCTAGAGCATTAATATCAATGAATAAGGCGATAAGAGTAGAGTCTAATTCTAAAAAAAAAGGCAAAAACAAGGACAAAGAACCCAAGAGAACTCATTCTTTTAATGATGAAGAGACTAAAATTCAAGTAGAAGAAGAGGATTTGTAATAATAAATGACTGATTTTTATGATAAAGACTATAGAGACCTCTATTTTGATACGACATATTTTGGTAGGTCTGTAACTCTTACAAAGAGCGATAACAGCACAGTTGAAATAAAGGGAATTTTCAATATAGGAGAGGCTGAATATGCTATTGATGATTCTATTCAATCTAGTATTGAAATATCTTTTGAAACAAAGTCAAGCGTGGCAACGAAGGGGGAAACATTAACTATAGACTCTGTAAACTATCAGATCTTTAGAATAAAGCAAGAAAACGGCATAGACACTCTTTTATTAAATAAAAATTAACATAAATGACAGATTCAAGAAAGACAATTGGCGACGCGGTCTACACCTCCCTTAATACAGCTTCTTATTCTCCACTTACTGTAAGTGTAAAGAATAGCGAGTTAGTAAATCAAAATTCAGGAAATTATATAAGTGTTTTTACCAAAGATGAGAGTTTTGAGCTTGGATATTTAGGAGGGAAATATGAAAGATACTTACAGGTCGAAGTTGTTATATACACAGCTTCTAATGATGATTTTAATCTTGTTGTGTCCAAGGTTATAGAAAGAATAACAAATATTGAGAATGCAATATCAAATGTAGTCCATGTAATACCAAAGAGTATAGCGACTACTTTTGAACAAGGAGGGTCTAGCCCTTCTTTTGCTGGTGTATTATCTTTAGAGATAATGTATCTAACCACTCTAGATGATGTGGAAACTATTATTAATTAATTAAGGTAAAAAAATGGCTTATTATAATGGATCAGGTGGATTAGTAAAATCTGGCTCTAGCACTGTTGGACAAATAACAAGTTTTGATATTACTCAAGACACAGAAACTGTAGATGTTACATCTCTTGGGGATGCTTCAAAAGGCTTCGCAACTACAATAAAAAGCTGGGGCGGTAGTATAACAGTTAAAGGAGATACAGACGATGCGGGTCAAGCTACATTGATAAACGGTTCAACAATTGCAATTACTGCACAATTTGAAGGCGGCGCAAGTGGTCGTCAACAATTAACTGGAAATGTAATAATTAACAATATCAGCTCTAGCCTAGAAGCACAAGGAGTTGTTGAAACTAGTTTTAGTTTTGTTGGAAATGGCGATTTAACAATTGCAGATATTTAATAACAATATATTTAAGAGGAGTATAAACCATGTCTGATGAAGAATTAAAAGCTTTTGTTGCAAATGAATTGCAGAAAATTGAAATAGAAGAATTAAAAAGAACAATCTATTTTTACCCTATGAATATAGGCGATATGTATTATATACGCAGGAAAGCGGGAGAGGATGAGTTTAAATTTGCAATGACAGCCATAATTCATAAATGTTTAAAGAAAGATGGCTCTAAAATGTGGAGTTTAGATGATTTAGAGAGTTTAGAAAAACTACCTGTAGATATAGTTAATAAAATTATAGATTCAATTACTGGAAATCATCTTGAAGAAGATATAAAAAAAAATTAGATATATTCCCAGTTTTATATATTGCACACCAACTTCAAAGGAACATTAGTGACATTTTAAAAATGACAGTTCTTGAAATGAACTTATGGCTAGAATATTTCTCTAAATTAAATGACAAACCAGATAAAAACAGTAATAACAGCTCAAAACAAAACAGCTAGGGCTTTTGCACAAGTAAACCAGAGTCTAAATAGAATAAATAAACACCTAGACAAAACAAATGGAAATCTTGGGAGGATAAAGAAGTCTTTTGGAAATATAAGAAATCTTGCTATAAGTGCTTTAGCTGTTAGACAATTTGTGAAGTATTCAGATTTTTATACTAACATATCAAATAGACTAGCACTTGTTACTAAAAACACAAGAGAGTTAGAACAAGTTACAAATTCCTTATTTAAAACAGCTCAAACAACTAGAACTTCATTCGAAGCAACCTCAGAATTATATGCAAGAATAGCTCTGTCTTCTAAGGAGCTAGGGGCTTCACATAAGCAACTTTTGGTTGTAACAAAAGCTTTAAATCAAGCAACTATTCTTTCAGGTGCATCAACACAAGAGGCTAATAATGCTCTAATTCAATTGTCTCAAGGTTTAGCTAGTGGAACTTTGCGAGGTGATGAGTTAAGGTCTGTTTTAGAACAATTGCCATTAGTTGCTGATACTATAGCAAAACATATGGGAATTACTAGGGGAGAACTAAGAAAAGTAGGAGCAGATGGAAAAATCTCTGCTGAAATTGTTTTAAATGCTTTTTTAAAGGCAAGTCAAACGCTTGATGCTCAATTTTCTAAAACACTTCCTTCAATTAGTCAAGCCTTTCAGACTTTAACAAACGCACTAGGAAAATTTATTAATAGAGTAAATAAGACAACCCACGCTTCAAAATTGTTAGCAAAATCTCTTATACGAATAGGAAAGATTCTTGAGTTTTTAGCAAAAACAGGATCTAGGGGGTTTTTTATTAAAATGAAAGTCTCTATAGCTGAGTTATTAAAGAAACTATCATTACTTAATTTAAAAGTTGCTAAGGCTTTTAATTGGGGAGAAGGGGCGAAGCAGAACAAGGAATATATTAAAACTATTAATATGCTTCTAAAACAATATGAGTCTCGATTATCTCAAATTGCAGGGATAGAAGAAGAAATGTCAACTACTGATTTTTCACCAACAGTTTCTGCCTTAAAAGGTCTAAGCGAACAAGCAGAAATTGCAGAAAAACTAATGAAATCTACATCTAGAACAATAGAAGATTCTTTAGTAGATGCTTTTAAGAACTCTGGACAAAGTATAACGAAGCTTTTTAAAAATACTGTTAATGCAATAATAACAGAGACTTACAGACTAGCTGTTATAAGACCTTTAATTTCTTCTATTATGCAAGGGATAGGGACTTCTTTTCCTAAATTTAGCGGAACAAGTGCAATACCAAAGCCAAGAGCAAATGGGGGTTTAGTACAAGCAGGCTCGCCTTATATGGTTGGTGAAAGTGGGAAAGAACTTTTTGTTCCTAACCAGTCGGGAAGAATAGAACCTAATAATAATCTTGGCACTAATATAGTACAGAATATTAACCTTAATATATCTGCTTTAGATGGTGCTGATGTTGTAAGAGTTCTAACATCAGATGAAGGAAGAGAGACTATAGAGGCAACTTTCTTAAATTTTCAATCACAAAGAGGACTAGCATAAAATGGCTATACCAGTATTTACATTATATGATTCATGCTATCAGATAGAAGAAACATTAATAAGCCCAGAATCTCAAACAACAACCCCAACAGGAATAGTTAAAACCGCTAGATTTGGAATTAATCATTACCTATTCAAAATAACCTTAATTGGAGCTTTAACTTTAGAGCAAAGAAGTAAATTAAGATCTTTCTTTTTAGATTCAAAAGCTAATTCAAGCAAAGCATATCTCCCCCTTACATCCCTTTATAATGCTAGCGGAAGCAATAGCAATGCTATAGCTGTAAAAACAGAACATTCAAGCGGAAATCAAGTTACTATTGATGGTTTTAGTAATTCTACAAATGGAGTTTTAAAAGCAGGAGATATTATACAATTTACAAATCACAAGAAGCTTTACACTGTTAAAGAAGATGTAAATAGCAGTAACACAGGAGAAGCAACGATAAAAATAGACCCTCCTTTATTAGCTACAGTTTTAGATAATGAGGTAGTTTCACATAGCGATTTACAAGCACATGTAACTCTTCTTGATAACAATATAAAGACAACCTTAAATATTGGAAATATGGCTAGCTCTAATGTCATTAAATTCAGGGAAATAGTAGATTATGGCTAGAGCTTCAAATGACATTTTAAATGAATATCAATCTTCTCAATATTTAGAGATATTATTATTTCAAGCAGATCTAATTAGTTCTGATCCTTTATATCTTACTAATTTTAGCAAAGCTATTGAGTTTAATGGTAATTTATATACTCAAGCAGGAGGTTTATTGTCAGTTTCAGAGCCACAAGAGAATAACAGTTTAGAATATTCTAATTATAATATTAACTTTTCTTGTCCTACACATGTTATCTCAAGCTATTTTTTAAAACTACCCTCTCACGGACTAGATAAAATTATAACTGTTAGTGTTGGGTTACTAAATGAGGCTAATTATAATATAATAAATTCTTATGTGCTGTTTAAGGGAAAGATAGCTAATGTTGATATTATTCAAGAAGACAATTCTTTTGCAGATGGAACAGCAAAAAGCACTTTAACTATAACTTGCGTCGATGATTGGATTGATTCTAAAGAGAAGAGAGGAAGGATAACAAGCGACGATTGTCAACAATCTTTTCACTCTGGAGATAAAGGTTTTGAGTTTATTCAAGAAACAGCAGATAATAAATCGGTAGTATGGGGCGGAACAACTTAATAAATTTTATTGAAAAGAACCTAGGCAAGAAATATAAATGGGGAGAGGTTGATTGCTGTATGTTGGTGCTTATCTATTTGGGAATTGAAAAGCCCCATTATAGAAAATATAAAACACTTAGGGGTGCTATGTCTTATTACAAGAAGCAACCCCATAATTACAATGTCTGGTTAAATAATAACGGTTATTATGGGATTCAAAGGAATTTTGAACAGGATGGAGATATAATATTAGTAGAGGATAAGCCTTTTGATATATTGGGAATCCATTATCAACGAAAATATCTAGTAGCAAATCATATACAAGGGGTTATTTTGGAGAAGCTACCCTCTAAATATTCTTGTTTTAGGAAGGTTAAACATGGGCAGTAAAAGTGCAGGAACAGCATTACAAGCCATAGGTTTTGTAGCGGCTATATTTGTACCATATGCAAGCGGTGCAATAAGGATTGCCTTGATAGCCACTACTATTGGTGCAGGGGTAGGCACAGGCATAATTGCAAAGAACTTAGCTAAAAAACAACAAAGACTATTAAGATCACAACTTAACGGTTTAGATTTAGAAGCTGGACAAGCAGGATTTTTAGTTGAAAAGGTTGGACAGAATTATATACCTATTTGCTATGGTAGATGTAGAATTGCAGGAATAAGAACTTATTTAAGCACATCAGCAAAGGGAAATTTACCAAATGCTTATTTAGATATTGTTGAGTCTATTTCAGAAGGAGAGATT
>CEPX01057757.1_pt1 | contig 12050 bp, 8 predicted proteins | sample 361361 | NCBI WGS metagenome assembly CEPX01 (sample SAMEA2619974, study PRJEB7988) | marine metagenome | biome: marine biome (ENVO:00000447); feature: mesopelagic zone (ENVO:00000213) & marine oxygen minimum zone (ENVO:01000065); material: "saline water (ENVO:00002010), including plankton... | reverse complement strand
GAGGACCCTGGCCATAAATAATTCCAAAATTAATTGCCTTGGCGGCATAGCGCATTGGTTTAGTAACTTTTTCTAAAGGCACCTCATTAATTTCAGCGGCGGTACGGCTGTGAATGTCTTCACCTTTTTTAAAACTATCAATCATTCTTTTGTCATTAGCCAGCGAAGCAATTATTCGTAGTTCAATTTGTGAATAGTCAGCCGACAGCAGTTTGAATCCTTTGGGAGCAATAAAACCTTTTCTAATTTGTTGTCCCAGCTCAGTTCTGATAGGGATATTTTGTAGATTTGGGTCTGATGAAGATAACCGACCAGTGGCAGCGACGGTTTGATTAAAGCTGGTGTGGATTCGATTGTTTGAATCAACCAGCTTTGGTAGAGCATCTAGGTAAGTTGATTTTAATTTAGCCAGCTCACGAAATTTTATAATGTGATCAACAATCTTATGTTCGCCCTGGAGTTTAATGAGCTCTGAAGCAGCAGTAGAGATACCAGTCTTGGTACGGGCCAGACCCTCGGTTGGAATTTTAAGTTTATCAAATAAAACCTCCTTAAGTTGTAGCGGTGATGCAATGTTAAATTTGGTTTTGGCCAGTTTATGAATTTTGTTTTCTAAGGCTATTATGTCCTTGCCAACCTGGATACCCATTTTGTTGAGGAAAGCTGTATCAATGAGTACACCATTTTTTTCGGTGTTAGCCAGCGCAGTAATCAGTGGGACTTCAATTTTTTCCAGTAAGCCCAAGTTATTTTTACTTTTTAATTCCTTGGTTAAACCAGCAACTAAACGCCAGGTAAAGTCCGCGTCTTCGCAAGCATAGTCGGCTACTTTATCAAGTGGTACTTCCTTCAAAGTAATTTGGTCTTTACCCTTACCGATAAGATCAGTAATTGGTTGCATTTCATGCCCCAGTTCAGTAAACACTAGACCATCCAGGTTATGCTGTCTACTACCCGGATTAATTAGGTAAGAAGCAATCATGGTATCAAAAGATATCCCTTTTAATTCCAGCCCTGCGCTATTTAAGACTTCCAAATCAAATTTTATATTATGACCAATTTTTTTTATTTTCTCATCAGCTAAAATGGGGCTGATTATTTCTAGCCAGGGTTTCTGAGCCGGTTCGCCTTGGCTCGCGCTCGGCGAGACAGGTAAATAATAAGCCGTACCATTTTGCCAACAAAAACTGAGGCCTAAAAGTTCTGAATTAAATGGATCAAGACCGGAAGTTTCTGTATCAACAGCAAAAACCTTCTGGCTTTTTAGATCATTAACAAATTTGGTAAAGTCAGCCTCTGTCTTGATCAGTGTATATTTTTCATTTTTTACAATTTTTGATTCAGCAGGTTTAGCAGTAGAGCCAAAGTTAAAACTGTCTTGAGCTTTAGTTTTGCCAGTTTGTAAATCTTTGGGTAACTTGGCAATGAGTGTCCGAAATTCTAACTCCTGAAATAGTGGCATTACTTTACCAATATCATACTTTTCTATTTTGGCGTCAGACAACTTAAATTTAATTGGCACATCATCAACCAAGATGACTAATTTTTTTGACATCATTGCTTCTTTTTTTTGATCCTTTAGTAAACCACGATATCGATCAGATATTTTTTCAGAGTCAATGTTTTTATAAATATTGTCCAAAGTCTTAAACTCACTAAGTAAGTTAATTGCCCCCTTGTCACCAATACCGCGAATCCCAGGAATATTGTCTGATGGGTCGCCCCGCAAAGCCTTGTAGTCAATCATTTGTTCCGGACCCAGGCCACCATAACGACGCTTCACCGCCGCAATATCATAGGTAATGGTGTCGGACATCCCTTGGCGCATAGTAAAAACCTCGGTGTTATTATCAACTAGCTGTAAAGCATCCATATCACCAGTCACAATAACCGACTTTATTTTTTCAACATCTTTGTCTTTAACTAAAGTAGCAATGACGTCATCAGCTTCATAACCTTTCTTTTCATAAATTGGTATATTAAAAACAGAAATTATCTCCTTCACTCGAGGCAGTTGATCATAAAGCTCGTCTACTTGTTCAGCTCGGTGAGCCTTATAGTCTTCAAACTGTTTATGGCGAAACGTTGGCGCCGCCAAATCAAAAGCCACGGCCATGTAATCTGGTTTCAAATCTTTTAAAACCTTAACCATGATCATTGTAAAACCATAGACAGCATTTACTATCTCCCCAGATTTCGTGGAAAGGGTTGGCGGAATGGCATGCCAGGCGCGATGAAGTAAAGCATTCCCGTCTATTACTATAAATTTTTCTTTATTTTTTGACATGGTTTAGGTTCTTAGGTTTTTAGCTCTTTAGTTTATTAATCAAATCCCTAAGAAGCTAAAAAGCTACTACCTAGCATTATAACATTCTTCGGAGATTCAAGCCTATTTATAGGGTAGTTATAGGTATTTGACACTATAGTATGGTATAGGTATAATTAAAATACTAGTAATTTAATAGGATTTATGTCTTACCTAGGAACAATTTCATCTAGAGAATATAATGGATTAAAGCTGGCCATGCAGTTAGCTCAGACTTATTATGACCAAAAATCAATTTCTTTGGCTGATATAAGTAAATCTGAAAACATTTCTTTTAAATATTTGGAACAGTTAATTACCCCTTTTCGTCAGGCTGGCTGGATTAAAGCTCAGCGTGGACGAGGTGGTGGCTATGTTATGACCAAGGATCCTAAGACCATTTCTTTAAAGGAAATTATGAAGATGTTAAATGATGAGCCCAGGATGTTAGTTTGCCTGGAAGATAATTATAAACATGATTGTCCATTAGATAGTGATTGTTCCTCTCAGTTAGTTTGGAAAGAAATTAAAAGTTCAATTGATAATTCATTAGAAAAAATTACTTTGTCTAAAGTTTTAAAAAAATAATTCATTAAGATAATAAAGTTGGTCACTATTACGTTGGCCAGCTTAAATTAGTGGCAACAATTTATGGCAAAATCAGTAAAAATAGTAAAGAAGAATTTAACCATTCAAAAGTTAAAGACCAGCATTAGCGGGAAATCAATTTTGCAAGGAGTCGATCTAGTCATTAGGCCAGGCAAGGTAGTGGCTTTGATGGGTACTAACGGTTCCGGCAAATCAACTCTGGCTCAAGTCTTAATGGGAAACCCAGAATATAAAATTGATTCTGGAAAAGTAACCTGGCAGGGAAAAAATATATTAAAGTTAACTCCTGGAGATCGGGCCAAAATGGGACTGTTCATGTCATTTCAGTATCCTCATGAATTACCGGGAGTAAACATGTACGAATTTTTATCAACTTCTTATAAATCTATTTTTGGTGAAAAGATTCATCAAGCCAAATTTGAGACTGAGCTTAAAAAGGAAATGAAGACCTTAAAGTTATCAGATAAATATCTTGATCGTTCAGTTAACGATGGATTCTCTGGCGGGGAAAAGAAAAAGTCAGAAATTTTGCAGTTAAAATTGTTGCAGCCAAAAATGGCTATCTTGGACGAAACCGATTCTGGATTAGACATTGATGCTTTAAAATTAATTGCAAAAAATATTACTGCTCTGAGATCAAGCAGCCGAGGTTTTTTGGTAATTACTCATTATCAAAGATTGTTAAACTATATTAAACCTGATTATGTTCACGTAATGATGGATGGCAAGATTGTTAAAAGTGGTGGCCCAGGGCTTGCCAAAGTGTTAGAAAAAAAAGGGTACCATTGGTTAAAAAAATAGAAATTTAGATATATGCAAACAAAGACAATTAACATCAATCAAGCTAAATACAGTTTTAAAGACCCTCAAAATTATGTCTTTAAAACACCAAAGGGTTTAAATGAAAAAGTGATTAGACAGATTTCCAAACAAAAAAAAGAACCCAGCTGGATGCTAGATATTAGACTTAAAGCTTTTAAGGCATTTTTGAAAAAACCAATGCCTGAATGGGGTGGTAATTTGAAAGATATTGATTTTGATAATATTACTTATTATATAAAACCATCAGATAAATCAGCCACCAGTTGGAATAAAGTACCCAAAAAAATTAAGAATACATTTGAACGTTTAGGAATCCCTCAAGCCGAACGTAAGTTTTTGGCCGGGGTTGGAGCTCAATATGAATCAGAGGTTATCTATCACAGTTTAAAAAAACGTTGGACTAAATTAGGTGTTATTTTTGCTGATATGTCCGAAGCCCCCAAACTTTATCCGGAGTTGGTTAAAAAGTATTTTGGTTCCTCTGTCCCCTATAATGACAATAAGTTTGCGGCTTTAAACACGGCGGCTTGGTCTGGTGGTTCATTTATTTATGTTCCAAAAGGTGTTCATGTTGAGGCGCCACTGCAAGCTTATTTCAGAATTAATGCCCCATCAATGGGACAGTTTGAGCGAACCCTTATCTTAGTTGATGAAGGAGCTTCAGTTCACTATATTGAAGGTTGCACTGCCCCAACTTATTCTAAAGATTCTTTGCACGCTGCCGTTGTAGAATTAGTAGCAATGAAGAATTCTAAGGTTAGGTATACTACCATTCAGAATTGGTCCAGCAATGTTTACAATTTAGTGACTAAACGAGCCATTGCTCACGAAGGAGCTTTAGTAGAATGGGTTGATGGTAATCTGGGTTCAAAGCTAACTATGAAATACCCAGCAGTAATTTTGAAAGGTGAAGGATCTAAAGCTGACATACTATCAATTGCCTTTGCCGGAGATAAACAACACCAGGATACGGGAGCCAAGGTAATTCATTTAGCTTCTAACACCACTTCTAATATTGTATCTAAATCAATTTCTAAAGATGGTGGAAGATCTTCTTATCGTGGGTTGGTTCAGGTTGCTAAACAGGCAAACAATTGTAAGGTAAAAGTAAATTGTGATGCCCTGCTAGTAGATAAAAAATCTAGATCCGACACTTACCCGCTTATGAAAATTAATAACAAAAAAGTAACCGTTGAACATGAAGCTAGTGTTTCCAAGGTTAACGAAGAGCAGTTATTTTATCTAATGTCCCGTGGTTTATCACAGGAAGAAGCAGAAAGAATGATTGTCACCGGGTTTTTAGAAATTTTTGCCAAAGAATTACCCTTGGAGTATGCTGTTGAATTAAATAGACTTATTGAAATGGAGATGGAGGGCAGTGTTGGTTAAAAATTATGCCTACAAAGACCAAGTCAAAGACCTTAAAATTTACACCACATGATCTGATACAACAGATTGAAGGGTATGAACAGCTTAAAGCCAAAGGGTTAACGGTGAACAGTTTAACCAAGGCCTCGGTTTTAGCTAAGAAAAAAATTGACAGATTTTTACCTAAGAAGCTGAAGTCTGTTTTGGTTATTGAAGTACCGGCCGAAACCGAAGCGGTTATTAAATTTACCAATCCCATTTTTTCTCTTAAAATTAATCTTTGTTTTGTGGTTGGTGCCAGAGCCAAAGTAACTATTTTTGATAATCAGCAACCAGCCCAAGATGCTAGCAATGAAGGCGGTGTATATGCTATAGCAGACAAGGACAGTTTGGTTGACTATCTGATCGTCAACAGTAAGCAACCCAATACCCAGATGTTTTACGCTGCCTACCCCAGCCAAGGTACTAAGTTTAACTGGTATTTAGTGGGTAAGCTTAACGGTGAAAAACATGATATTACGGTGGTAATTAATCATCTATTAGATAAGAGTTGGGGAACCATAACTTCAGCCATTGATTTTGGTAAAAATTCAAAATCAATTGTTAAATTAATTAACAATCATCAAAGTAAAGGGAGTCAGGGTGATATTGTTTTTAAAGGCCTAGGAAAAGATAATGCTCGGGCCAGGATTGACGGCTTAATAGAAATTGGTAAAAAGGCAATTGATACCAATTCTTATTTACAAGAGGATGTTTTATTGGTTTCGCCAGGTAGTAATATTGATGCTCAACCAAATTTAGAGATTTTAAATAATGAAGTAAAGGCCTCTCATGGTGCAACTTTGGGAAGTGTTGATCCTAAGGTTTTGTTTTACTTAATGTCTCGAGGCCTTTCTGCCAGTCAAGCCGAGAAGCTTATCATCGGTGGTTTTTTAGGGAATATTACTCGTGATATTGAAAATGAGTTAGTGGCTGAACAGTTTAAAAATAGCTTGTAGCTTGTAGCTTGTAGCTTGTAGCTTGTAGGAATTTTATGGCTAAGAAAAATATTAAAAATATCAAAAAGGATTTCCCAATTTTTAAGAATGTTAAAGTTCATGGCAAGGCATTTATTTATCTTGATTCAGGAGCCACCAGTCAGAAACCTAAAATGGTGGTTGAAGCCGAAGCCAACTGGTACAAAAAACATAACTCTAATATTCATCGGGGAGCCTACCAACTGGCTGAAGAAGCGACTGAGCTGTTTGAATCAACTAGGTCTAAAGTAGCTTCTTTCATAAAATCTAAAAGTCACGAGAATATTGTTTTTACCAAAGGGACTACTGATGGTATTAACTTAGTAGCTCAGTCGTGGGTTAAGCATAATTTGAAACGTGGTGATACCATTTTAATTAGTGAGATGGAACATCATTCAAACATTGTACCTTGGCAACTGCTAGCCAAAGAAAAAGGCTTTAAGTTAAAGTTTTGGCCAGTGACTTCTGATGGTAAACTGGACATGACAAATATGAATAGTCTTTTTCGGGAAGTTAAATTTTTAAGCCTTATTCATGTCTCTAATGTTTTAGGGACAATTAATCCGGTGGAAGAGATTATTAAGAAAGCTCATCGTAAAAATATCAAAGTGTTGATTGATGCCGCCCAAAGTGTTCCCCACCGGCCAATTGATGTTAGTAAGATGGATCCAGATTTTTTAGTGTTTTCATCCCACAAGATGCTGGGACCAACCGGTATTGGTGCTTTATACATTAAGCCAGCTCGCCATAAAGAGGTTCGACCCTACCAAAGTGGCGGTGACATGATTTTAGAAGTTAAGCAGCAAGGTTCAACGTTTAAACCAGTGCCGGGAATATTTGAAGCCGGAACACCAGCCTTAGCTCAAGTTTTTGCTTTTGGCAAAGCCATAGATTATTTAAATAGCGTGGGGATGCAAAATGTTTTACGTCACGAAAAGTCTTTGGTACAATATGCTTATCAGAAGCTGTCAGCCATTCCGGAAGTAACTATTTATGGCCCTAAACCAGCAAATCGTTCTGGTCTGGTCAGTTTTACGGTCAAAGGCATTCATGCTCATGACTTAGCAACGTTTTTAGACAAAGAAGGTGTTGCTATTCGAGCTGGTCACCACTGTGCCATGCCGCTGCATCATAAATTAAAAATTGATGCTACAGCTAGAGCCAGTTTTTATATCTATAACACTAAACAAGACGTTGATAAGTTAGCTAAGGCATTACAATTAATTCTCAAACAATGGCAGAGCTCTATAAACAAGTAGTTTTTCGACACTACAAAAGTCCGTTGAATAAACGTAAATTGATCAAACCATCTAAGAAATTTAGAGGGGTTAATCCTTTTTGTGGTGACAGTCTGGAAATTTTTGTTAAGTTAGATAAGAGTAAAAAGATTAAAGAAATTGGCTGGGAGGGCAAAGGCTGTACCATTTCTCAAGCCTCGGCTTCTATTTTAACTGAAATGATGAAAGGTAAATCTTTGGAGCAAATTAAAAAGATTAAAAGTGGTCAGTTTTTAAAGAATTTAAATATGAATTTATCACCATCCCGTCGCAAGTGTGCTTTACTTTCTTTGTATACCATTAAAGAACTGGACATTACTGATCAGGAAGCAGTTTAATTAAGTTTATTATAATTCAGGTTTGATTAACCTGTTTTTTATTAAATAAAAAAGCGCGAGTTGATTGTTCTCAAAACGCGCTGTGTATGTCCTGTTGGACAAGACTCTGATTAAGCGTAGAGTCTTTTCTATTCTTCCTCGACCGTAAAGGCCAGTGCTTTTACCATTGCTATGGCCTGGTCAGGGTTTATCCTGGTGCCCTGTACATTTGCAAAAGCTAGGTTCGCTCCCTCCAGATTTGCTCCTCTGAGATCCGCTGAAACAAGACTAACATTTCTTAGATCCGCGTCTCTTAGATCCGCGTCTCTCAGATCTGCGCCCCGCATGGATGGTATCCACCTACGGTCTTTCTTTCTCAAACCTGCATTTCGAGCAGCGTTAAACCGCGGAACGTCCTTTCTCAGTTCGTCAGCCAATTCTTGATATCCAAGATTAACCCAATCTACTTCTGTCGCGGTACCCATTTTTATCAGTCTCCTTTTCCGTTATTTGTTTTAGTTTTCTGAAAAGAGCTTAGGCGCAAAGTTCACTCCAGATACGGTGATCCATCAGACGTTTGGCAATATCCACTTCGTAGAACTCCTCAATTGGCTGAAGGATTTCCGGGCTTTCGGTCCAGACAATGTTCAAAGCACCGCAAACCCTATCAACGGCTGACACGGACATCTTGCCAAGGGGCATTCGGAGAAACCCGGTGTCCATTCCCAGTCCGGCCATCATCGTTTGGATTGGACAGGGGTTAGGGAATTTGTCTTCCACCATGACTTTTTGACCGTGGAATTCTACTTCTCGCTGCACACTCACCCCCACTAAACCGAACAGTGGTTTAAGCTGGCCGGCCAATTTTTGACCTGTTTGACTGTCACCAGATTGAAAGGCCGCCACCATCTTAGCCACTGCTGCTGGGGCAATGTTACTGATAACCGAGACAACACCGTTACCGTTGATGAGTGGGTCAGTCATCATTGATCCAGTGATTGAATCATCGCCACTCATAATGGAAAACTGTCGTCCGTCGATCATGTTTACGAAACGTCGGGTTTCTTGCATGTTTGATAAACTACCAGTGGCTTCTTTGACTCCAATAACATTTGGCCACTGCTCTGCCAAAATTGCCAGATCAACTGGCATAAGCTGGCAGTTGGTTCGTCCCGGTATGGCATATACTACGTAGCCAACATCGGGGTAAGCGTCGGCCAATGTTCCGGCAATCGGACTGTGGTACTGGTCTCGCAGTTGTATTGAGGCTGGTTTGTTATAATAACAATCAACCAACAGTACCACATCGGCTCCGTCTCTGGCAGCCGCAGTTGCCATTTCCATGGCCTCCAAAGTTGAATTTGATCCAGCACCGGCCCAGGCTTGAATTTGCTTGGACGTAATCTCCGCGACAAGCCGGTTTAACTTGATGTGCATTCCTGGATCAACCGTTGGAGAACAAAACGTTGTCCCTAAAGACAGAACTCCAGTGACACCTTGCGCCATTTGAAACTCAACGTTTCTTTCCAGCTGCTTGCAGTCTTCTTTGCCCTCAAGATTCAGTGGACCAATCAAGGCAGTTACTGCTCCATTACAGATCATAACTATAACCTCCTGTTGAATTCTCAACGTTTTTTATTCCTGATGGAATGATTTACCTTAGTTCAAATATGACCTTTTGTCAACCACAGTCGCTCGAGAGCGACGTGGTCAATATCCTTGTAATTTAATGAGTAAACCCGCCACCTTCTACAATGTGACGAGGTAAACAAAAAACTGCCTGTCCAAGCAGATTATTTTGTACCAACTTAGTAAAAAGGTAATCAACCTGGACTAGAAGTCCGGTTTCCTAACCTTTCCGTCGGAGACGAGATGCGCCTTCGGCGATTTGTTGTTAGCACAGTAATTCATATAATTAGATTATCATTACCCTAGTTTTTCGTCAATATAAATGTTAAAATATGAGTAAATTATGTATTTGCACAAGATAGAAATCCAGGGATTTAAATCATTTGCCCAAAAAACTACTTTAGAATTTCCACGGCCTGGAGCAGGCTGTGCTTTAATTATAAACGGTGAAACAACCAACAAAGGCACTCAACTAAAAGACGGAACTTGTGGCATTGCCTGTGTCGTTGGCCCTAACGGTGCTGGTAAATCAAACATTGTTGATGCCATTCGCTGGGTTTTGGGTGAACAAAGTTTAAAAAGCCTCCGTGGTAAAAAAGCGGAGGATGTTATTTTTTCTGGTTCAGAGCAGAAGTCTCGTTTAGGTATGGCTCAGGTATCAATGTATATTAACAATGAAGATGGGGCGATGCCCGTTGATTATAAAGAAGTGACAATTTCTCGAAAGGTATTTCGTAATGGAGAAAGTGAATACCGAATTAACAAAAGTAAAGTCCGTTTGGCTGATGTGTTGTTGCTAGTAGCCAAATCAAACTTTGGCCAGAAAAGTTACAGTATTGTTTCTCAAGGGTCGATTGATCAAGTGATTATGGCTAACCCCCACGAACGTAAAGATTATTTCGATGAAGCTGTTGGAGTTAAACAGTTTCAGTTGCAACGTGATCAGTCTCTCAATAAATTAGAAAGTGCTTGGAATAATTTACGTCAGGTTGATGCCTTATTGACGGAAATCAAACCTCGGCTTAATTCTTTAACTCGTCAGGTAAAACGTTTAGAAAAAAGAGAGAAGGTAGAGGCCGAGCTGAAAGATGTTCAACAAAAATATTATGGTTGGCAGTGGCAGAAATTGAGCCAAGAGATTAAAAAATTAAAGCCCGATCTAGACGAAGGTGAGAAGAACTTGTCCGACCGAACTAAGGAACTCAAAGACTTACAAAAGCAGCTACAGTCTTTAGAGAAAGAAGATTCTCGTAGTAAAGTATTTAATGATTTACAACAAAAATATCAAAAGGTTTTAGATCAAAGGAATAAGCTTAAAGAAGAGCAATTAATTTTACAAAACAAGATTGAGCTGGCTAAACAACGCTTAACCGAAAAAGCCGTTCCCATGGCATTACCGGAGATTGTCAGCAGCCTAAAAGATATCGATAAGCTGGAACAAAAAATAATTAGTAGTTTAGATTCGAAAGATTTAGCTAAGCAATCTCAACTTAAAGAAGATGTTAAAGAGCTGGGTCGGTTAATTAAAGATATTCTGGATAAGTTAGAAAACCCAAAAGTTAAACAACAGGTTAAAGCTGACCTTGATAAAGATTTGGTAAATGATCTTAAAGAAGTAGAAAAAGATTTTACAACGATTGAACATCAGTTGGATCAGGCCAGAAAGGCCGTTGATAATTTTAACCAGCAAGAAGAGCAGAAAAAGGGAAAGTTTTTTGATATCCAGCACAAAATTAACAGTAAGCAAAATCAGTACAATAAATTAGCCGGTGAAGTTTCAGAAATGCGGGTGGAGATGGCTAAGCTGGAAACTCATCAACAAGATTTAAAGCGAGAGATTCGAGAAGAAATGAATAGTACCAGTTGGCTAGAGGGCAATAAAGCTGAAAGAGTGAATGAAGAAGAACAGCACTCAGAAATGATTAGACTAAAACGTCAGCTAGAGCTTATTGGAGGGGTTGATCCGGAAACAATAAAAGAACACAAAGAAACCAAGGAACGACATGATTTTTTGGATGAACAGGCCGAAGATCTGCGCAAGTCCATTAACTCACTGGAGAAAATTATTAACGAACTTGATGATAAAATTCAGGTTCAGTTTGATCACGCTTTTAAAAGTATTAATAAAGAGTTCTCCAAGTTTTTCAAAATATTATTTGGCGGTGGTAAGGCTGAACTGATGTTGATTAAAGAAGAAAATAAACCAGAAGAGAAGTCTCAGCTAGTTAATGAGGGAGAAGAAGGGGTTGAAGGAGATCCTGAAACAAGTTCAGGATCAATTTTACAAACTTTAACTGAGGCTGAAGATAATTTAAGTCCTAAGAGACTTTTAAAGAAAAAAACCGGCAAGGTTATTGCTGGCATTGATATTATTGCCACGCCTCCGGGCAAGAAGGTATCGTCAATCAGCATGCTTTCAGGTGGTGAACGGTCATTGTCTTCGATTGCTTTGATCTGTGCAGTGATTGCTAATAACCCGTCACCATTTGTTATTTTAGACGAAGTTGATGCCGCTTTAGACGAAGCCAACTCGCAGAGGTTTGCTAAGATATTAAATGAACTGGCTCATAAAACTCAATTCATTGTTATTACCCACAACCGGGCCACTATGCACCAGGCCGATATTTTGTATGGTGTAACTATTGGTGATGATGGAATTTCAAAACTTATTGGTTTGAAGTTAGAACAGGCTAAACAGATAGTTAGA
>CEPX01039909.1_pt1 | contig 12062 bp, 6 predicted proteins | sample 361361 | NCBI WGS metagenome assembly CEPX01 (sample SAMEA2619974, study PRJEB7988) | marine metagenome | biome: marine biome (ENVO:00000447); feature: mesopelagic zone (ENVO:00000213) & marine oxygen minimum zone (ENVO:01000065); material: "saline water (ENVO:00002010), including plankton... | reverse complement strand
ATACCAACATTGCCGTCAGAAATAATCCGCATTCTTTCTATACTACCACCATTATCAACCGAGGCGAGCGCGAGGGCTCCATCCTTAGCGCTTATATCTTCTACGATACCCCTAATATAAGCGAAGCTTTGTATGGTCCCAACTTCGTTTTGTCCCATGAAACTAATTTGGCCGACTACATCAGCATCCACAAGAGAAGAAGTCCCCCTTGTTTTAATAAACTCAAGACGAGGCATCCCAACAGTTGCATAAGTATTTGTTATTTTTAGTCTGGGTTCGTTAACCGCAGAACTATACAAATTTAATGTTCCGCTAGGATCATTCGTACCTATGCCAATATTACTTCCATTATCGTAAATTAATGAATTACCGATTGTATCCGAATCTTCCCACTTCGGAACATAATTGGCAGTACCGTTACCACCAACACCCGAAAGAATATCTTCGATATAATCCCATTGCGGACCGTCTTCGCGACTTGTTAATACGTAACCATCAACTCCCGTGGAGCTTGTAGAGTCATAAAAGTAACCGCTTACCTGCATGTCGCCGGAAACATGAAGAGTATGCTGTGGTAGCTTAGTGGTAATCCCAATACCCACACTTCCCGGAACACCTATCCCTGCGCCCGTAACAAAAAGCGTAGATCGCGGCACATCAATCGCGTCACGAACCTGTACGTCAAGGGCGTCGCCTTTTATTATGGTGTTGCTTCCGGCAGTAGAAAAATTTATTATTACGTTATCACTTGAATCAACATATAACGCGTTAACATAATTATTTCCGGCTGCGTTATACGCACCAAAATAATTAGAGGAATTGGGTATCAAAACGGTTCCACTAACGAAAGCGGGACCGTCAACTTGAAATTTCCAAATCGGATCATCGGTTCCTATACCGACATTGCCGTCCTCATTTATCCTCATGGCTTCAGCCACTGTTCCTGCCGCCGCAGTATAAAAAACTATTTCTCCATTATCCTTATTAACCGTATCGTCTCCCGCTAGAAAAGTCATCGTGGCAACTTGTGTGCCATTCCATTTTCCAATAATCTGACCGAGATTACTACTCGCGCTTCTATTGGAATCCAAAACAATATCCGAATAAGTATTTCCCGCCGATTTTATTAACAAGCCTTCTCCGTTGGCGTCTGTAAGAATATGCAAGTTGTTACTTGGATTAGTCGTTCCTATACCAACTTTGCCGTCAGTCGCAATCCTCATTCTTTCGGTTTGATTAACGTCAAATATCATTGGATAATTTGCCGTTGAACGAATCAACACCGAATCATCATTTGCCCTTAAATCTAAGTAACAATTATTAGTTGTATCCTGAATTCTTAGTGTTGGAGCACTTGCTGAATAAAGATGAAGAAGATAGGAAGCGTTATTAGTTCCGATACCAACACTCCCTCCAGCGAAATAGGAATCTCCATTTGAATTTAGTTTAACCTTAACGGATTGGTCTTTGTTTCTTACTTGTAAATAACCGTGACTTTCATCATGTTCAGTTCCGAGAAAGTCAAATCGGTTTTCTCCGCCTATACTTTTAAAATATACCTCATTTTGAGCCCATAAAGTTCCACTAACATGAAGTTTTGCTTGTGGGTTATCAGTACCGATTCCCACATCACCATCATCATAAATAATTGAATTTCCAATTGTATCTGAATCTTCCCACTTCGAAACATAGTTCGCGGTGCCGTTACCTCCGACACCAGAAAGAACATCCTCAATCATCTTCCATTGAGGACCGCCTACTTCGCTTGTCAGGACCTCTCCCAAAACGCCGCTCGAATTGGTTGAGTCATAGAGAACGCCGCTAATAATTGCATCGCCGGAAACATGTAACCTGTGTTGAGGGGCGACAAGATTGTCACCTATACCTAGGTTGCCATTGGAATCAATAGACATCCGGTTCGTACCTTTGCGAGTTGAAGTATTCGTTGCAGTATAAAAATCAATTGCTGTTGCTGCGTTATAGGACGAAGATCCCCCACCAATATCTATACGATTACGGGAAGTATCCGCGTAACCCTCGACAATAACATAACCCTCACTTTCAGCTGTTGAATAATGTTGATTGCTTATTATTCTCGAGAGTTTATTGGCGTCGTCGACGGTGCCCCCTAAATAAAGGTTTCCGGCATTTGTCATCCGCATTTTTTCTGCATAGGATGCGCCCCTAAATATTAAATCGCCACCATAACTACCGCCTACATTAAAATCGTCACTACTGTCCAACTCTAAAACAGTTCTTTGCGTGCCCCCCGAATCTTTCTGTCTTATCTCCTGATTATTATCCAGAAGTATATGCCCCGCAGCCACATGAAGTTTCTGGAGGGGATTAGTTGTCCCGATGCCAACTTTATCACCATCTCCATCAACTGTTAAAATTTCTGTAAGCGTAGCCCCAGCATTGTTGTATTCACCTATAGAAAGCCTTGACCCAATCTTCTTTAAACCAAGGCGATGCCATGCCGTAGACGTATCTTTGAATTGAAGCTCAACGGGACCTGTTGCTCCCCCGTTTAGCTCTAGTTGGCCAACTGGATTAGTTGTCCCTATGCCAACATTGCCCCCCCGCAAATAAGAAATACCATCCGAATGAAGCTGAATATTTTGAACGTTCCCGTCCTTGTAACCGCGTATTAAACAATCATTTGCAGACTGCCTAATATTAAATAATCCATCTCCATCACTAGAAGTGAGAGATAAAACATTTTTATTGTTATCTTTGCTTTTTACGGTAAGCATATTGCCCGCATCAGGCGCTATGTTTATTCCTACCGTAGTTCCATTATCCTGTATAACCCCAGAAGTTAAAGTATCTTCATCAGACCAGCGAGCTACATAGTTTGCAACGCCGGAACCTCCTACTCCGGAGAGAACTGATTCAATATTTTTCCAGTTAACGCCGGTTGCTCCCTCGTTGGCGAGAATCATTCCCCCTTCTCCAACCCAATTGTTGGAGTCGTACACATTTCCCGAGATACCTAACTTATTGACATTCAGTCGGTTACCGGCTGTGAAGGTTAAGTCGGCATCTCCGCCGAAAGATCCATTATTATTAAACTGAACCTGTGTATTGGATCCCCCCGGATTTCCCGCTCCTCCTCCACCGGCGATTTGAACCCACGGATCCACAGTATAGCCAGTTTTGACATATGATGTCTGGTTCCCCGAATCAATAAGAAAAGCTCCCGGCATAACCCCCGTCGGTTTAGTATCCGTTGAGGCTACCGTAAATCTATCACCTGCATATCTTGTAATCGCCATAATTATGATAACCAGAATTTAAATCCATAAAAAGAACCGCTGCTAAACCAGCCATCCATTGAGGAAGCATAAATTTTTATTTGATGAGTTCCTTCTGATATTGCCGCATTTTTAAAAGTGTATGTACCGTCCTCGGTGGTATATCCGACGTCACGAGTTAATTGATTAACGAAACCCTCCACCTGTATCTCACACGTAGAAGACTCGTCTCCTCCAGTTATTCCCTTGGGAATAGTCAATACATCAAAATATTTGTAACCAACACTATTATCCGTAATAGTAACAGAAGTTACGACGCCCCCAGACACAACCACCGTAGCTTTTATACCTCCCGACCCAGAACCGCCCGCTAAATAAACATTGGTGTAAGTACCGTTGTTATGGTCTGAGCTCGGGTTATCTATCCAATTCGCTGGGACCGTAATAGAAAACCCTGTTCTCGGAGCGCCCAGTATTTTTATCGTGCATGTGGGAGCTGTAGTGCCACCAATAGTCACGGTGGGAATACTCAATATATCCCCATTTTCATAATTACTACCTACGTTTGTAATAGTAACCGATTCTACCTCCTCATCATACACAACCACTGTAGCTTTTATACCTGTTCCGGAACCGCCCCCCAATGAAACGTTAATATAAGTATTATCGATATAATCGTAAGAGGCGTTAGTTATATCGGCAGGATCAACCACGATATGTAGCCACGCAACACTACTGGGATTCAACAAGGTAACGTGATTAGTGTCAGATCCCGCATAAAGTCTTGTTTGCTGTTGATCATAATTCTTAGTAGTCCAGTGCGGAATAGCTGTTACGTTTCTGCCGTCTTGAGGAGCAACTCCGTCAGCTATTTTTGTACTATCCAAATACAAATGCATTATATTATAGGGATCCACAATCAGATAATCCTCTCCTAATCCAGAAACGGTTGAGTATAAAGACACCCCTGTTCCCCCCTGCGAAGCTTGAGTCGCGCTTACGGAAAAAGTACCAGTAGCACTCCCGCTTTGGATAAAATGATTGTAAGTTTCTTCAGTATTATTCGAGTCTACTTCAATAGAAGTCTGATAATCAGCTTCATTCCATAAAGCTATTCCACTAGAATAAGGAATCCAAGGGTTGACTCTGTGGAAAGAACTTAAATCATTTTCGTTTTGTCCTCCTTGGTCATAGCCTCCGGTAAGATACCATCCATAATAAGGCTCAATATCAGGACCCGGGTATAGAGCAGAATTATAACTTGTATAATATTCCTCATTCGTCCCATCAACATTAACAACAAATGGAAAAGTTGATTGCGTTGGCGCAGTAACCCCGATACCGATTTGAATTGGGTCATTAAAATTCTCTTCGGTAACTCCCGCTCCCCCTCGACTCCAAAAGAGGGCGGTCTCCCATGTAATATCAATAACTTCGGTAACCGCCGCTGTGCTTTGATGTGGTGATTCCCAGAATGCTGTTGGAAAATTTAAGGACATTAGTATACATATCCAGTAATTGCCGAAGCAAAAATTACCCCATTATAACCAGCAAACGTATAAACATTAGTTCTGTTAGCAGCCAAGAAAGGAGGTCCACCCGTGCCTCCCCACAATACGACGTTGGAAGGGGCACTTTCACTACCTGATACAAAAGCAGGAATGACAGTTTGGGTGTTAGCAGCTGCTGTATGTTCGACGTACATTGTCAACGTTTGCCCATGCGTAATTGTTCGAAAATCATACTTTGGTGCAGTTAGACTCCCGTCAACTTGAGCAAATTGTATGTTAGATTCATTCCAATAAACGCTTGCATTTTCGTCAGGGTCGTAAAACGAGTTAATATCGTAAGGAGCATGACGAGAAGCCCCGCGTATAGTTAAAACACCTGAATCGTTAGCCGCAGTACCACCAACTACATCTATTTCATTTACTATTAATTTATTTGCCGGATCAATTTCAACATTACCCCCGGTAAAAGTTATACCCAACGAAGCATCAATGGCACCTGAAATTGGAATACTAGCCAAGCTTAATGCATCGCCACTAATAAAAACGTGCTTATTCGCCTGAAGAGTTAGCTCGCTGTGCGCTTTTACCAAAAGGTTCTCATTGTTAGTATTGTAACGAGATATACGTGATGTTGAAGATTGAAAATTAATGTCATCTGCACTAGTGATGTCGTTACCCTGCATGTTTAGGGATTGGGTAGCTGTATGATCCCCCAGATTATCTCCATCCACAGGAGTCCCTATACCACTTCCTGTAGTTAATAGTCCGTCTGACGTTCTCAACATTAAGAAACCGTAGTTGGGGGGCTGCGTGGCGGTACTATTAATCCAATTACTATTATTAAGGTAAACATTTTTAGTTCCCGACAATTGGGTAGCGGGAAAACCTACCCCCCCATAACCAGTAAAAACAAATTCGGCTATTTCCTGAGCTGTTATTTTTTTGGTTTCGTAACCCGCACCAGCATTTCCCGCTGCAGCCGGAAACAAATATTCTCCAGAAACTATCTCTTGGGGAAGTGTTCCTGCTAATTGTGATATTTTCTTATTCGCCATTTTTCCTTATACCTTACTGTAATATACACTGTTTAATATGGAGGAACGAGATTTGTTACGAATAAATCACTCGTTTCCTGTTGTACATAAAATCCATCATCCGTACCTCCAGCACTTCCGGTCTCTAATAGGATAAAATCCTCGACCTTTTCAGCGCCCAAAACGCCGCTTATAAAAAACCCGTTACCCCTATTGTCCGGATCCAGCTCAACAGAAAAAGAAGCACCGAAAACTTTATTGTTTCCTATGGTAGTATTATAATTGAAAGCGTCCAATTTTGCCCCTACAAAAGAATACCTCAAAGCCTCGTCTCCCCGTTCAATTGGAATAGCCCCAGCGTTTATGGGAGGAACTGTGCTGCCAGTACAAGAACTAGGATCCACTTTAATAGTAAAATCATAACCACTATTAATTTGCACCAAATCCGCCAAGGATCCACTATTTGGATCATCAACTATACCATCAATTTTAAGAGTAGCGAAAACTGGAGAAGTAGGTTCGTTACCTACGGGAAACCTGTAACCCAAATTGTTTAAAGGTTTTCGATTTAGATCAATATTAATAGCATAACTTTGAATATGTAAAGAATCGAAATCTACACCCAAGCCAGAAAAAGAATCAGTGGTTAACGAAATGTCTCCCGGTTGTAGTGCGGGATAACCCTCCTCAGCTAAAACCCGAGGAATAACCACATCAACATTGTTATTTAACGCCCCGTTTTTGGTATTTATGTCAGGAGCCAAAAAGCCGCTTCCACTCATATCAAAATTGATGTTATAGGCGCTATAGGAAACGGAGGCCTTGGGAAAAGAACCTACTGATCCCTGCGTGGAATAAGAATTCAAATAACAATTGCCAAATGAAATAACGTGATAAGAAGGAGCGTTTTCATCTACCCCTTGATAAATGTCCGCTTGCGTAAAGTCTTCCTTGAAATAATTTTTATCTATATCGTTTCCAGAAGGATTAACAGCTACATAAATATTCTTACAGTCTTTATACTGGTTAACAGCAAAATCTTGCCAAGCTCTTTTTAGTCTATCCTCTTTAGTTGTATTGAAAAAACCAGAAAGAAGTGAGACATTTAAATTATCGTTATAATAGGCTTCCCCAACAAAGGGATAATTAAATAACGGATAATTTACATTAAACCCCAATCGAGCTTCATTTTTGGTACCACACAGGAAATAATCGAAATTAAGCTTAACAGTAGGAGAATTTACTATAGGCCGGTCCACCAAACCCCTTTTATTAATTTGGGCTATGTTTGTGTGAGGGACATCAATGTCATAACTTATTGACTGAATACGGTCTATACTATGAAGAAGATTTAATTGTTGAATTAAATTGTCGTGATTATTGGAGGGGGCACCTCCCTTGTAATCCACAAAGTTATAACCGGTCTCCGGAGCAGGTCCGACGTAGAGAGCCTGACAATTGTAAATTACTCTGGGCTGGGTCATTACTTTTCTCCTTCATAAACACTTGCATATAATATTCCAGCCAAGAAATCATCAACTTGATGTTCGTAAGCGACATCCTGAACTTCCTTGACTCTTTCGTGGTTTCTGTCTGTGGGCTCGGCCGCGTATCTTCCCGCTTTTGCTAACCAGCTGGGCGGGTCTTCGTTAGCTATTACTATATTTGTTATTTCTCGGGCTACTTCCTTTTGTTGTTTACTTAGCCTTTTACGTTTATGAAGCTGTCTCAACGAGGCTTCCACTTCTAAGTTTAACTTGTCTGAAAGGTTTAAGTGTTCCTGTATTTTAGAAAGACTAAAATTAAGAGTGGCCTTGGTCCCTACTGGTGTCTTTTTATCTTCCTCCTTTTGCTTCTTCGTTCCCGAAGGACGGCCTGTCATTTGTGCCATCTTTGGACCGCCTATTAACGGTTCATACAGCCCCTCATTCTTAAGCTCTTGGAATTTCTTTTGCGATTCTAAAGACTCTTCTGGAGTGGGGAAACGTCCCGACTCGATAGCTTGCATTCCCTCTTCTGCTGTAAGAACACCCAGTTCAATTAAACGACTGTAAATCCTTGAATAAACAGACGTGTCTCTCAGGTCAACTTCTTCGAAATGGGCATCGGGATAATTCTTAAATCCCATCTCTTTTGACACCCTTCGAATCTCCGGCATTAAGAAGTTCTCCAGAAAAACTCTGCGTCCCTGCTTGAGTCTTTCCATAAACACCTGCACCTTAATGCTTGTATTAGCAAATTTCTCGTCACTCAAGAGAATGTTGTTTAACCCCATTTGGATGTCCTGATTGACAACGTCATATTTTTTAGGGTCCAAAATATTACCTATGTCGGGAATAACAAACTTTGCATCAGTGGTATAGTCCGAAATCAATACTCGGCCTACAGATTCGTTTTCAAAGAGCTTCTGCATAGCCATAAGGTTTTTCTGGTTTACCCCTCCATCCTGAGGTTTGGACCCCATAGTAATCAGAAGAATGGCTTGGTTTGTGGTTCTTGCAACTGCCATATCCATTTGTTTCATCTCCTGTTTCCAATTGATATCTTCCAATACGGGATACCCCATTGGTACGGCAAATGGTTCATAGTCTTGCTTCTTGTAAAAAACAGCCACCAGTCTATCTGTATTAAGGGGCATCGTAACAGCAGACATTCCTATGTTTTTACTGTCTTTTATAAGCTTCTTGGTTTGTTCCGGAAGGCTGTCAAAAACTTCTTGCTGCTCTTCCGTTTGGGGATTGCGTAAAATTTGCAACTCATAATCTGTAACGACCTTGTAATAGACTCCTCTGCTAAAAGCTATACTTCCCTGAAGTTGAATATCTGAAGGGTTAAGAATTATGTACTTAGAAGGGATTTCGATATTTTCGTTAGCTTCGCTCAGACCAAACGTTTGATTAATCTTAAAAGCGTCACTTTTTTCCATCTCCGCATTGAACCTGTAAATAAAAACATTTCCTGATCTGTAGTATTCGCGAAAAAACCGACTCTGCAGATCATCAATATTTATTCTTTTAAAAAGTGTTTCGAAAAATTCTCGAGACTTACGGCTCCCTCCCGTATAGTATAAATTACTAATAGAAAACTCGGTCATTAAATCAATAGTATTTCTGAAAACAGAGAAGTTATAATAGGCTTTTTGGCAAAGAATGATTGTGTCCCGAACGTCTATGTTAGAGTTATTGGAAACACCGTGGGAATACTTAAACGGTATCATTCCGTTCTCGATGTTTCGGAAGCGATCAGTCCTTACAATGTCTGCGGCCCTGTTCCTTCGTGTTCGCGTAGAGCTAGCTACCGCTTCATGCTTAGCCATCAAAGGTTCCGCACCTTGTTCCGTTTTCTTCCTTACCGCCATATTTTACTTTATTTTTACACCTAAGCTATCATTCTGGGAGTAAATGTATGATTAATTTGCTCTACCTTGGTGTTTTTAATATCATTATAGCATTTAACAGCCCAGTTCCCTAACATTAAAGTAGTATAATTATCCCTTCTGGCCCTGTTCACCGCGCTGCTTCTTTTAAGGTGTTGGGGTAAGTCAAAGGTTTGAGTGCCTTTTGCGGTGGTTTTGACCTCTATCAAGGCGCATTGTTTTTTCGACTGATAAACGATATCATCCTGAAACTCTATTAGATCCCCTTTGTTTTCGTAAGGCATTAACTTAACCGGAACAGCCTGCGCCGAAACCTTATCGAAAAAACTTCCACACGCAGCAGTACGCGAAGCAAACCATATTCTCTTATGATCAATGGAAGCCTGTAAGTATTCATTAGCTTCTCGCAAAAAAGTAGTGGAAAACAACTGTTTGAAACAGATTACATTTTCTTGTTTATTGTATTGGTGTTTTGCCGCAATCAGCATCTTTTGATAATCTACTCCCTCTTTATCGCTATTAAATTCAAAGAACTTAATCTTTATTCGGGAACTTTGGAAAAGTTCGGATTCGTTGGCACCATCTATAAATTGATACCCAGCGTTATCAATGATTATCATGGAAAAATCAAAGTTGGTCACAAGATAATATAAATATTTGATGTGGTCTTTTAAGTTCCCTCCGGCCACAGCGTACCCATGAACCAGAGTCGCTATTGTTTCTTTTTCCTCGTCCAATTCCAAAACCGACATTGCAAAGAAGTCAGATGAAGGACTATTACTAAAACTAGGATCAATAGCTAGGATATACTTTTTATCTTTCTCCCCCTTTACCAAAGTGTGCTGCTTTTCTCCGTCAGGAATAGTGCATTGATGCATTTTTTTAGCACTGAAATAGCTATCGCTCCCATCAGTAAATTGAGCTGCGTATTCCCTCAAAAAAGACGAATTGGAAGCTCCCCCCGCCCGAGCTTCCTCGATCACGGTACTGTCAATCATGTCCGGAGGAATAGAATCAAACCCCATCTGCGAAATAAAATAATTAGATTGCATAATATCATCCGAATAAATATTACCCATCCAATCCTTGTAGGTCCTGTAAAGATTCTCAAAACTGTAACTGGCGGAAGACAACGCTATCATCTTGGAGTTATTTCCAAATGCAATCCGGTCTTTCTCTTTCATTTGCCCCTTGGCGATAAGGTCGTCTTCCATCTCTCTTATTTTTATCCTTTCTGCCATGTCCTGAGGAGCTACCAAGAAAGGCATCAACACGGTTTTAATAGTTTCCTCTGGGAGTAACATGAATTCGTCAAGCACCAAAACATTAGCGCGGAAACCACGAATCTTTTCTCCACTCAACGGTATGGCAGTAATAGTACCTTCGTTAATTTTCCATTCAAATTGATCATTACGTTTTGACTTAGCCCCGAAAGCGTGAGCTAACATTTGAGCTTCCTTAGACTCTACAATTTTTTCTATATTGTTAAAAATAAAACGTGCTGTACGAAAAGTCGGACCCGCAATAAGGATCTTGGTACGCGGCTCGAAAACACACTGAAGGAAACAATAAACAGCCGCAATAAAACTTTTACCACAACCACGTCCCCACACACACATATTAAAGTTTCTGTTAAAGAACGCTTTAAGAGTTATCTCTTGATAAAGAGCTAACTTAATCCCTGATAAAAGTTCTGTTGTGAACCCGAGGTTTGAACGCAAAAATTTAGCTAATGTAATTTTAGCCTGCCGATCTCCAAGTTCTCCCTTTAACGCAGCCGATTCTTCGTTAATGTTAACAATAGGGCGCGTATATTTGTCGGGGCAATACCACATATCATAATAATTTTAAATCGTACGCTAACTGCAAATCAAATTTGGTTTTTAATATTTTAGTCAGTAAAAGTTTTTTAACAATTCTTACGCACTCTTTTCTTCCGTCTGCGAACAGAAATTGGATATGAGGAAATTTTTGAATTAATTCCCTGACGTTATGAAAGATAAAATCAGGAGTTGCTCGAGTATTTTTCTTATAGACGTAAGGAAGCTTGTTAAACGCTAGACACTCTTCTAATTTTCTCTCAACCAGAATTATCATGTATGCATCTTCTTCTGCGGCACGTTTTATTTCGTTTTCAAATCTTTCTAAGCCTGCGCTTAAGGTTCCGATTAGATCTGGAACGGACTTCCTTTCAATATAACAATTTCCAGTTTTCTCTTTATCATTCAGGCAATAGTCTCCAAACTTGAGCCCTTTAACTTCCGTAGGAAAGTCTTTTATTTGCAAGGGGTTTTGTTCGCGTGAGTCAATGTATATAAGATGATCCTCATCAAACTCTTCCTCAAACTTCATCTTTCCGTCTAGTCTCTGGTGGGGTAATGGAGAAAGTTTGTTCTTTAAGCCTATCTCTTCACATAGCTTATAATAGTCTTTGAAGATTATCTGGTAATAGGAAATAGGGGGAACCAAAAGTGTTCGTAGCTCCACTTCGGTTGGGGCATATTTAAGACCCTTTTCCCTTTTTCTTTTCGTTAGAAGACCTCTGCAGTACTTTCTAGCTTTCTCCACGGGAGCCTCCTTAAGCCAACTTTTTAAATTCCTTTTATTATTAAAGTCGGCGGAAAAATACTGTTCCTTGTTTTTGAACTTTATTAGTTCTTTTGTGTGGAGATCATGTCGAGGAAATTGAGTTTGATAGTAATCCCCTATCGAAAGCTTGTGGGCCTTGATGTGTAAATGAAGATTCTTATCTTCTTCAAATTCTTTTTTGCAAACACTACATTCAACCATTTAAAACTTCCTCTTCGCTTATCCCCATAATGCGAGATTTGATCTCTTCCATTGAGGTCAGCCTTTCTATTTCCTTGGAGACGTTTTTCTTTCT
>CEPX01415066.1_pt1 | contig 12066 bp, 11 predicted proteins | sample 361361 | NCBI WGS metagenome assembly CEPX01 (sample SAMEA2619974, study PRJEB7988) | marine metagenome | biome: marine biome (ENVO:00000447); feature: mesopelagic zone (ENVO:00000213) & marine oxygen minimum zone (ENVO:01000065); material: "saline water (ENVO:00002010), including plankton... | reverse complement strand
TTTGCTATCAAAGTAAGTCCTCTGCCCCCCATATAGAAAAGCTGGTAAGCATTTTTATGCACTTTTTTCAGATAAGTTTTGTTTCTCGCTTTCTGATTTGGGTCAAGATAACGGGAGCCGTAAACAACATCTGCTTTGCGCTCAACAATAGGACGAACAACCTTTGGCATTTCATTTGGATTATATTCCAGATCAGCATCCTGAATTAAAATAATTGAGCCAGTTGCATGCTTAAGACCTGTTCGTATGGCAGCGCCTTTTCCAGAATTTTTTATGTGGCGAATAAGCTTAACTCCCTTAATTTTTGAAGCAATAGAAGCTGTTTTGTCTGTTGAACCGTCATCAACCACAACTATTTCTTTCTGCAAGTTCAGGAATTTCAAGTTTACTTTTTTAACTCTGGTAATGATTTCCTCAATATAACGCTCCTCGTTATAAGCAGGAATAACAACAGACAATTTTTCCATAAAAAAAAGCAACTGAGGACGATTTAAATAGTTTCTGTTAGTATAGAAAACGTTTTAAAATAGCGATAAGTTGTGAAACAATATGAGAATAGCCATACTTACTCCGACTTTTTTCCGGTTTTCCGGGCCTGATAGGGTTGTGAAGAATGAGGCAGAAGAACACGTTGCCAAAGGAAACAAAGTAACAGTGTTTACTTTCAAAGGAGACATAAAAGCCAAGAATTACAATGTTGTTGAGCTTTGGATGCCTTCAAACGCAACTTTGGAAAGGATTTACAGGCTTCTCTTCTTTCTGGACTTTTTTAAAATTATAAAAACTGCGAAAATGCTTAAGGAGTACGATGAAGTTGTCAGCTTTCTTTACCCAATGACAATAATAGCATCTACTGCAAGAAAGTATTACAAGAAAAAATATGTTTATTATAACGTTGGAGTAGCTTATCCAAAACTGTTTAATTTATTTGAAAGAACTTACATGAATTTTTTTAATATATTAACTAATCTTAGTGTTAAGAATGCGGACTCAGCTATTTCAATAAGTGATTTTCTCAGAAAAGAATTATTGAGAGAAACAGGGCTTGACAGCACAGTAAAACATGTTAAAGTTGACAGCAAAGAGTATAATACAAATCTGGATAAGAAAAAAATACAGGCAATTGTTAAGAAACACAAGCTAAAGAAACCAGTAATTCTTTTTGTTGGAAGACTATCACCGCACAAAGGAGTGCATTTGCTGTTAAAAGCATTTAACATAATTAAAAAAGAAATAGATGCAACATTAGTTATTGTAGGAAAACCAACATTTGACAAATATTCAAAGAAACTGATGAAGCTGAGTAAAAATCATAGAGACAGTGTGGTATTTACAGGCTTTGTAAGTGATGAAGATTTGCCTTACTATTTCGGAGCCTGCGATTTGTATGCAACAGCAACATTATGGGAAGGGTTTGACATTCCTACTGTGCAAGCGCAGATGTGCGGCAAGAAAGTTGTTGCATTTGATGTAGGAAGCCATCCAGAAGTTGTAAAGAAAGGAATTCTTGTTAAAGATGGAGATGTGAAAGGATTTGCAGACGCTGTTAAAAGAATGTTAAAGAGTTAATTTACCCTGTACAAGCCGCGTATTTTCCCTTTAAATGTCTCATTATAAAGAAGTGTGAACTCTGGTTCAGCAAGGTTTATGTTAGGAGCAGACTTGGAAAAGAACCTGAATGCTCCTTTGCCATCATCCAGAGAGTAAACGTGCGTTATCTCGAGCTCTTTCAAAAGTTCGTAAGTTTCTTCTTTTGAACTTACATACATTTTTTGAACAGAAGGATCATCAGCTGGAATTATTGTGCGTGGAACAAGGTAAGGATATTCAAAAAAATACAATATCTTAGCATCGTCAGGCAGATTTGAATCTATCCACAAGGGAATTTTTCCTGAGCTTTGGTAAGTTACATCAGAAAAAAGCTCTTCTGAAAAATTTAAGGGTTGTACATGGAGACTTAATGCAGAAGGAGCAAGGAAAACAAGCAGCATTGCAGCTGAAGCAAATTTTAAATTAATTTTTGTTAAAGAAAATGCTATTGCAATAAAGACAACCGCAATCAACACTATGTTTTCTGCAACATCTTTTCTGATTAATATTAGATAAAGCAAGTAAGCTATTATGGAGGAAGATGTTATGAAAAATACTTTTTTCATTTTAGCATTAAGCTCTTGCTTTAGGAACAAAACAAATGCAGGAGCAGCAACAGCAGAAAAGGAAATAATTGCTGGTGTAAGATATCTGTAAGTGTTTGGCATTGCAGGATTTCTTAAAAAAAGAAACCATAATGCGATATAGCTTATGGCAAAGATAAGCAAGATTCTTTGAGAGAGCTTCTTTCTCATGAACAATGACACTGCAGTTAAAGGAAGCAAAAGATAGCTTAACTTAAAGAAAAACACTGGATTAAAAGTGGAAAATGGTTTTGGCAGGTAAGATGATAAAATATTTGCTTCATACCATGGAGATAAGCCTTTTCCACCAAACAATGAGCTTAACCCAGGATAAAGCGGGTTTCCAGTTTCTAATATATTGCGAATAAAATAAGGAGAAATAAAGAGTAAAACCACTGCAACTGAAATCAGGAACTTTTTCTTGTGTGATGCAAAAGAATAAGCTGCAAGAATAACCCATGCTATAATCAATGGAGCAATTGCAGTATATTTAGTCCAGTATGCCATTGCAGTAAGCATTGAAAAAAGCAAATAGTTATGGGCAAGCGGCTGCTTTACTATCTTCAGAAGAATGTAAATGGCTGCTACCACATAAAAAGCAGTAGTTATGTCTGTATTTGAATAAAATATCATGTTAGAATAATAATAAGCTGCTGTGAAAAGCAGCACAGCAAATAAAGATGTTTCTCTGTCAGCAAAAGTTCTTGTAGTGCGGTAAAGCAAAGCAAGCAACAAAAGCCCGAATATTAATGGAAGAATTTTTGCAGGAACAGCAGTCATTGAACCATTAAAGAAACTGGTAAACGCATACATCATATACTGATAAGGAGGGTAAGCGTATTCAAAACGAATTACGCTAGGATTAATATCTGGCAAATGACCTGTTTCGTATATTTTTTCTGCAAACGGAAGGTGATACATGTAAGCGTCCTGCTTATATATCGGAACAGCCAAAGCATGCAAAGACATTGCTATAATAAAAAGCGTTAATAAAACTGTAACAAAAGAAAACTTAAACTGCAGCTTTGGTCTTGGAATTTTTAAGTTTTTTAGAAATAAATTAAATGCAATTACTATGATTAGCATTGCAGCAAGTAAAAGTGAAAGCACAGAAACATTTAGTTTAATTCCTATAAATTCACTCAAAACAAATGCTGTCATCGCGTAAAGCGCGCTGCCAAAAGGAAATGAAAGAACAGCACGTTCAAAATCATCTAGGTTTTTCCAAAACTTCAGAAATAAAAATCCAAATAAGGCAAGCAATGCGTAAAACAGCACTATAAAACCAAATCCCATACTGCTTTCAGACACTAGAATTGATTTTATAAAGATTTAGGAAACTTTATAAGTAAAAGCTAAAGACTCTCTGAAATCATGAAAACACCAAAACTGTCAATAGTGATGACTGCACATAACGAAGCAGGAATTATTGAGGATGTTATAACTTCTTATTACAACGAAATTTGCAAAAAAATTCCCTGTGAGATTTTGATTGCAGAAGATGGAAGCACTGATGGAACCAAAGAAATACTTCTGAGAATGAAGAAAAAAATGCCAATGAGGCTAATCATGGGAGACAAAAAGAAAGGGTTTAAGCAAGCCTGCATTGATGCGTATAGCGCTGCAAGAACACCTTGGATATTCTTTACTGACTCTGATGGACAGTATGTTCCGCAAGACTTTTGGAAACTATACAGAAACATGAAAAACTATGATGTTATTTACGGGCGTAAAATTAACAGAAAAGACCCTTTTTACAGAAAATTCTTAGCAGGAGGATTTAACTTCATAATACGCATTATGTTTAAAATGCCTTATCATGACCTGGACAGCGGATTTAGGTTAATGAGAAAAGAAGTAGTGGATGATGTAATAGGAGAGATTAAGCATTTAAAATACGGATTTACAGCTGAATTTAACATAAGAACATTTTACAAAGGCTTTAACATACTAGAAGTTCCTATCAGGCACAAGCCAAGAAAATATGGAGGCACAAGCATGTTTCCAATCTTAAAGCTGCCTTCAATCGTTTTAGGCCAAATAAGAGACTTGTTTAAATTGAGAAAAGAACTTCTTAAAGACTAACGCGTAATTTTTTGGTAAGAATTCTCAAACCATTGAATTGTTTCTCTAAGGCCTTCATCAAGCGAGTATGCTGGCTTAAAGAAAGCATTTAGCTTAGAATTGTCTGCCCTGTATTTCATTACATCGCCTTTCCATGATTTCTGGCTGAAATCAACCTTACAGTCAGTGATATTGCATAAGCGCAAAATAGAAGAAACTAATTGCTCGATAGGTATTGCATCACCACTGCCTACATTGATGATTTTCTCTGAGCTTGGTGAATCAAGAAAAGCTAAAGTAGCAGAAACAACATCTTTCACAAAAACAAAATCCCTGGTTTCTTTGCCAGTTCCAAGCATGCTTAAATGCTTAGGATTGCTTGCAATCTTCTGAAGAGTGTCAAAAATAACATGAGTATGCTGCCTAGGCCCGTAAACATTAAAGAATCTTGCAATCTTTGTCTTCAGACCATAAATATCTGAGTAAAGCTTTACGTAATGTTCTCCTGCATATTTGCTTAAGCCGTAAAATGAAATCGGTTTGACATCTGTTTCCTCAGATATTTTTTCCTGATTTGATTCGCCATGAACAAGAGCAGTAGATGGGTAAAAGAAAGTTATGTCAGCCTTATTTTTTCTTATAAGCTCGAGGAGCCTTAAGGTTGCATGCGCGTTTACTTTAAAATCTGTAAGCGGGTCTTCATTGCTTTTAGGCACTGACGCAATCGCAGCAAGATGAAAAACAACATCAATATCTTTTAAGATGTCTTCAGGAAAGCTGTTTACATCCTGTTCAATAAGTTTTATCTTAGAAGTGTCTATGTTTTCTTTTCTGCCTGAAGAAAAATCATCAACAACTGTAATTGAACCTGCACTCTGAATGGATTCAATAAGGTGGCTGCCAATAAAGCCTGCGCCTCCTGTAACTAAAACGTTTTTCCTTTCCAAGAATTTTTGATTAGATTCCACTTTGATTTCTATACCAGTCAATTGTATTTTTTAGCCCTTCTTCAAGCGGCACTTCTGGCTGAAAGCCAAACTCAGCTTTAGCTTTTTCAATATTAAGATGACGCTTCATCTGGCCATTAGGCTTGCTGGTATCCCACTCTATTGTTCCGTTAAAATCACAAAGTTTGCAGATAAGCTCCGCTAGTTCCTTAATAGAAATTTCTCTGCCTGTTCCAATGTTAACAGGGTCTGGCTTATCGTATTTTTCAGTTGCAAGAAGAATACCATTAGCTGCATCTTTAACATACAAAAAGTCTCTTGTTGCAGAGCCATCTCCCCATAAGGTAATTTTGTTTTCTCCTTTTTTCTTTGCCTCAAGCACTTTTCTGATAATTGCAGGAATAGCATGGGAACTGTTAAGATCAAAATTATCGCGAGGACCGTAAAGATTGGCTGGCAAAAGAGAGATAGCGCTGTAGTCGTATTGCTGCCTATATGCCTGAGCCTGAACAATTAGCATTTTCTTTGCCAAACCGTAAGGAGCATTTGTTTCTTCTGGATAACCGTTCCATAAGTCTTCTTCCTTAAACGGAGCTGGTGTGACTTTAGGATATGAGCAAACAGTAGCTAAGGCAACAAACTTTTTTACATTAGCTTTACGCGCTTCTTCCATTAACTGAACACCCATAACAAGGTTATCATAGAAGACTTCTGCAGGCTTTCCCTGATTAAAGCCAATACCGCCTACTTTTCCAGCCAAATGAATGACAATATCCATTCCTTCAACTGCTTTCTTGCAGTTTTCTAACTTTGTCAAGTCAAGCTCTTCATGAGAAGGTACAAACAATTTTTTAGGGTTTTTTTCTTTAAGCAAATCAATAAGTTGCTTGCCTAAAAAACCATGCCCGCCGGTTACGAGCACATTTTTATCATCCCAGAACATATTAAAACGTGCTTAAATCAAGATTTAAAAAGCTTTCTATGAATAATTTTTTAAATGTCATGCTCGTGCCATTTACAGATGAAGCTTGACATTGAGAAAGTGTTATTGCTGGCATTCTTTGTTTTAATGCTGTGGATAGGCATAGGCACGTTCTGGGGCCATACATTAAAGCATGATTTTCCTTATGGATATTCTGCAGCAGACGCTTACCAGCACCAAGTAAGGGCAGAATGGGTTAAAAATAATGGTTATGCAAATGAAGCGCCTGAAATCGTTGGAGGCTATGAAGACGTTGTTGGCTACTACATGCCAGGCTCTTTTCAATTAGTAGGAGTTTTCTCGCACGTAAGCGGTCTTGAAAGCTATGATTCATTATATTTTCTTGTATACTTTTTTTCAGTAATGGCAGCGCTTGTAATGTATTACGGATTAAAAGGCTATAACAAGCACGTGGCATTGCTAGCGCTTCCAATAACAACTTTAACATTTGCAAAAACATTCTATGCAGGAATACTTTTAGGCCAATGGCCTTTTGCTTTTGGAACAGTTTTCTTACTAGGTTCGTTCTGGGCATTGACAAAACTAAAATGGCCAAAGTCAATATGGCTAATTGCTTTGTTTGTTAGTTCTGTTGCGCTAACACACACTTCTGAACTAATATTTGTAGTAGGACTAACCGGAATAGCGTTCTTGCTTTCTGTAATGAAAAAAGACTGGAGTGGAATTAAAACATTAATAGGAGCAGGAATAATAACAGCAATTGCAAGCGTATATTACCTGATAATATTCAGCTATTCATGGGGGCCGAGATTTGCATACAGCTTTAACGTAGCGCAATCCAGCGGGAGTTTTCCTAACGTAAAAATTTTTCAGGACTTTCAGCTTTGGATAATAGTTTTCATGGCAGCAGGAATTATAGGAATTTATTACAGAAAAACAATAATTGCCTTTGCTGCAGCAATACTTTACGTTGCAATAATGAAGCTTTTCAATATTTCTCCAAAATTAACTTCTGATGTGGTTGTTGTTGGAATATTTGCTGCATTTTCAATAGCATTTCTTTTCGTAATCTGGAAAAGAAAACCGGATTTTGTGGAAACCTTTGCTCCTTACATGCTTTTAATAGGCTTTTCAGGCCTGGTAGGATTCAGGGCAAGAGCATTCCAAACAAGATTTATGTGGCCGGTAACATTAGCGCCGTTATTTGGAATTGCAGCTTACAAGCTCATAATGCTGGCAAAAAGCAGAGGAATGAAATGGAACACTGCTTACACAATGGGAATAACAATTATTCTAACAATTGTTATTTTAGGAATGAACTATGACCCTGTTTCCACATCTGGCTCAATGTACAAGGAAAGATGGGATATGTTTAAGTGGCTGCAGGAAAACACAGAGCACGGTTCTGAAGTAATGTTCTTTTACGGAGACGGATACGAACAAACTTCAATTCTGTACAATTCCGGCAGGTCAAACTTCCTAATACAAATGGAAGACTATGCAGACGGGTTGAACAAGCAAACAATAAAACGAGAGTACAAGCACTCAAGAAACATAGATTATGGAACAGGGCTTCCATACAGAACAGGGCTTCTGAGCTTTGGACACCACCTTGAAGACCCGGATTATGCAAAGCCAGACTTTGACATATGCAGATTTGAGTACTATGTTTTTGACAAAGGAACTTCAATACAGCAACTAGTTCCTTTCATACAGTATAACAACTTGATTAAACAAACTTTTGTGCAAAACGGAATGGAAGAAGTATTCAGCAACCAGGCAACAAGCATTGTAAAGAACACAAACCCAGGAGGAGATTGCATTGGACAAAGCGCTTAAGAGCGAAATCATAAAGCTGTCATTAATGCTTGTAGTGTTAGCAGTAGTCATGAAAATAGTGTTCTACAAGCAAGACTTAATCAGCACAACAAGAACAGCACTTGCTCTTTTCTGGATGTTTGCACTGCCAGGATACGCAATGCTTTATTACTGGAAAGAAAAACTAGACTTTGCAGAAAGAATTGTAATCGGAACAGCTGCTGCTGCAGCAGTTGTATCAATTGCAAGCTATTACCTTGGCTTGATTGGCTTGCAAGTAAAATATCATGGGATAGTGCTGCCTGCAGCAATGCTAATAATTTCTGCTGTTATAATGAAAAAGAAAAAAGTAGCTTAATTCTTTTTAATCCGCTTCAAAAAAACAAAAACCAGCAGCAATACGATAAAAGCTGCTGCTATTGAAAGCCTGTAAGACGGAACTACTCGTCCAACATAGAAAACAGTTGTTGAAAACAAGCCAAGGCCAATGAAAAATGAGAAAAATATTCTTTCATCGTTTTCAATATTAAACCTTCCGAGAATAAGATAAAATGGAAGTGAAAAGAAAATAGCCATAGCTGCAAGAGTTCTTAAGCCAGTCAGCTGGAAATGGTAAAAGGCTGTAGCTAAAACAACTGCAAGTCCTGCTATTGCAAAATGCTTATTGGAAATTTTCAGTTTCAACTGAATACACCCTTATATTGTTTTTATTGTATAACGCGTCTGAAATATTAAAATGGTCAAGCTCGTATTGTTGCAAAGCCTGAGCGCTTTGCCGAGCCATCTCCTGCATCTGATTAGGAGCTGATGCAAGCAGCACTAAATCAGAATAATCAAAGATAAAATAAAAAGAATCATCTTCAAGGTATGGATTGGAAGAAAATTTGCCTGAAAAACCACTAGCAACGTGCCTTTGGGAAGAAGCAAGAATCCACCTAAGCTTTTGATACTGCCAAGAGCCAAGCTTGTATTCGTTGCCTCCGGGAATATAATGAAGATAAGCATTTTCAGGAATGTTTTCATACAGCCAGTCAGCAAACTCAGATTGAACAGGAGTTATACGGAAAAGGCTTTGGTATGACGCAGATAAAGTATCTTTAGAAACATCTACATTGTTTCCATTAAATATTATCAATACAAAAATTGCTGTAACACCAATCTTTGCAATGGTTTTTGCATTGGAAGGCAGTTTAACAAAGGAAAGAGCAAAAGATAGCAATGAAATTATTCCAACAGCCATTAAGGAATAAAACAAAGCAGCTTCTGAAATAAGCAGGCGAGCAGATCTTTCCTGGCTAACACCAAGGTAAAGGTCAACATGCAGAACAAGATAAAGTCCAGCGATCCATGCAAGCATTAGCAAGTCTTTATTTCTGCGCCTTAATAATGCAAACAAGGCTCCTAGCAACAACAAAGGTAGAACAAAAAAAGAATATTTGCCTAACGTATACATAGAAGGGTAACTTGCTGCAATAATACCAGGGTCAATACCCCATTTGAAAACCCTGCTATAATCAGGAGTAGAACCTCCAATATCAGGAGCTCCTAAATAAATTGTAATAAACGGAAGGAATATTATCAACACAATAGCAGTGATAGCAGCAAGATGTTTTTTGCTTTCTTTGATAAACGGAAGCTTTCTGTGCTTAACAAACATCAAAACAGTAAAAGGTGATAAAACAAGGACAGAAAGCGCAAAGCCTTGAATGTGCAAAAGATACTGAGAACCCAGAAGGAAAGCAGTAACATAAAGATAAACTGGTTTTGAGTTGTTTTTGTAATAAGAATCAAGGTAGCGGTAAAAAGCATAAAAAGTAACAGGAGCAATAACCACAGATATAAGAGTTGGCTGCTGGCCCCAAAGATAAATCATCTGCTCCCTAATTGAAAAAACAAGGCTGGAAGAAGCAATAATAGCAGCATAAGTTCCAAACAACTTTGAAACAAGAAAGTAAACTGCAAAAATTCCCAGAAAACTTGCGATAGCGCGGTACATAATCACAGGAACAAAGCGCTCACCACCAGCAACCTGCATCAAAGCATAATTGTAATGGTTTGGAGGAGGATACTCAGGAGCAAACGGGCCAAGGATAGAGTTATAGCTGTAATACCACAGCCCTATATAAAAAGGAAGCCTCCAGATAGGCTCATCAGAAGATGCAATGTAATCGCCAATAGAAAAGTGCCAGGCAGCATCACCCTCACCAAAAGGCCTGGGATCATTCTGCAAAGGCAAAGTCCACAAGGAAAAAGCAACTATGAAAAGAACAACCAAAGCTGCAATGTCTATTTTATTCATGAATTTAAGAGTAGATGGAGATTATATAAAAGTTATTGTGGTCAATGATGCCTGAATATAAATATTCGGTTGATGCCAAAATTAATTACAGAAAGCACAAAAGTTATGAAAAAGCTTGCGATTATTCTTCCAGGAATCATTAAAGTTTGCTCTAAGAAAATAATGCTTAAATTAAGCTTTGCTAAATCAAAGCTTGCTGCAGTCAGGGAGAAAAAGGCTCCGTTAGCTAATGTAATTGCAGTTACAATTATAACAAACTTCACGAACCGTATTTTCCAATTAGATTTTATTTTAAAAGTTATAAGCCTATGATAGACAAAAGTGAAAATATCTGCGAATAACAAACCAACCCAATACGAAAATATTTCACCAAGCGAAGCAAGAAAAACTGCCTGCATACCAATAATAATCAGCCACCCAACAAAACCGCCTGTAATAAAAATAAAATAGCGCTTAATAGTAGCCATAAGGGGGTCGCCAGTAAGACGCTCCTGGTGCGCTAAAGCCTGCTTAATCATTTTAGAAGAAAAGTAAAAGAGAGGTTTATAAAGTTTTGGGATTGCCAGCAATCACAGAACAAACCCGCTTTATATCCTCATCAGTAAGAAGGGTTGAGCTTGGAAGATTCATGCCTTTCCTGGAAAGCTCTGAAGCTACAGGAAAGCCTTCCTGCCTGTAAGGAGGAAGCTCATTCATTGGAATGAAAAAAGGCCTTGAATCAATGCCAGCGTCTTTCAGCTCTTTCATTAAAGCATCGCGGTTGCATCTAAAATCATCTTCTATAAGGATTGAGTGAAGCCAAAAAACACTTTTCGCATAGCTTTCTTCAGGCTGAAAAGTAATGCCTTTCACAGAGCTAAGCAGCTCCTTGTAAAGCTTAGCATGCTTTATTTTAGTTGCAATAAGCTCGTTAATTCTTTCTAACTGCGCAACACCAATAGCAGCTTGTAAGTTTGTCATGCGAAAATTAAATCCAATCTCAGGATGGTAATATTGCTCAGTCATGCCATGGTCTTTCAGGAAACGCATGCGTTCAGCAAGCTTTTCATCATTTGTAACGCACATTCCGCCTTCACCTGTTGTGATTATTTTATTTCCGTAAAAACTGAAACAGCCAATTGTTCCTAAACTGCCTAACTTTTTTCCTTTATACTCGGCTCCGTGAGCTTCTGCAACATCCTCAATAACATAAAGATTATACTGTTGAGCTAATTCAAGAATCGGATCCATATCACATGGATGACCGTACAAATGAACAGGAATTATTGCTTTAGTTTTGTCTGTGATTTTTTCCTTAATCTTATTTACATCCATGTTCCATGTCTTTCTGTCAGCATCAACAAAAACAGGTTTTGCGCCTAAGTAAGTAACTGCGTTTGCAGTAGCTATAAAAGTAAGGGCAGGAACTATAACCTCATCACCCTCTTTTATGTTCAAAGCAGCCAAAGCAAGCTGTAATGCAACTGTTCCATTATAAGTTGAGACACCATATTTAACACTGCAGTAACTGCTGAACTTTTCCTCAAAAGCAGAGATGTACTTACCTAAGCTGGAAATCCAAGTGCTCTCAAGACATTCCATTACGTATTTAGATTCATTGCCTCGCAAATCCGGCTCTGCAACAGGAAGCGATTTCATAAGAAAAAGGTTACGAAGTTTGGTTTATAAATGTTTATTAAAACAAAAAGACCAAAAAGCTTATATAGTAGTTTAATACTTCTTTATAAGTAGTTTATAATAGGTGATGAAAATGAAAACAACTATGATACAAGTAAAAAAAGATACAGCTGTAAAGCTAAAAGAGTTAAAAGATTACAATAG
>CEPX01415068.1_pt1 | contig 12074 bp, 12 predicted proteins | sample 361361 | NCBI WGS metagenome assembly CEPX01 (sample SAMEA2619974, study PRJEB7988) | marine metagenome | biome: marine biome (ENVO:00000447); feature: mesopelagic zone (ENVO:00000213) & marine oxygen minimum zone (ENVO:01000065); material: "saline water (ENVO:00002010), including plankton... | reverse complement strand
CCTGCTGTAGACATGATCACAATGATCGCTACAGCAATGATGAGAATTCCGAAAATGTGACTCTTTTTCATTTGTTTCAGTATTTGCTGAGCATCATGCTCACTTGTTTTTGATCTCGTCTTCTAGTTTATCCAGTTTCTTGTCTACTCTCCATAGGTACAGAAAGAAGCCAATCAACAGGATCAATATTATTCCGATCACCACGTAAATTTTACCTTCACTTCTGAACGTGTCCGCCATGGGAATTTGAAGCAGAATATTGTTGAAAACAACCGAGATGCTTAAAAATAAGTTCGCTATTATACTCATGATATTAATCATCCATTTTTTCTAAAAGCAGTTTGTAACGGATTTTGATAGTGGCTATCCAAAAGCCTAGTAAAGTCCATCCAATTACTGCTGTATAAAACACTTTTCTAAGGTTGCTGTCCAGGTCATACGCGTTAAAACCTGGGTTTCCACCATTGCCTGGGTGCAAGCTGTCAGTTAGTCTTGGTAGAATAAATAAAAGAGGTACTAATGCCGCAAAAGCGAAGATGTTGTAAACAGCTGAGATTTTAGCTTTTTGTTGTTCATCTTGAATAGATCCTCTTAAGATGAAATAGGCGAAGTAAATTAGAAGGCCAATTGCAGAAGCATTCTGCTTAGGATCACTACTCCAAGGCTCTCCCCAAGTGAAGGTAGCCCAGAACATCCCAGTGAGCATTCCTAAAATTCCAAATAGAGTGCCGACAATAGCAAGCTGATTGCTCATGATGTCGTTTTCTATTTTCCCTGAAGAAAGGTATTTGATGGCATGCACCACTGAAGCGACGAAAAGGAATAACATTCCAAACCACATGGGTACGTGAAAGTGCAGTACACGAATTGTTTCGTTAAGTATTGGCAAACGAGGAACTTGAAATAAGAATCCACCAATCACCACATAGACCAACAGTGCCATTGTTAGCCATTTCCACCACTTCGTCCTCATTAGATACTTCATCTGCTCCGGGTTGTTAATTCAAGCAAAATTAGCTTGACCTTTTTTGCTCAAAAACACACTTACTTTTTATCAAGATTTCCAGGTAAAAGGAAACAGGATAAATGAGAGTGCAATGATAATAACATTCACACTGAGTAGAGTGATCAAATTGGTACTAATATCTGCTAATGATCCGCCAAGAACCAATATTTGAGAATTGTTGATAGAAAGAATGAGGATCGGAATGATCACGGGGAACCCTAAAATGGCCATCATGACCGCATTGTTGTTTGTTTTGCTAGAGATGGAAGAAACTATGGTAAAAGCACTGCTCAGACCTATGGAACCCACGATTAGATTGACAAAGAATGGAGCGGTGGTTTTAACTGGAAATCCCAGGAATAATGAAAAGACAGCTAGAGCAACAGTGATTAGTATCAATTGATAGATGCCATAGTAGATCAATTTGGCAACGATTATTCTTGAGGGTTTTATCAGATAGAAATAATAGGTTGATCGATCATCTTCCTGGGCAAAACTTTTGGCAACGGCATTGATGGAAATAAAAAGAAGAATAAGCCAAAACAATGCATTCCATGTTTCTCGGTCTATGAAGCCAGTAAACGCTAAGTAGCTAGTGATAATTAAAGAGGTGATATACAACAATATACCAGCCGCAGGATATTTGGTTCTCCAGTCAATTCGAAGGTCTTTTATAATCAGCCACTGCAGTTGTTTCAGCATTCAGCAAATTTAAACAAGGGATTTTTTGATGGGCCTCTTTCGTTTTTTTATTTGATCTTTGCTAATCGAAAAGACGATCTATTTATTCCAAATATCGAAGAAACTCGTCAAATCAACTAAAGCTTAATAGGCAACGTATTACAAAAATTACATTTGTAACATGGACACACATAAAAAGATATTGATAACTGGTGGTGCTGGATTTATCGGTTCACATGTTGTAAGAAGGTTTGTTCGGAACTATCCTGATTATCAAATATTCAATTTAGATAAGTTGACTTATGCAGGGAATTTGGAAAACTTACGTGACATTGAGGAGGCATCTAACTATACTTTCTTGAAGGGTGATATTTGTGATGCAGCGTATATTCAACAAATATTCTTACAACATCAATTTGATGGAGTTATTCACTTAGCTGCAGAGTCTCATGTTGATCGGTCTATTTCGAATCCTATGGCTTTTGTAGAGACCAATGTAATAGGCACTGTTACTCTCCTTAATGCTGCCAAAGCAACCTGGGGTGATGATTTTTCAAATAAGCGGTTTTATCATGTTTCAACAGATGAAGTATATGGTTCACTTCATGATGAAAATGAGTTGTTTACCGAGCAAACTTCATATGATCCAAAATCCCCATACTCTGCCTCGAAAGCAGCATCTGATCATTTCGTCAGAGCCTATAACAATACCTATGGATTGCCAATAGTGCTGTCCAATTGTTCTAACAATTATGGCTCTTATCATTTCCCTGAGAAATTAATACCACTAACGATAAACAATATCAAGAATAACAAGTCCATTCCAGTTTATGGTAAAGGTGAGAATGTAAGAGACTGGTTATTTGTTGAGGATCATGCTCGCGCCATTGATGTAATTTTCCATTCAGGAGTTGATGGGGAAACTTACAATATCGGTGGATTTAATGAGTGGAAGAATATAGATCTGGTTAACCTTCTTTGTGATATTATGGATAAAAAACTTGAGAGATCAAAGGGAGAGTCCAGAGGGTTAATCACTTTTGTCAAAGACCGTGCAGGTCATGATTTGAGATACGCTATTGATGCTACGAAAATAAAGAATGAGCTTGGTTGGGAACCATCACTTCAATTTGAAGAGGGATTAGAAAAAACAGTGGATTGGTATCTCCAAAACGAAAAATGGCTCAATGATATCACATCGGGAGATTATCAAAAATATTACGAAGAACACTACCAATAATGAAAGGAATTATACTCGCTGGAGGATCTGGCACCAGGTTGCACCCATTAACATTGGCTGTAAGCAAACAGATTTTGCCTGTTTATGATAAACCCATGATATACTATCCATTATCAGTATTGATGTTAGCTGGTATTAGGGAGATATTAATTATTTCCACTCCTAGAGATTTGCCTCTATTTAAAGAATTGCTAGGAGATGGTAAATCACTTGGATGTGAGTTTTCATATGCTGTTCAGCCAAAACCAGAAGGTTTAGCTCAGGCTTTTATAATTGGAGAAGAGTTTATTGGTACGGATTCAGTAGCTCTAATATTAGGGGATAATATTTTTTACGCTTCAGGGTTGTCCAAAAAACTACAGTCGTGTGTTGATCCAGATGGCGGAATGGTTTTTGCCTATAGAGTACATGACCCTGAGAGGTATGGTGTAGTTGAGTTCGACGAACTAGGAAAAGCCATTTCTATTGAAGAAAAGCCTACAGCACCTAAGTCATCTTATGCCGTTCCAGGGTTGTATTTTTATGACAATGAAGTGGTCAGTATTGCCAAATCCATTAAACCAAGCCCACGCGGTGAATTGGAAATAACAGAGGTAAATAACCAATACCTTAAAAAAGGAAAACTTTCTGTAGAGAAGCTTGATCGAGGTACGGCATGGTTGGATACTGGTACTTTTGAATCGCTTCAGCAAGCAGGTTCATTTGTCCATGCTTTGCAGGAAAGGCAGGGTATGAAAATCTCTTGTATTGAGGAAATTGCATTCAAAATGGGCTTCATTAATGCAGATCAATTGGATAAACTGGCTGAACCCCTGGTTAAAAGTGGGTACGGTGCTTATTTGAAACAAATTCTAAAATGGAAGTAATAAAGACACCTTTAAAGGATTGCTTAATTATTAAGACTAAGATGTTCGGGGATGATCGAGGATTTTTCATGGAATCTTTTAATCAACAGCAATTCTTAGAAAATGGAATTGATTTTGAAGTGAAGCAAATCAATTTTGCCAAGTCAGGTAAAAATGTACTCAGAGGCCTTCATTTTCAAAAGAATCCTCACGCCCAAACCAAACTCGTTGGAGTCATATCAGGTGCCGTACTAGATGTAGTAGTTGATATGCGCAAAGATTCTCCTACTTTCAAACAGACATACAGGTTGAAAATTGAATCCAGGGATACGTTCTTGTTGATACCCAAAGGGTTCGCTCATGGATATTATACATTAGAAGAAAATACCATTTTTTACTATGCTGTAGATAATTTCTATAATCCGGAAGCAGAATCTGGCTTGATTTATAATGACAAACAGTTAAATATTGACTGGGGTTTAATAGGTTTGCCACTCATTTCTGAAAAAGATTTAAAACAACCAGCCGTTGATGCGGCATATACATTTTGATTTAAACATTGACATAATAGATATACTATGAAGATCGCTGTTATTGGAACCGGTTATGTTGGTCTTGTTTCTGGTACTTGCTTTGCTGAAACAGGTAATCATGTGACTTGTGTGGATATTGACGTTAATAAGGTTGAAAAACTAAAAAACGGAAAAATTACAATTTATGAGCCAGGCCTTGAGGTGCTGTTCGAGCGAAACCTAAGACAAGGTAGACTCGAGTTTACTACAGACCTTAAAGAAGGAATAAAAGATGCTAAAATCATTTTTCTAGCTCTTCCTACACCTCCAGGCGAAGATGGTTCTGCTGACCTAAAATATGTTTTAAAAGTAGCGGATGATTTAGGTCCAATTCTTGAAGAATACACTGTGGTAGTTGATAAGTCTACTGTTCCAGTAGGTACTGCAGATAAAGTACATGCTGCAATTGCAAAAAATGCTAAAGTAGATTTTGATGTGGTGTCAAATCCAGAGTTTTTGAGAGAAGGAGTTGCGGTTGAGGACTTCATGAAGCCAGACAGAGTTGTTATTGGAGCTGAATCTGAAAAGGCAATGAAAGTGATGGAAAAATTGTACGGACCTTTCGTTCGTCAAGGAAATCCAATCATTTTCATGGATGTTAAGTCTGCGGAATTAACAAAATATGCTGCTAACTCATTCTTGGCGACCAAAATCACATTTATGAACGAAATAGCAAACATGTGCGAATTATTAGGCGCAGATGTAGATATGGTTAGAAAAGGAGTTGGCACTGATGCAAGAATTGGTAAGCGTTTCTTATTTGCTGGTATTGGCTATGGTGGAAGTTGTTTCCCTAAGGATGTGCAAGCTCTTGCTAAGTCTGCCAGTGAAGTGAACTACGATTTTAAAATCTTAAAATCAGTGATGGGTGTTAATCAGGTTCAAAAGGAGAAAATGATCGACCCATTAAAAGATTATTTCGGAGGAGACCTAAGTGGCAAAACCATTGCTGTATGGGGATTGGCCTTCAAACCATATACAGATGATATTAGGGAAGCTCCAGCTTTAGAGAATATTACTAAGCTTTTGAGCATGGGGGCTACTGTTAAAGCCTATGATCCAGAAGCAATGGAAAATGTGGAAGGTATTTTTGGAGATAAAATTTATTTCGCGAAGGACGAGTATGATGCTCTTGAGGGTGCTGATGCGTTAATGATCATGACTGAGTGGCCTGTATTCCGAACTCCTGAGTTTGATAAGCTTGAGTCTTCGCTTAAAAACAAAGTTATTTTTGATGGTAGAAACCTTTATGATCTTTCGCAAATGGAAGAATTAGGTTTCACTTATTATAGCATTGGAAGAAGAACTGTCAAAGCATGAGTAAGCAAAAAGTACTAATCACAGGGGGAGCTGGTTTTCTAGGTTCCCACCTTTGTGATCGATTCATAAAGGAAGGTTTCCATGTGGTGGCAATGGATAATCTCTTGACCGGAGATATTGCCAATATAGAACACCTTATGGGGCATCCTGATTTTGAATTTCAACATCATGACGTTTCGAAGTATGTACACGTTTCAGGTGATGTTAAGTATATTCTGCATTTTGCTTCGCCAGCTAGTCCGATAGACTACCTCAAGATGCCGATTCAAACTATGAAGGTAGGATCATTAGGTACTCTTAATTGTCTTGGGTTAGCAAAAGACAAGGGAGCAAGAATGCTAATTGCATCTACTTCCGAAGTTTATGGTGATCCATTAGTACATCCACAGAAAGAAGACTATTGGGGTAATGTAAATCCTGTAGGTCCGCGTGGAGTTTATGATGAAGCCAAGAGGTTTCAGGAAGCCTTAACAATGGCATATCATACATTTCATGGACTAGAAACGAGAATTGTAAGGATATTCAACACTTTTGGGCCAAGGATGAGACTTGACGATGGTAGAGTATTACCTGCTTTTATTTCTCAAGCTTTGCGCGGTGAAGACCTTACTGCGTTTGGTGATGGGTCACAAACTCGTTCATTTACATATGTTGATGATTTAGTAGAAGGCATCTATCGTTTGTTGCTCAGTGATTATGCTCAGCCGGTGAATATTGGTAATCCCCAAGAGATTACTATCAATGAATTTGCGGAGGAAATAATTAGATTAACAGGTAGTAGTTCCAAAATTAGCTACAATCCACTTCCTAAGGATGATCCTAAGCAGCGTAAACCAGATATTACACTTGCTAAAGAAGTGCTGAATTGGGAGCCAAAGTACACTAGAGCTGAAGGTTTGGAGCCTACTCTTGAATATTTCAAGAAGAAGGTTTTAGGTTAAAAAATTCTCATGGAGTTCAGAGTGGCAATTATCGGATTGGGCTATGTTGGACTACCTCTAGCAGTAGAAAGTGGTAAGAAGTATCCAACTGTTGGATTTGATATCAATGTAAAGCGTATTTCTGAACTCCAGAATGGAATAGATAGAACCTTAGAGGTTTCGGAAAAAGAATTGTCAGAGGTCAAAAAATTGACATATTCAAGTGACCCCAATGACTTGTTGAACTGTAACTTCTATATTGTTACAGTTCCTACACCTATAGATGAGCATAAGAATCCTGATTTAACTCCAATTCTAAAGGCCTCAGAGCTTCTAAGTACTGTGCTGAAAAAGGGTGATATAGTAGTTTATGAATCTACAGTTTATCCTGGATGCACTGAAGAGGTCTGCGTTCCTATTTTAGAGAAAAGTGGCTTGATGTTCAATATGGACTTTTTTTGTGGGTATTCACCAGAAAGAATCAATCCGGGTGATAAAGTACATAGACTGCCTACAATACTCAAGGTTACTAGTGGGAGTACTCCTGAAATAGCAAAGATTGTTGACGACTTTTATTCATCACTTGTAACTGCAGGCACTTATAAAGCATCGTCCATTAAAGTTGCAGAAGCAGCAAAGGTTATTGAAAACTCCCAACGTGATATCAATATTGCTTTTGTAAATGAGCTATCCTTGATTTTTAATAAGCTGGGTATTGATACCAATGAGGTGCTAGAAGCTGCAGGCACCAAGTGGAATTTTTTGAAATTTTCCCCAGGTTTAGTTGGAGGACATTGTATTGGTGTAGATCCATATTATCTAACATATAAAGCTGAATCTGTGGGGTATCATCCTCAGGTAATATTGGCAGGGCGTAGGATAAATGACAATATGGGAGCTTATGTCGCAAAAGAGCTCATAAAGCTATTGAATAAAAAGGCCGTATTGAATCAGCAAACCAAAGTCTTGATATTGGGAATAACTTTTAAAGAGAATTGTCCGGATATTCGAAATTCAAGAGTAATTGATATCTATGCTGAGTTGATAGATTTTGGTTTGTCGGTAGATGTTATGGATACTGAAGCTGATCGTCAAGAGGTATTAGAAGAGTATGGTATTGAATTAACTACCAACCCTAATTTCGAAGATTATCAAGGAGTGGTCCTCGCAGTAGCTCATAAAAATTTCATGGACATTGATTGGCTTCAAACTCGCAATCAAGTAGAAATCATTTTTGATGTTAAAGGTTTATTGCCCAAAGATTTATCGGACGCAAGGTTATAAATTGAGAATATTTTAACAATTTTGCCTTCCATTTGAGCATTACACAATAAAATACTCTGAAAATTGGATTATAAAGAAAATATAATTCCACATGATCATCAGATAAAACAAGCTGATCGAATAAACAAAAATGGGTTTCAACCGAAACTTATTTGGTTTACAGGATTGTCTGGTTCAGGAAAATCAACATTGGCCGGAGCGTTCGAAACCTATTTGTTTAATCAAAACTTTCACACTTATATTCTTGATGGTGATAATGTGCGATCTGGTCTAAATCAAGACCTTGACTTTTCAGATGTAAGTAGAAAAGAAAATATAAGAAGGATTGCTGAAGTATCTAAATTGTTTGTGGATGCTGGGCTTGTTGTTTTGACAGCTTTTATCTCTCCATTTAAAGAAGACCGCCAACAAGCTAAAGATCTTGTTGGAGTTGACAATTTTATCGAAGTATTTGTTGATACTCCACTAGAGATTTGTGAGCAACGAGATGTAAAAGGTCTCTATGCTAAAGCAAGGGCGGGTAAGATTCCTAATTTTACAGGAATTGACAGTCCATTTGAACGACCTGAGTCACCGGATGTACATGTAATGACAGAAGGTAAGACTGTAGAGCAGTCCTTAAAAGAATTAATTGATCAAATTATTCCAAAATTAAAATAGCATGAAGAGCTATAATTTAACTCATTTGAAAGAGTTAGAAGCAGAGTCTATCTATGTATTAAGAGAGGTTTTTGCTCAATTTGAAAATCCAGCGATTTTATTTTCAGGTGGTAAGGACTCAATTGTCGTTACGCATCTTGCAAGAAAAGCATTTCATCCTGGGAAAATTCCATTTCCATTAGTTCATGTGGATACAGGACATAATTTCCCTGAAACTATAGAGTTTAGAGATAACCTTGTAGAAGAACTGGGAGCTAAATTAGTAGTTGGCTCTGTTCAGAAGTCAATTGATGACGGAAGAGCGGCAGAAGAGAAAGGTAAAAACGCTACTCGTAATGCCATTCAAACAGTAACACTTCTTGATACGATCGAAGAGCATCAATTTGATGCAGCAATTGGTGGAGCAAGAAGAGACGAAGAGAAAGCACGTGCGAAAGAGCGCTTCTTCTCACATAGAGATGAGTTTGGTCAGTGGGATCCAAAAAATCAGCGTCCGGAACTTTGGAACATCTTCAATGGTAAACAACACCATGGGGAGCACTTTAGAGTATTCCCATTGAGTAACTGGACTGAAATGGATGTTTGGCAATATATTTTGGCTGAGAATATTGCAATTCCATCATTGTACTTCTCACACCCAAGGAAAGTGATCCGTAGAAATGGTACATGGTTGCCAGTTTCGGATTATATTCAAATCGATCCAAAAGAAGAGATCGTTGAGAAAGTAATACGATTCAGAACTTTAGGGGATATCACTATCACAGGAGGTATTGAATCTGATGCAGATACATTGGAGAAAATAGTAGAAGAAGTAGCTTCTGCTAGACAGACAGAGCGTGGAAATCGTGCGGATGATAAACGATCTGAAACGGCAATGGAAGATCGTAAGCGTCAAGGATATTTTTAATTCACACTTTTATTTAGCACATAGAAAAGATTTAACAGTATGAGTAATTCAGAAACTGGAAATACAAATTCTTACCTAGATATGGAGCTTTTACGCTTCACCACCGCTGGAAGTGTGGATGATGGAAAGAGTACATTGATTGGTCGTCTTTTATTTGATTCAAAATCAATTTTTGAAGATCAAATGGAGCAAGTGAAGCAGTCAAGTGAGCGTAAAGGTCTGGAAGCTACAGATCTTGCCTTATTGACTGACGGCTTGAAAGACGAAAGGGAGCAAGGAATTACTATTGATGTAGCCTATAGATATTTTGCAACACCGAAGAGAAAATTCATCATTGCTGACACTCCTGGTCATATTCAGTACACAAGAAACATGGTTACAGGTGCGTCAACTGCCAATGTTGCTTTGATCCTGATTGATGCAAGAAATGGAGTGGTAGAGCAAACGTGTAGACACTCAATTATCGCTTCCCTTTTGCAAATTCCACACGTAATTGTGTGTGTCAACAAAATGGACTTGGTTGATTACGATCAAAAAGCTTACGAGAAGATTGTTGACGAATATGAAAAATTTGCTGCAAAATTGGATGTGAAAGATGTAAGATTCATTCCAATCAGTGCCTTGAAAGGTGATAATGTTGTAAATCGAAGTGAAAGCATGCCGTGGTATGAAGGTTCTACTCTGCTTTATACCTTAGAGACAATTCACATTGGTAGTGATTACAACCATATTGATTGTAGATTCCCTGTTCAGACTGTGATTCGCCCTAAGTCAGATAAGTATCATGATTATAGAGGCTATGCTGGAAGAATTGCTGGTGGAGTTTTCAAGCCTGGAGACGATATTACGGTGCTTCCTTCAGGATTTACATCAAAGATCAAGTCTATTGATACATATGATGGTCCAATAGATGAAGCTTTTGCACCTATGTCTGTGACAATTACATTAGAAGATGATGTGGATGTAAGTAGAGGAGATATGTTGGTGAGATCTAATAATCAGCCGGAACCAAAGCAGGATATTGAAGTAATGCTTTGTTGGTTGAATCAAAAAGGTCCTATGCCAAGAACGAAATACACTTTACGACATACTTCTGCGGATATGAAGGCCATGATCAAAGAGGTTCGTTATAAATTAGACATCAATACACTTCATAGAAATGAAGAAGAGAAAGATGTGAAAATGAATGATATCTGTAGAGTTCAGTTAAGAACAACTAAACCAGTACTGGCAGACTCTTATAGAAAGAATAGACAAACAGGGAGTATTATTCTAGTGGATGATGCAACTAATGAGACAGTTGCTGCTGGAATGATCATATAACCTTAGTGATTATAAAGAGTTAAATTTTGAGTCACCATCTAATAAGTGGTGACTCTTTTATTCACAACCATATGGACTTTAAAGAATTAATATCAATCGCCAGACAAGCTGCAATTAAAGCAGGTGAGGCAATTATTGAAATCTACGAAAGTGGAGATTTTTCAATTGAAGCTAAGTCAGATGATTCTCCTTTGACATTGGCAGATAAAGCTTCACATAATGTAATTGTTTCATTTCTTGAAAAAACAGGCTTACCTATTCTAAGTGAAGAAGGAAGCAAAATAGAATATGACGAACGTAAAGATTGGGAATATTTTTGGCTAATTGATCCTTTGGATGGCACCAAGGAGTTCATTAAAAAGAATGGTGAATTCACGGTAAATATTGCATTAGTTAACAAGTCAAAGGTCGTAGCTGGAGTTGTTTATACGCCAGTGTTAAAAGATGAATTTTGGGCGATTAAAGGAGAGGGAGCGTACAAAAATGGTGAACAAATCACTGTCAATACTTTCAAGTTGTCTGATGACAAACTAAAAGTAGTTGCTTCAAGATCACATCTAAATGATGATACCCAACAGTTTATGGATGGCTTGTCAAATCCAGAAGTTGTTTCAAAAGGCAGTTCACTAAAGTTGCTAATGGTTGCTGAAGGTGATGCTGATTTATACCCGCGATATGCTCCAACCATGGAATGGGATACTGCGGCGGCGCAAATTATAGTAGAAGAAGCTGGAGGAACTGTGACTCAAAAGGATACTAGTGATTCTGTCGTTTACAATAAAGAGAATCTACTTAATCCTTATTTCTTGGTTTCTGGAAAGATATAAGTCATGGGAAAAAGAATAATAGTTACTGGAGGAGCAGGATTTATAGGTTCAAACCTTGTTGAAGCACTTTTAGCAGACGAACGGGTAGACAAAGTATTGGTGATTGATAATTTGTCAAATGGCTATTTTTCAAATATTGAAGAATTTGAAGGACACAGGAATTTCGAGTTTGTAAATGAAGACATTCGAAATGCTGCAAAACTTGTAGAATTGTTCAAGGGCTATGATTTAGTGTCCCATCAGGCAGCGTTGGGATCTGTCCCTCGCTCTATTCAAGATCCAATTACATCAAATGAAGTAAATGTTGGAGGCACTTTGAATGTGCTTAATGCTGCAGTAAAGAACAATATTAAACGTGTTGTATTAGCATTTTCATCTAGTACTTATGGAGATTCTCCCATACTGCCTAAAGTAGAACATACTATAGGGAAGCCACTTAGTCCTTATGCGGTCACTAAATATGCCTGCGAAGTGTACGCGGATGTTTTT
>CEPX01197091.1_pt1 | contig 12076 bp, 12 predicted proteins | sample 361361 | NCBI WGS metagenome assembly CEPX01 (sample SAMEA2619974, study PRJEB7988) | marine metagenome | biome: marine biome (ENVO:00000447); feature: mesopelagic zone (ENVO:00000213) & marine oxygen minimum zone (ENVO:01000065); material: "saline water (ENVO:00002010), including plankton... | reverse complement strand
TTCTTTCCAGGGATGTGACTTTTCTCCATAGCTGAAGACGTAACAGCGTACATCAATGCCTTCTTTAGCATATTTGGCTATTGTGCCTCCACAACCAATAACAAAGTCATCAGAGTGTGCACTAAAGATGAAAACTGTATCTTTTGCCATTTTTTGAGCTTTTACCATGTCACTAAAGAAGAAACGTTATTTTCATTCAAAAATCTTTGTGTTTATTTATTGACTATTGAGATAAAGTTTGTTCTAAAATTGCATAAATTCTCTGATAAAGCAGTTCTCTTTTTCTTTGAACACGTTCATTTCTCTCATTTGATAAATCTTCTGGATGTAACTCTGCCAAATTATTAGAGATTACATGCAAATAACTAAATTCTATCCCTGCTTCATTAGCAGCAAGTGCCATCTGTCCAATTTCAGGATCTACAAAACCATATTTTAGATTCAATGCAAGCCATTCTTTATCTTCAAACATTATTGAAGGACTCGTATAATGTAAACCCTCAACTATTGTTTCATCATCCAATCCTGCAAAAATATTATTCCATCCAACTATTTTGCCTTCTACAAAACTTTTATCTCCAGTAGCTAACTGTCTATTTGGTCTCATAGAAGCTTTCATTCCACCTAATTTACCGGAATAAATTACTTTTTTAACTCCTTGTTTAGCTAGTTGTTTAACAACGCTTCTGCTAATATCTCCCCAATAACTAAATTTGCAACCAATTACTGTTGCAGCATTATCATCTATTTTAATTTGCTTATAACCAAAGCTACCGCCTTCAACATTCCATCCAGTTGCACCAAATAATTGTTCTAATCCTGTTCCTAATATTACAACATCACTTGTCTTAATCGACGATAAGTTACTTTCTTCAATGAAAGTTTCTTTTTTCTTAACTGTTGGAAGAACATATCTAACATGGTCTGATTTTCGGTTTTGTAAAGCTAAATAACTTGAAATTAAAGAAGCATAATGTTGTACATAATCCAATCCCGGTGCACAAAGCACTAACAGAGTGTCGTCCAATTCCAAACAAGTTGGTCTTTGCCAATTAAATTGTTTATCATTTTTCTCAAAGTTGGAAATTGACACAGCTTCTCTGCGATTGAATTCTCCAATCACAATAATTTTCTTGTAATCATGTTCCCTAATTTTTTGATGCATTTTGATTTCAAGATATTTATAGAGTCCATCTTCCATTGTGTGTGTATTTACATCAGAAATAACAAATGGCTGGTGTATTTCTCTCCCAGCTAATTCCAAAATTTTTGCCCAATTCTCAAATCTAGAATAAACAAAGTTATCAAAAGCTTCGTCAAAACTAAACTTGCTTTTTGGTTTTTCATAACCTTTGTCAATACAAATAGGTAAATCATGCTTTGCTAATTTAAATGCCGTATTACTATCCGCTCTTGTAATAAATTCATATTCTCTTAAAGCTCGAATCTCTAATGTTGCAGAGTTTCCAAAACCTAAAAGGTGGTGGTCCTTGTTTGGATTAATTAACCCCTTCTCAACTAATATGTGAATTAAGTAATGTCTTGCAGTAACAAATCTTTCAGGTAAGCCCTCATTAACAAATAAATTGTCAACAGTATAAGAAATTCCAATTTTATCAATTTGGGAATTAGATGAAAATAATTGGTAGCATTCAATATATTCGTCAAGTGTTGCTCCTTGTGGCACAGCTATTGTGCAAATATCTTTTGTTTCAAAGGAATCTAAAAAATTTAAGGTTCTAGTTTTTGTAGATTCAAAAGAATTAATTTCGTCTGGCAAAACAATTTCATCTGGATTAACTAAATCAATACATCTCATAAATTTATCATTGTCAATAGATCTACCAAGGTATGGTGCTGAATTATCTAAAACAATTTTTACTCCTGTTTTCTTTAAACCTTTAACCCAATTACAATATTTTTCATCCTCTAGCAAGAGGTGTGCCATTGCCATATGTGTCTTTGGAGAAAAGTCTTCAAAATAATGATAAAGAAATTCTAATGGCAGAATGTGAATGAGATCAATCATAATTAGTTTCATGATCTAACTTACATTATAAATCTTAATGATGAAAATACCCATAAATACTAAATTTTAATATATTCTAATAAACAGAAAAACCCTTGACATAACTTTCGAGACAGGTTTTAACAGGATTCGAAAATCCCAACCAGCTGGTTTTTCTAACACGCAAACCTCTTCTTACGAATACGCCAAGGGCAAAGCAATCCAACTACAACCAGTATAAAAAGATTTCTTGTCACTTTAAAGGTAAATTTACTCACCTCTCAAAACTTCATACGCTCTTTCAAACCTAAAAAACACTTCATCGTGAGATGATTGTTTTAAATCATACATTGAAAGACGGACATATCCATCTTCAGACTTGAATCCAAAAGCTCTTCCATCAACTGTTCCAATACCAACTTCTAATAACGCTTTGTGCAAATTATGGCTTTCAATCTCTGGAACTCTTGCACAAACAAACAATCCTCCTTCGGGTTCAATTACATCATAACCAATCTCTCTTAAGTTAGAACAATAATTTCTTACACTAGCAATATGCTCACTCCAATCAGTAATTAAAGGAAGTTCAACCTCTGCTATTGCATATTGTAGTGGAGTTGGTGCTTGAACAAAACCTAAACCAAGAACACTATCAACTAGTCTATCAACAAAACTATTTACTTCTGGGAATAATTCAGGTATTTCTAAATATCCTAATCTTCGGCCTGCCAATCTCCCTTCTTTTGAAAAAGAATTAACATTTACAACAGAGTCATATCTTAAATGGTCTCTTGCAAAAACCATCTCTTTGCCACCATTAATATGTGTTCGGCATGGTTGATCATTAATAACTACAATTTGATTTTCTCGACTGCCAGAATCACTTCGTCTTCGTTTTTCAGCATTAAGAATTGCACCTAATCCTCTTAAGAAATATTCGGAATCAATAATTCCTGTTGGGTTTCTTGGTGAATTTAAAATTAATGCTCCTGTTCTACTTCCAATTGCTTGTTCTAAGTCATCTAATAAATCAATATCATCTAGTGTAAAAGGAATAACTTTTGGAGTTAATCCTTTGTTTTTTATCCAAGCACAATAGGGAGGGAAATGTGGAGCCATCACAACAACTTCGCTTGTCGGCATTCTTGATGCAACATCAGCTAATAGTAAATTGATTCCCCCAGAAGCATCAAATGTAGCAATGATTCTTTCTTCATTGGCGTCTTGGTTACCAAAATGCTCTCTTTCATATTCAGCTAATCTTTTTAAGAAAGGCGGATGTCCCTTTGAAGCACAATATCCTTCGGATTCAGAATCTTCAGAATCTTCAGTATCTTCAGATAAATATTCTCTTAAAACAGCTTTTAATCTAGAATCTATTGGTCCGAGTGGATTTCCTTGAGACAAATTAATAGTTTCAATTTCTTTCTTATGAGATATTTCTTCCAGTACTTGCTTAATATCTCTAATTAAGAGGGGTGGTTCTACCATTACACAGGAGCAACAAGTACCTTATTTAAGAATCTTTTGTAAGGATTGGTATTACAGAGAGATTCTCTCCTATAATTTTTAAAAAAAGGAGTCAAAATTACAAATTATGCAAAGAAGAACTTATCAGGGTCAAGCACATTTAGAAGCAACAGATATTGAATTACCACTTCCTAAAGGATTTTTTGTGCATGATGAAGGAGCTTCCAGACCAGGTATAACTCACCCAAATGAAGGACCTGAGTTTCAATCAGTAGATTATAGAGCAGCCAATATTTATAGAAATCATGTGGTCAGAAGGGCAATTGAAGAAGGTGGAATGCCAAGAGAAGATGCAGAAAGTTTTGGAGATAAAGCAATGTATACTTCCCCTTTTATTCAGAACATAATGGCTTTATCAGGAGGACTTCATGTATATGGATGTACAATTAGATTAAAGATTAATTTGCCAACAGGACCTGAGACCCATATTCATATGGTTTATGAGAGTAAAGGTAGGAGTGCTATTGACACTTATATTAGAGCTCATGAGGAATATCATGCAATGGTTTTAATTCCTGGAGCTGTTACTTCTTTAGAAGCTAGGATTTGTAGTGAGAGAGAAAATCCAATTGATTTTTCACAGACACCTAATGAGGAAGTGGCTGCTGATTTGAATGCTCTTGATGTTCTTAGAAGAAGAGGTTTAAGTTTAAGTGAGAGTGATTTAGTAGGAAGAAAAGAATTGGATAGGGCACGTTTTATTTATGAAATTGCAGATTATCGCAATCTAACGTATTTGTTGAGTAAAGTTAGCCCAAGATTAGCAGATTGGTTTTAGATAATTCTCTGATGAAAATCACTCCATAGTAAAATTGATTTTCAAAACATAAGGATAAATTTTTTATACTAGATCAAACATATATATTACAATGAATAACATTAACCAATCTATGAATAATTTTACTTCTAATCAAGTTAGTTATTGGTATATGTGATACTTTTCAGATCTCATCTTAAGCAAGAGGTTCTCAAAGAATGCTAAACGTTTTTTGATTGAACTTTGTGAAAAGTGAGATTTTCTAATTGAGTTGTAGAAATTTCTCTTGAAATTTTCTAAAGACAGAGACAGTTTGTTTATACTACCGCGAGGTCTAAAAATGAAAGAAAGAAAATTACATTTGGATTTATCTGATCCAACTTTAATGCATAGAAACATTCAAAGATTCACACAAGAATTGAATCGTTTGTATAATACAAAGTCCAGTCATGTGATGGCACAAGATTTAGAAGAAGCGTTAAGTCTCGCATCTCTTGATCTAATAAACTTTAAGTTAAGAGACGATAAGGAATTTAAGATTGCTCATTTTGCTGTAACGCATAGTCGATTAGATTCTGTATTGGCAGCTGAAGAGCTTGCCCGGCGCACTCCTGGAATTGAGTTAAGTAATATTGGACATCTTAGCCTGATAGAAATTCCAAGTCAAGGAATTACCGCAAGGTACATGCCAGAGGTAGGTACCGTGTTTTCAGTTGATGGTTTGGAATTACCCAAAATAAACGAGAGACCAAATATTAGATCTGGCATGGACATTCTACACTTCATGTCATGTTTAGTTGAGCAAGATGTATCATATGTGATTAAGCAAGGAAGAGCATTAATTTACGATTTTGATGCTTCAAGGCATGAAAAGACGCCAAAGGATCCTGTGACAGGAGAAAATCGTTTTGTGGGTAGAGAACTAATTGAGTTTCATCACAGAGCAAAAACTGTTGGTCCATTAATTGCTTACACCTTAAACTACTTAACAGCAAATTTGGCAGCAGGAATTTTTGACCATCTAACTGTTGATTTAAGAGGTGCAAATACCTACAGTAATGGTAAGACAGAAGTGCGTAGATTCGAACGTGACCACTTCGTACCGGTTTTTGCTAATGGTAGAAGACCAGATGGAATAGATCATTATGAAAGTATGAATTCTATTCAGTTCATTAGGGATGAATTAGACCCACTCGCTAGGCTGCATGGCATCTTAGCTTACGCTGAAGTATTCTTCCAACCAGATGGTGAAACACGTTCACCATTTGAAGGGGGAGCAGTTATTGATGTGCCGCTTAACTTTTACCAAGAGTTTCAGGTGCAAAGATGATTCCCAAAAAAGATTTGGAAAAAACTTTAGGGGAATTGAAACAGAGAATTAAAGATGCCAGTTTTACTAATGACTTAGTAGAAAAGACCAAAGAGAAAGCTTTAGCTGGCATTGCTCCGATTGAAGAAGTTGCAGCTTTGTTAAGGTACAAGGAACAATTAGCACCTAAGATAATCAAGGCAGCAAAAGGAGTAAATGAAGAACTGTTTCAAAAAGTCATAGAATTTTATGCAGTTAGTTATATCTCAGATCATTGTGTGAACGCCTGCACGTACTGTGGCTTAAGTGTCAATAATCCAAGAAAAAGAGAAAAACTTTCAATTGAAGAAATTGAAAAAGATTTTGCTGAGGCACTTAAGTTTGGAGCAACCGACCTTTGTATTTTAGCTGGAGAGGATATCAGAAACGCAAATCCAGATTTCTTGGCAAGGGCTGCTAACATTGCTTTTTGGCTTTCGAAGAGTTTGGAGCGAGTAACTTTTAACGTTGCACCAATGACGACTAGGCAGTTTCAAAGGGTAAGAGAGCAGGTTCGTGGTCCACTTCAGTTTCGGATATTTCAAGAGAGCTATGATAAAGAAGAGTATCAAAAACATCATCCAAGAGGGCCTAAATCAAATTATAAATTTCGTTTATACGCTCAAGAGCGAGCACTACAAGCAGGGTTTGATTTCGTTGGAATTGGATCTTTACTGGGTTTAAACAGCGATAACAGTGAGTACTTGCATTTTGGTCACGACTTTGAGATTTTAGCAATGGTGGCGCATGCTTATCATCTCAAAGAAATAAGTGGTAGCTTCCCTTGCAGTATGTCAATCCCTCGTTTACAGGCAGCTGAAGGTTGCAAAGGTCTTGTTAGCAACGATGTTGACGATGAAAGATATGTGTTTTACAATGCAATACTGAAACTAGCAATGCCTGAGAGTCGTTTGATTGTAACAAGAAGAGAATCTAAAGATATGATGGACAAGTTGCGGCCAATGATTAATATTGAAGATTTAGCAACAAGGCCAGGTGTTGGAGGAAACTATCGAGCAAGTGCTAACTTTCAGAATAAACTTAATGATTGCAGGTCTTCTGAAGAAATAATTGCTGGAGTTAGAGAGAAAGGGTATTTTCCGAAAATTGTTTTTTGAATTTTTTGTTTCTAATTCAACTAAAAACGGGCAGTAGAATCACATGAACCATCTGGAATAATACTGGCATCAAAGGAATGATCTTGATAACTTAGTTCAATATCACTTGCACTAAAACTTGAAGGTGACGCATATACTGTTGACCCTGTTGCCTTGTAAAATGTTCCTGCGAGATGTTGTTCTCCAAGAGCAGCTTTGCATGTAAACAAAAAGGTAACAGTAGACTCAGTTACACCTGCTGCATAGTTTTGTAAATCTTCAAGATCCTCAACACCAAAACGAAATACTTCAAGTTCTCTTCCATTAGCATAACTTTCACGTCCAAGTTGAGCTCCCCTATCAGAACGCCCATGTGCCATTTCAAAATAAACACCTAATGGTCCTCTTCCTAATGCACCAAATAGCTGCTCTTCAGTTTCAACAACAATAAAACAGCTGTCACTTCTGTCTCTTACAACTTGCTGAACCAGCTTAAGGGTATTTTCATTGTAAAAAGCACCATTATGATCAGTTGCAGCCAAGCTTACTAGGTGATCACAATTTCTTTGAAGATCATCGTCAAAAGGTTGTTCTAAAGAAAAAATCTGACTATAAAGTGCATATCCGAACCAGCGTGAACTTTCAATAGTGGAATAACGTTGGTCTTGTAACATCATATCAATAGCTGGTTTAATATGATCATGCACATGCGCATAAGTTACTTTGGCGCCCTCATCGTAAATTAACCTTCCATCTGGTCCAACCATAGAAATTAGTTCTTCAACACTTTGAGTATCCCCCTCATTGGAATGAAGATCAACCATTATACTAGCATTTGTTATAACCTCTCGTCCATCAGGATAACTTAATGCTGTAATTTCAGTAACATAATCTACAGGAATACTAGGGGTATGTTCTAATAATTTACACTTTTGTATATCCTCCCATTGAAGTGAACCATATTTCTCATCTGCCTTTTTAGCACAAACAGTGTAATCTTTATCATCAGAAGCATTAGGAAGTAAGAATCTAGAGGGAATAGAATCGTTTGGTACAGCTTCTTCATAGAAACAAAGAGCCTTCTCTGTCCTTTTTTCATGCGTTGCATCCATTGAAGTTGTTGGAAGACTACTAAGAATCAATGCAACTAGTCCCAGAAATTTATTACGCATGGTACAGAAATATAAAGCATATATATTTATTAATTTCGAGCCCTCACTTTATATAAGACATGAATTATTGAAGTTATATTTGGGTTAAAATAAGTAAAAAGTGCCCCGGCCGGGATTTGAACCCGGGTCGCTGCCTATCTTCCCTAATCGAAGAAAAGTCGAAAGGGCAGTATGATAGTCCGGGCTACACCACCGGGGCAGGAATATGATTTTTGTTTTCTTGTAGTATTTAAGTTTTGTTTTTTTCTAAGCCAATATAGTGTTGGTCAGGCTGGGCTCTTCCTTACAACTACGCGATTAATTTTTGTTCTGTGTTACAACAAAAATGCTAGTTGTATATCACTAATTTTTTTGGCTATTCCAGCAAGTGGACCAACACAGCATTGGCTTTGTTATTATTTACAACTTTAAATTCTCTGGTTCCTCAGCCTTACCATCATTCTCACGACGAATAACCTTAACAGCATCCATACTAACAGTAATAGGAATAGGCACAGCTGCTTCCAAAAGCTCCACAACAATCTCTTCCTTCTGCTTATTAATTCGGATTACCTTAGCATTCTCACGCTTGAAAGGACCAGAAATAATCTCAACAATATCACTCTTACGAATATTCATCTCAACCTTAACTTGCTCAAGCATATGCTCAATCTCAGCATAAGGGATTTCTCCTGGCAAAATTCCACGAGCATAAGGTACACCCGCACAACCCATCTCAGCATCCATCCTAGAGGCAGCTTCAACAAAAATATAACCACGCATCCCATGCGGGCGAATAACAGATAAAACATTACTTTTAGATTTCTTTGAAGCTAATTTACTCGTTAAATAATCAATTACCTGATCTTCACGATTAGCTGCAGTTCTAAGTGCAAAAATATGACTCTCAATTACTTCAACTCCAGTTGTTTCTGCTTCTGACATTGTTTATATCACCTAAAATAAAACTTGCTTGATCATAAATATTAGAAAGCCAACTAATCCAATCACAGCCATTCCTAAACCAGTTACCTTAACTACAGTTAGATATTCTTCCTTTCCTGGTTTTTTGGTGATTCTAAGTACTCGAACTGTCTGCTTCCAAAAACGCTTGGCCTTGGCCAAAAATGAATTCGAGTTGCTGTCGCTAGCTTCCATTATTAGAGTAGAAATTTGCTTGTTTATTTATAAATCTATCTGTTAGAGCTAGAAAATAACTTTAATTAGATTAAATTTATAAAAAAGACTTCTTATAAATAACAAGTGGGGTCTATAAATTTTTATGTTGGAAATCACCTTGGCTTTGATGATTTTACTAAATATGTTGAACCAGAATTATCTAGGCAAGGACTAATTGTGACAGATAAAACAACTCTTCCTTATCATTCTTGCTTTATTCATACAGAAGGAATGTTTGTAGCAGCCCATGGTGAAGGAAATTTATCTGAAATTGTTGAGCAAAGTATCAAAGATCTTTCAAACAGAGATAATAAAGGGAATTTGGGTTTTGAAACAGCTAAATTACGTTTAATGTCTGAAGAAGGATATTGTTTTCTAAAAATCCAAGGTGTTTACGAGGGAGACAACTCTGCTTCAGAAATATTCCTTAGCCATGTGATTAAAGAAAATGAAAAAGCTGCATTTAGAAGTTTTAAACAAAGAACACAAGAATAAATTAAGAAAACATTTTCTCTTTCAAAAACTTAACTTTCTCTTCACTATACTCAAAATTAGCCATATAACTCTTGAAGACTTTGTTACGGAAATCATCTCGTTTAGTAAACTCAATAAACTCTTCAAAAGATAGTTCCTCTAACTGAATCTTCTCGCCAGAATCCAATTTTGTTTCTGCTACTTTTTGACAATCTCTAGCTACAAAAAAATGAATGTCCCAATCAATTCTCCCTGGAATCTTTAAAGTAAACAACTCTTCCCAATCAGAACTTTCTAATCCAGTTTCTTCTTTTAATTCTCGTTTAGCTGCAACTAAGAGGTCTTCATTTTCATCTGTACAACCACCAACAAAAGTTGTAAACTCTTTTGTTCCTGGTTGCTCTTCATGAGCTACCACTATCTTACCATTTTTTATGGGAATTACCTGAACACTAGGTTTACGGGAGAGCATCTCAAATGTTTGTGTTGAACCATCAAACATCTTTTGATCAAAATGATACACATCGTAGAGGATGCCTTTGAATACTCTTTTAGCGTTTTTTGGAATCTTTGCCATTAAAAGCCTATATAGGTTCTATCTTAAAAAAGTATTGGATACACTAGCGTAGTTGCATTCTTTTTTTATTTGGTAAAAATAAAACCTTTTTTGAAATGTTTGGTGGTTACACCTTTCTTCTTGAGAGCCTGTGCGATTGCTTTGTACTTTTTCTCTTTACAATGTTGATTATACTCTTGCAAAGATGCCAGTGCTTCATGATCATACTTTTGGAGAATTCTCTTCCACCTGTCAAGAAGTTTTAATGATTTTTTACAAGAAATACTGCAAGGTGTTTGAGAAGGCATAAGATAATTATACTCTGAAGGGATAGATTCTCCATCCATTAACCTGATTATGTATTCTAACATAAATGTAAATGGTTTGCGAAAATTTAGAAGGATCCATGGACTGAATTTTTTTCTATATGTTGGATTAGAATATTCTTTACGGCAACAAACAGGATAACCTAGTAACCTCCCTTCAAAATCTTGGTACCTCTTTTTGCCCCGTGTTGACCACAATACTTGAAGTTGAGTGAATATCTTTGGTGATTTTGCAATTGTATACACACGCACAGGAAAATGTAATGAATTTCTTTTGGGAGATAGCCACACTGTCCTTCCGCGAGCCTCAGTAATAATAATATGAAGTTCATTAATCAAATATTCTTGAATACTCCCCAGATTAGTAAAATTGGTGTACGCCATTGGTTTGACACCTTCAGCCACTAGAAGAACATGTGCTCGATCAATAGGATCTATTATTTTCCAATACGAGCTTTTATACACAGCACGATTAGGAGTTCTTATACCAAACATTGTTTGAATGAAATTCTCATAGAATATAAATTTGACGGCAATAAGACACCAGTTTTAATCTATCATATTAAAAATATCAATAAATTTACTGACTAAAACACAACAGCAAACAACCAAGCAATAAACACCAACTTAATAGACAAACCCAAAGAAACAAACAACAACCACTTCTTATAAGGATACTTCAAAGATCCAGCTAAGAAATTAGTAATAGGATAAGGTAAAGGCAAAAGATTAATGAAAAATATGGCTGCTGCTCCATGCTCATGTAAACGTTCTTTAACCTTCTTGCGAGTTGAATGATTTACATAACGTTTGATAATTCTCCCAAAAACACGCCCTCCTAAAAAATTGGCATGTTGTCCAATCAATAGTCCAATAAAAGTGGGAATAATAACCGCTGCCTCTGTTCTAGCTGTAGATAAAAAACCTAAAAATAATAATTCTAAAGGGGTTGGAATAAAAAATAAACTAGAGAAAGAAAAAGAATAGATTATTCCTTCAAAAGTTTTCTGTTTAATTTGTGAAGTGACATAAACTGCAATTGGATAAATGAAAGGTAATTTTTGAAACCAATTAAATAAATCAAAACCAATAAAATGTTCTAGCATCAATAGAATAACCCAAATTCCAAGAGCAACTAAAGCAAATATTAAAGCTGTAACTAAAGAATGTTTGAATTTATGAAAACGAGTCTGCTTTTTTTTTACAGAACGACTTCTCTTTTGTGGAACTGCTTTTCTTCGTCTTCTTTTTTTAGGCATAGAAAAAAGAAATCTCTTTTACTTAATAACTGTTTAGATTTGATTCATTCACAATACTGCGCAATCCCTTCATACACAGCACTATACTCGCCACTTAAAGGTAACCCATGCTCAGGAATATCAAATTGAGTAAAAAATACTTTACTAGCTCCACTCTCCAAAGCGCCAACTAAACCTGAAACAATTTCTTCTTCAGAATTGACATCAGCTTCAGTCACCCAAATCTCTTTTTCAATTCCCCTTTCATCCAAAATCTCTTTGAACTCTCTGACGTTTAAAGTTGTAGCATCTGGCCCACCAATATAATGAATATTAGCAATATCAAAATATTCGGTTGCGCCAAGATCAAATAACTCTTCCCAATACCTAATCATCTCTGTGTAAGTTCCTG
>CEPX01057062.1_pt1 | contig 12076 bp, 7 predicted proteins | sample 361361 | NCBI WGS metagenome assembly CEPX01 (sample SAMEA2619974, study PRJEB7988) | marine metagenome | biome: marine biome (ENVO:00000447); feature: mesopelagic zone (ENVO:00000213) & marine oxygen minimum zone (ENVO:01000065); material: "saline water (ENVO:00002010), including plankton... | reverse complement strand
GCAAAGCCTGTGATGCTGGTGGAAATATCCACACCAAGTATCATTAAATATCCAGTTTTAATTTAAAGGAATAATCCTGATCTTCTTCTTTTAGAACCGGATTAGCCAATGTTGCAACACCAATTATGTTTTTACTTTCATCATAAATGGCAATTTTAGAAACGTAAACGCTACGTTTAAAACTTGCATCATAACCATTATAACTCGAACTTACCGTGTTGGCAATCAATTGTTCAGGATTTTCTTCATAAACTTGAGAAGAGGTAAACTGAATCTTGTCTTGTCCATACTGTAAATATGTAGGATTATTAGAGAAGTTGGCTTCTCCGCGCTTTGCATGAGTAAACAAAGTCATAACCTGAGTTTCGGTGCGGCCCTTAAAGGTCAAGTAAGATGAAAGCTTTCCGTGCCCGCTCTCAGAATCCCCACCGGCGCCGGCAGCATAGCGAATCCAAGATGGGTTTTGATCGGAGAGGCCGTCTACTGGTATAGTGTCTTCATTTAATGCCCAAGAGCCTGTTAGAACCATGTAGCCTTCATCATACAATACAACGCCGGCTACTGAGCCGCTGTTATCTCCATTGGGAGCATGACTGCCGGAAGTTACTTGAATTAACTCTCCATTTTGTCTAACGTCTCGAAGTTCGCCGGCAAGAGAACCGGTCCAATAAAGTTTCAATGAAACGGTTCCGGGCTCAATCCGAGAACCAAAAAAGATTGACGGAATAGCTATTAAGTTTAAGTCTTGTGTGTCTTTATTACCATACGAAGAAGTAACTTTGTAATGCTGGCTTCGTATACCATAAAAATTTAATCGATTCTTAAGACTATAATAGTGTCTGTTAAGAGAGCCGGAAGGACCAGTTGCCACACCGCCCGCAACATATTCTCTTGAAACAGAAGCAGAAAGCGGATAAGTGCCTTGAATCACATCCCCATATTTAAATTCATTTGCATAGCCATCAGCGCTAATAGTTTTAAAGCTGCTGCCGGCGCTATCTTTTGAAATCCATGGAAAAACGCGACCTGTGTTTTTAACAAATGTTTGGGGGTCTCCAGTCCCTACCAGGGCTGCCACTCCCTCGGTATAGCTGTCAATCCCATTCGAATTGATCTGCGGTGGAATGGATTTGTTATCGCTAGTAGTATCGGGCCTATCAATATTATATTCGTATAGGCTGACGGCTCCGAGAGGAGTCATGCGCACTTGATCTACGGGAGAGAATGCTCCGGCTGCGCCGTCTGGGGCTGCGGTGCCAAGTTGGCTTGGAATGTTATTATAATAAGTCTTGCCGGCGTAAACAAAAAATTCAGAGCGAGGATAAGCCAACATTGTGCTTATAATAACATCGTTTTCCCCAAACTTTCTGAAGGACATTTAGTAGTCCAGTCTTACACGCAATGTTAACTCGGTTGTTGGATCCTTTCGAAGTGGCTCTGACAATTTGGCCACAGCAAGTAATTCATTATTTGCACTGTAGAGCCCAACTGTGGTTACATAAGATACTGGCAAGTCCGATGCCACGTTTTTTATACGAATCTGGCTAGCCGATAGATAGGTCATGTTAGAGCTATAATTAAAGTCATTATGGTTAGCCCTACAGAAGTAAATTGTAGAATTAATTTCGGTTGTATTGTTAAAGGAAATATCATTAATTCTTGCTCTTAATGTATCGCAATTTCCAGACACCGCGGATCCAGTAAAGGCTTCTTGCCAGCTTTGACCTGCGGCATTAAAATTAGCGGCGGCGCCGGATACTGCCCCGAATATTGAACCGGTGAGCATGACAATCCCGGCCTCGTAGAAAATAATACCGACGCGGTGGTTTCCGTCTTGATCTGTGCTCGGATGACTGAGATTCGGTTTGTCTGTATACAACACACCATAATTGCCACCTTGGGTGTTTAAAGTGCCCTGCGTAATAGATGAGGACACGTCTGAGATAGTTGTAAATCCGGACTCTGCCATCAAGGCGCCATGGGAGGCCGTCAAGACCTTCATCGAAAAGCTGCCCGGCCTAATCTGATCTTTGGTGAGCAGCCGCGAAAAATTAAGGAAAAAGAGATTTCGCATTGAACCGGTTTGATCTAGCGTTAAATCATTTTCAGGGCGTCTAATAACATTTTTAGATCCAGTAACGCCAAGAAGCGTTAGACCCATTTGATTATAAACGTTGATCTTCTTCTTTTGCTGTACAGTATTACTGGAGGCAGACAAAGCAGAAGTTTCATCGTAGCCCATTGTAATATCAAAGATATGATTCGCGGAAGAGCTTAGATACGGATAATCATAAACAGACTGAAACATGCCATGAGTATAGTCTTTAATATTTCCATCGCCCGCATAAGTTCCATATATAATCGAACCTGTGATTGGTATAGCTTCGTGCAACATAGTTTTTGTCGTTGTTACATCATCAGCAGTAATTGGTTTATATGACATCTAATATCTCCATTTTTTAGCCACTTGAATATCTAATAATCTTCACCGCCATATCAAGTACGCCTCCTCCATTCGGGGCGAAAACCTTGATACACGCATCGCCGGAATCCCATTTCTTAGTGCCGCCTAGGCCAGTTACAGTTTCGCTGGTTTTGCCATATTTTTTAAAGGCTTCCGGGGTCCCTTGGCTTGAATTAGCCTTAAGGGCAGAATCAACACTAGGAATTATAACTGCGCAAGAATCGGCTGGGCCCTCAAGTTCTGATGCCGCGGCTACCGCGTTAAAACCAGCATTGTCCTGTTGTACTACCTTATTGGCGGCAGTTCGAACAGTGGTACACATTAGACCCTTTTGGTGGGCCTTGCGCGGGCGTGTGCCGGCTTTGAGGGCGCCCTGGTTATAGCGAATCGAGCCGGCGGTATTGTTTGAAAACTCTAAAGTACTCGTACCCAACATCCCAGAGAACCAAATTGGATCAAAGTCTACAATAACAGTAGCATCAGATAAATTGTTTTGCTTCATAAGCGAGGACGCGTTCTCGGCAGTTCTCGATTTGGTAGGTGTGTTAAGCCCCAACTCCATAAAAATTGGCAACGCGGTTGGATCATCGGCTCTAAGAATATACTTCTCGTCCATCTCTTCTTTCATCTTATCTGCAGTTTCTGCGTTAGCAGCAATATAATACATCTCATTAAACCGCTTGACGGTATTATTGGTTTTTTCGTTCAGCACTATATCAGGCATATAAAGAAGATCTTGGCTTTTAATTGTGCGCAATTGGCTATTAACATTCTGCAGTGTATAACCTTGCATAATTGGGGTTTGTAAAATTTCTAAATCATAATAAGCAGATCCAGATGGATGATCTTTATTGTATTGTGCGTAATTTATTTCATCATCTGCGAGACTAAAGCTTGTAATTTTGAAGGTTCCGCGGGCCAGAGCGCTGCGGCCTTGTTCGGTTAAAACGGCGTCTAAAATAATATCGCCTGAATTGTCATTGAATGATGCCATTTATATTCCTCTCTTTCATAAATAGTGTAATTTTTAATTGTTGCTTTATAATATGTAGTTTATTTTCTATGTACCGGCATATCGAATTACTCTTAATGGTATCTCTATTCGGGCACCAGAAGTGGTTCCTTTGACATAAATAGTAGAATCTATATAATCATATTTATTGCTCCCACCAAATAATGTCTGATCCGTTTTTCCAAAAATGCTATATTTTTCATTTCTTGTAGAAGTAGACGAGCCGCCAAGCTCATTAATAACATTAAGCCCTAAAGCAACTGCGCTTCCTCTGGGCCCTCTAACGGCAGATATGCGTTCAGCAGGGAGGGCCTGCGGGCGTTGGAATATATTATTTAAAACACCACGTATCACGTACACATCAAACTTATCAACTACTGTTGGTAGCGATGTTCGAACATAATACTGAAGGGGGGCAAAATTAGCCGATAAGGAACCGTCTGATTTATTCTTAAAAACTGCTTCATTTGATGGACCTAAGATGCGACTAAAGAATCTAGAATCTACGTAAACATTATAATACATATCAAGCAGGCCCGTTTGCATTATAAATGCGTCTCGGAACTCAGAAGTGCTCGACACACTAGAGTTATTTATCCCAGACTCAATGACAATCTTTGTATTAGAAACGTTATTGTTTTCTATAATATAGCCTGTACTACCGAACGCGGTTTTAAGTTTGCTCGTTGTTTCATCATTAACTGATAGATAAAAAAAGTTTTCATACGGTCTGGCGAAATCTTTTTGCTCTTGTGGGAGGCCGGGATCCTCGACCAATTCTTCAGGATCATAACCAGCAGATCCAGAATAATTTATTTTTAAGACGGGGAGATATAATAAATCATTTCGATCAAAATCTGTTAATCCGTAATTTATTACTGCGCTGTTATTTTCTAGCGCTTCAAAACATGATTGAGAGATTATTGCCCGATCCATAACGTGGGAGTTGTCAGCCAAATAATCAGCGTAGACCTCTTCTCTTATAAATAAATTATAATCGATCTCATCATCTCCAAGGGAAAATTTTGTAACTTTAAAATCTCCAGTGGCCATCTTTTTTCTACCAAGATCAGTTAGTATCGCATCTAAAACTATTGTTCCCGTATTATCTAAAAATGCCATGTTCTTTCTCTTTTATAATTATAGCTCTTCATTTAAATTAAACCTCAAATTTAGATCTATTTTCTTGCCAGTTTTTTTAGATGTTAATCTAACTTTAAATGATGGATAATCTTTTCCAAATAGCGGATCATCTGTTAAACCTACTTCCAAATTAGAAAGCTGGCTTTCAGCAGATTCAGCAAAATCTACATTATCAGTATTAAGGCTTAATTGGTCGATATTTGGTAGAATCTGCAACAACTTCTTCAAAGATGTCGAAGGGTTCGTAAACACATCTTCTTGTAGGTCTTTCTCAAACAAATTCTCAAAAATAGAATATTTATAACCTCCATCATCAACTAACTCAGCTTCAATAATCGGTGAGGGTGCTCCTGGTTCTTCGTGTTCATTAAGAAATCTTATTAAATAATAATATTTTTTATTTGTTTCGATCTTGTCATAAAAAATATAGGTCGGCAAATAATATGACGTATCTTTAATCTTTAGTGAAATTGATTTATATAAGAAATCTTTAAAATCATCATAGGACGTTGGTTTTGTTGACATTTTAAATATTTGAATTGTAGCCTGATCAGAAACAGATTTTACGCCCAAAGAATCTGTTTCTAATAAATCATTAGATCGTAAATATTCTTCTTTATACGTTGCGTCGTCTTCCGTGATAATTGTTGGAAACGAGTCCGTAGGTTCTTGAGATTCTTTCTTAATAACAAACCCTATCTCTTGTGAATTATCAATTTTCTGAAAGGGAGCCACCTCTACTGGGGCCGCGGGGTTGTCTAGTATTGTTACGGCATTGGTCATTATCGGAACTTCAAATACTCTTATCGTTGGTTCATAATATAAATTAAAATCTGCTAAATATGGTATTTCAGATATAGTTTGTGCTTGAGAATTAAAAGAAGACGAAACGTCTAGGGGATTGGTGATCCCGTGGAGCGCGCCGGCGCCGAGCATGCTCGCGAGTTGGGGGAACGCATCGTCGCCAAATTGTGCCATGGCGGCTTCACCAACAGTTTGGCCGGCTGCAGCAAAAAGCTGGTCAACTACTTCGTTGGTATTTGGATCGTGAAACTGAACGCAATATGATTCTGCACCGGTGGCTACGCCGGTGAGGGCGCCAATCGACCCCGTGCCAATGTTGCGGCCTACTCGTAAATCTCCCATTTTATACTTGGCGCCAGTGCCCAACACATACGCATAAACTGTATATGTGTATGTCTCTCCATATTTTACTTGTGAGTCTCGATATCTGAATACATCGTCGCCACCTAGCAGGTCGCTATTATAGATCCAAATATTTTGTACTACTGTCTCATCGGATTTTTTCTCGATTCTATAGGCTACTGTTTCATGATAATTATTTTGGCCACCTTTATCTAATAAAGCATAAATACCATTCTTTCCTTCCATGTTCATATCAAAATAGGTAGTCATATCTGTCGGTGATGGCGAGTGCTCGCTATCTAGATAGCTAGCTAATTTAGACAGCACTGTCATTGTAGAATATGACGACAGGAATCTTAGGCTTCCTTCATTGTCTTCTTTTATACCAAGCGGGTCGGCCCACCATGGTGGTGGTACCGATCTCGTCCATGCTTTGGGTCCAATAAAATAGCAATCAGAGATAGAAGTGTCTTCAGCTTCATATCCATTAGTCAGCAAGGTTATAAAATCAACAGTATTAAAACTTGTACCAGCGAAGCTATTTAAATCATAAAGGAGATTCGAATCAGATGTATTTTGTTTTACATATTGCATAAAGTTTTTTGTATCTGGCGTGGTGTCAGTAAAATTCTTTTTTAATAAAAACAACAAATAAGATGAAAAATGCGCATCATTAATGGCTGATCTAAAATACTGATCTTCTATAGCATTGTTATAAGTCGTACTTCTTGGAAAGTCTATAGAAACGTAATATGGAAACGAATCTAAAACAGCCGCAGGCCCTGGATCCATGCTTAAATTAAATAAATTATATGCCGCCTCTCTGTTATAAAATATGTTTTTGGTTTTAGATGTCAGCGTTAAATATGTTTCTTCACTAAGATCATTTAATGGAACCTCGTCTTCTAAATGGGCTCTCAGGTTCTTGGTTATATCAACATAATCGTAGGACGAGTTCGGGCCCGGGACAATTGCTTGATTATAGGCACCAATAGGAGGCAGCGTGTCGACTTCCGAAGTGGTTATGATCGATGCCACATCAGACGTGGCACCATCTCTGGTAAGAAAATTTTCCCCTAAATCGTCCAGGTTGGCGAGATCCAAATCAGTATTAACTTCCATAAAAGCAAGACTAGGTATTTCTTTCAAGGAATCTCTTCCCGACACCCACTCTTCATATTTTGGCAGATATTCATTATAATGATATGATATAGAGCCGGTTTGCCATCCTTTATCGTCAATCTTAATCATATTGGTGGCCTCAGAGGAGAGATATGGTAGTTCGTATTCAAACCCATAATTATCAAATGTTTGTTCGGAATAAATCCCATTATATGTTTTATCGGCAAATGTGCCGCCTAATAAAAATGTTTTCCATTCTGTATCGCTTAAAATATCTGACGTTCCATAAAATCTGCCGGGGATCTTAAAATTTGGAATTATGGTTTCTATGTTTGCTATTTCTTGAAACAATGGTTGAAGTTCAGCATATTGTAAGAGGCCAGAAACTGACGTGGGGTTTATTGGATCGAGCCAAATATCGGCTTCAGCGCTGGTGTTGGTGTCCCATGGCTTGTGTGCTGGGTCTACCGTGGCACTGGATGCGCCAAAATAAAGTTGAATTCCAGTTGCTGGGAAATCTATTGGCCACCAATTAATTCCTATCTCATTGCGAAGCTCTTCAGTAGAGCCGGAAACAGTACTGGCATCAATATAAAATATTTGTTTTGTAAGATAATCACTCATTAGTATTCAATTCGCGAAGAAATTGCTTCTGTTGTTTCTTGTACGGCCTCCGAAACGTCTATGCTTGTTAGATGGTTTTGTTTTAAGTCTCCATAATCAATAACATTATTTATAATTTGGCTGGTTACTTCATCCACCACAACAGATAAGGCTATTTCTTCTACGCGGGCGTTTATGGCCGCGACTATGGTTTCCTGCGTAATTCCTGAAGGGAAGAGTGTACCATATCCAAATCGATCTGCTAAGAATAAGATTTCCGGTTCTCTATATCCATACACAGGCCATATGGCCTGAGTCGGGGCATGCCACGTAAAAACCGATGCGTTCTCAATGGCGGAATCGGGCAGCATCGAGACCCAAGACGTGCGCGATTCGAGATTCATACCATACAGACCATACACTGGTACAGGGTTTTCATCGATATCATGTTCGCGACTATCCGCTTCCTGGAGGCCTACAGTGAAGAGCGGATCCCCATGAGCGTAGGTGCGGCCTATAAATACATCCGAACGGGGGGTTGTCAAGTACTCGGAGTACGCGTCGTATACCTGTGCAGCCATCTCATTTACATAATCAGTGAATTCTGTTTCTAGAGTAACGTCGGTGACTAATTTCCAGGTTGCTTCATCCACCGCGGGGTGTTCTCCGGGCCCAAAACTCACTAAAAAGGCTGTCGTATCATAGGAAGTAGCATGTTCAGGTTCTGCACTTCCGGTGTCCCACCCATCTCCGCTGTATGTTGTGATATTCTGGTACTTAAAATAATCGCCCCGTGCGTTTTCTATCGCTGTCCAAATATTGCTAAGTTCGTTTGAGGTATCACTGGATACAAGACTACCCAATTGTTCGAAGATTTTAGTAGCTATGTTATTAGATGCGGCGCCACCCCAGCCCGTAGCTGCTGCTTCGCTTAAATTGAACTTCATGTTTGTGGCTATATTGTCAGCAACTGTTGTGGGCACGTATTTTTCCAAAATCTTGGTAACAGCACCAACATTTGAATTGTCAGCGTAGCCGGCTTGAGCCGATTTGGCCGTAGCATCTTCTATCGCCTGGACAACAACTGCCGCATCAACAACGGCCGCATTATTAGTGCTTGTGTCATCAACACATATTTGATTTACATCGTCCCAGATCTTACCTGTTCCACAGCAATTATTAGCCGGGTCAGCAAACTTGTTAGGATCATCAATACAAAAGTTACCTACTTTCTTTTTGCATTTCGGACAACCAGATGTGCCATTACCGCCATTGCCGTATACGCTAGGAAATTTCATAATATATTATATCCATAAATAATTATTGTCTCATTTGATTTGTGGGAGTCTTTTTGTATGTTTAATAAAATCGCTTGCTAATGTTTGCGCAGTGGTGAGGGTGAGCTTAGGCGCCTGTTTTTCGATAGCTTTGCTGGCTGCTTGTGATATGGACTTGTCTGGTTTAAAAATATTATCAGCTTCATCTGGGAACTTATCCGTTATCGCAATGCGTTCGTTCTTGGTTTCTTCCCATGCTGTTTTGTCAGCAATCTTCTCATTTGTTACTTCTTGCAAAAAAGAATAATCTCGATCTGATTCTTCGAATGTAACACCCAAAATAGATAAAACATTTTCTGCGGATCCTTGTGGATCAGATATAGTGGCAGTGGTTAGGCTTTTTTCTGCTCTTTTAATATTAAATCCCGGCGATTTTGCGTTATATTCTTTCCCATCGACAAATCTCTTGCCGTTGGCTTTTTGTATTGAGCCTATAACCGATGCGGATCTTGCTTTTCGAGGAGAGGATTTGTTTTTTGTTGTTTTTGGTTTTAATGGTTTTGCCACTTGTTTGTTTCCTTTTTATAATTAGATTGTTTCATCAAACTTGGTTCGCTTCTTTAATCCGCGGTTTAATAATCCGGGGGCTCTGTTCCCTTCCAGTTCGCAGAACACCAAACTTCGACATCGTGGCCTAGCAGTGAGGGAGCGGTGCATCCCCACTGGTGGCCAGCATAGGTTCCGCGACAATCACAAAAAACATCCCAAAATTCACTCCGGGCATTGAATTCTTCGCTTCCCCCTCCCGGAACATCGAGGCATGGATTATAAACCTCAATCATCCATTGCCGCATCGCCCAGTCATCGGTGTCTATCTCGGCGTCCCACTCGGCCCGGAAGTCGATGTCTTCGTAGGGAAGGTTGGCGTCGAGCCAGGCCGCTGTCATACAATCCAAAAGATCATATGACATGCCCCAGAACTCCGGACATTCTATATTGGTGTCGTCGCAGGCTTCCTCTGGCGTCTCCTCTTCTGGTTCCGGCTCAGCTTCCACATATCCATCTGTAATCGGTACTGGGTTGGGCATCGGAAAATATTGTGCGGGGCCGAGACCTCTAGCGTTGCTGTTATTCTCACTTGGGTCTAAGCCAAATATAATTTCTTCCTCGTCGGTCATCCTTTGTAAATGCGCCCAAATATTGTCGGCGTTCACGATCTCTATATATTGCTCATCAATAATTGTTTTATAGTTCTCCACGAATGCGTGCAAATCTTCCCAATTGCCATTAATTGGGTTTATTCTTGCAGATATAGCTCTGGAGGCATCTGTAATTTTTTGCATGTCTCCGGCAAACGCATTTGCTAACAGGTCTCTATGAAAGCAGTACATAACTGGCGCTTTGACCCATGGATAGTTTTGTGGCTGGAGGTTACTATATCTGCTCATTATACCAGTTGTAAAAAATTCATTAAAAGTTTTATCAGTATTGTTATAGTTACAAGGCTCAGATGCATAATCATAATACTCTTGTAATTCGCCCGGCGCGCCGGTAGAAGAGTCAGTAATTAAAGCTTTATAAGAATTTATTATTCCTTCGACAAGCGACTTTGAAGAATCGATGCAGGTCACAACAAACGAGTAGAACTGGTTCAGATCGGTTCCAGTAAAAGCTTCTTCTACATCTTGAAACTCGAATGTCATAAGCCTATAGCCATCTTCTATCTGTGGATCATTTATGGGTTCTGCTCCTCGCAAAGCAAGATAAGACATGTAACCCACTTCTCCACCGGCCCCTGGCCAGCTTATATATTGTTCAGGGGTACCACCGAGAAGCCAGGAGAAGGGATTCGCATCCAAATGAAAATCAGCAGAGCGTGGGAAGTGGAAACGGGTGGATAGGTCGATTCCCGGGATGGCTTCGATGGTGGGGTTATAATCCGCGTAGGCAACGCTCTCATCGTATTGTATATTTGTTGTAAATGTGGCAACGTTTACCGCACTCCCCGCCGTGGTGAGGGGAAGTATTATTCCTGAATCGAGATCGCCTATCCTCGACGTACCGTCATAGAAGATGAATATGTTCTTCTTCATCGATGCTTTTTGTATCTTAAAAGAGGATTGGATCAATTCGCTCCCAAAATAATTAAGGGCTGTAGTAATATCAAATATTTTACCTATATTACTATAATTTTTAAGTGCCATCTCATAATCAAAAAACCAATAACCTTTTTTTATCGATATAGAGTCATCCGCGGGGTTGTTGGCGCCAGATTCTTCGCCTTCGGCGCCTGCGTGCATGCTTTGATATATTCTCATAGACGTAATTAAGCCGCCAGGATAAAGGTTCTGCTCAGAGCCTGCATAAATAACGTTCACATCTTCCGAAGAAGACGGAGACCAGTCAGCATCGAAAGCGCGCCGGAGATCTCTTACCTTTGAAGTCCTCATAACCTTTTCCGTAACCGTTGTGCCAGAAGCAACAGCTTCATTTATACTTAAAAATCTAGTTTCATATCTATCATAAAATCTTCCCACCTCTGTAGCTGTTGATTTTTCTGGGAAAGTTACGCGGATTAAATTAAGCCTTATTAAAAGATCGGAACTTTCACCATGGGTTTGGAGCATGGTAGAAATATCATCTAGTATGTTTTGTATTTGTGAGTCTTCTTCTCCAAGTTGCTTAGTGTCGTCAACAAGCTCTTGAAAAGCTTCATTTATTTCATCTAAAGTAAATCCATCTTGCTTATAGTATTTTTCATTAAGCGCCAAAATTGGTGTTTTGTTATAAACTACCTCTTGCTGATCTACAAAAAATACTTGTGGCTCAATATATGCATATCCATTAGAGAAAACTTTTTCATACGATATATCGGAAAATTGTTGTTTTGCCAAATTTGGCATTAAATCAATATATTGCGATGTAAATGCTCTATAACCATCAGAGACTTCCAATGGCTTCAAAGCAAACATATCGCTAGCGGTAAAGTTTTCTGTCTGCATAGAAGATAAATCAACCCAAGAAGAAAACGCAAACAATGTTAAACCACCTTCAAAATAATCAAGGAGGCCGGACTCTGGTGCTAAAAACATATTCTGATAGATGCTCTGTATGTCAAAATCGTAGCCGCCATCGAACGCAACAGGAAGTTCTAAAGTAGCAGCCAATTGTATTACTTTGCGTTCATCGTTATCATAAAAATTTTGACCCGATCTTTCAAAATGCGAACCATCGCTGCTAGCTACTTTAAATGGTAATATTGTATAATTGCTATGATTAGATATTAATTGGCCGGTTGAGGGCAGCGGC
>CEPX01182687.1_pt1 | contig 12087 bp, 14 predicted proteins | sample 361361 | NCBI WGS metagenome assembly CEPX01 (sample SAMEA2619974, study PRJEB7988) | marine metagenome | biome: marine biome (ENVO:00000447); feature: mesopelagic zone (ENVO:00000213) & marine oxygen minimum zone (ENVO:01000065); material: "saline water (ENVO:00002010), including plankton... | reverse complement strand
AGATTTTATTTTTCTTAATTGAGTTAAATTATTTTTGTATAATTCCCTTAAATCTTTTATTTCATAATAATCCATTAAAATTCTGTCAAACCCAGGACCCCATGCAAGAACAGGAATATTTTCTCCAAGTAAAGGAATTACAACTTCTGGTCTAAAGATTCCAGCTCCACCTAATTCTAGCCAAACTTTTTTCCCAGGATGAAAAGCATCAATTTCTACTGAAGGCTCTGTGTATGGAAAATATGCTGGCCTGAATCTGACTTTTTCAAAACCCATTTTTTTAAAAAACTGTTTTAAGTAGCCTAAAAGATGCCTAAAATTTGCATTTTGATCTATAACAATTCCTTCTGTTTGGTTGAATTCAAAGCCATGACTCCAATCAACTGTCTCGTTTCTGAAGCATTTTCCTAAAGCAAAGAATTTTGCAGGAAGATTTTCTTTTTTTAATTTAGCTAAAGTTTGAGCAGACAAGCATGTTGTATGAGTCCTTAAAACAAGTTTTTTTGCTTCTTTTTCATTCCATGAATATTGCCATCCTTTGCTTTTAAGTCCCTTAATATTCCCTTCATGGCTTTCTTTTACAGCTTTTACAATTTTTTTATTTTCTAATTCTTGTTTTTTATTAATAAAAAAAGTATCTTGCATTTCTCTCACAGGATGATCTTGTGCTGTAAACAAAGCATCAAAATTCCAGAACGAACTTTGAATTATATCACCTGTCATTTCTTGAAAACCCATATCTGTCCAAATTTTTCTTCCATAATCTACAGCTTGATTTACAAAATGTTTTTTCCCTCCATAAATTTCAGGAACTTTTGCTGTTAAATTATATCTCCTGAATTTTTTTCCTTTCCACAAAGAATCTTTTTTTAGAAGCTCTGGAGTAACTTGCTCAATTAAGTTACTCTTAATTTTCAAACCAATTATTTTTTCTCCTAATTCAGTAATTTTAATTTGGATAATCCTTTCTTCTTTGATTCTTGTAATATCTTTTCTATTTCCAAGAGATTTTAGAATTTCAATTTGTTCTTTTGATAATGATTTATAGTTTAAGGGCAGTGATTCAAGAAAAATCTCTTCAGGCAATTTTTTTGAAATTTCACCTGTTTTAAGAATTATTTTTTTGTTTTTTAAATCAATTATATTTTTTCTTTTTAACACACCAATTGATGCTTTTAGTTCTTCATCTGACAAATCAGATGTTTTTAAGTCATCAAGACTAAGGATTCTTTTTTCTTTTAAAATATTTAATAATCTTCTTTCAGGAAGATGTCTTTTTTTATATAGCGCGCCATTAATTCCTAATTCAATTATCTTTTTCTTTTCTTGAGAAATTTTTACAACATTTTTATCTTCAAGATATTCGAGTGCTCTTAATACAGAAACTTTGTCTAATCCAGATTTTTCACATATTTTACTTATATTTTCTTCTATATAAGGAAGAATTTTTATTTCATTAGGGCTTAAGGATTCAATAAGTTTTTTCATATCCATTTTTTATTAAATTAATAAGAGATTAAAAATGTTTTTCTAATAGTATTTAAAGAGATTTTGTCATCCATGTAGGCATTCCAAGAACCAATCCTAAAGATTTTAAATCATGAATGTTTCTTTTATTAATAAAAATAAATTTCATTTTTAGTTTGTTTTTGTTGCAAAGTTTTATATTTTGTTTTATTCTTGCAAGAATTTCAGATTTTTTTTTACTATTTGAATTTATTATTTCATCAAAATTAATTCCAATAACAATATTCTTTTTCTTTGCTATTTTTGCAAGAACTTGGTTTAATCCAGAATTTCTTTGTTTCATAAAATCCTTTCTTTCTGAATGATTTAAAAGAAGAATATTTATTTTTTCTTTTTCAAGAATTTTTCTATTTAAATCATCATTATTACTTGAAAAAATAATTGTTTTGTCTTGATTTTTCCTTATTTCATTTCTTGCTTTTTCAAAAGAGTTTTCTTGGATTAATATTGAGGGTTTCATTTTAATTTGAAATAATTGTCCCTTTAAATTTCCTGTTATTCAGAATATTATCTAAATTTCTTAAATCTTTTCCAATTATATGGGTTGGAATTTTATATTTCATAATTATTCTTGAAGCACTTTGATCTAAAACAAAATGCTGGCCAGGCTTGAATTTTTGAGTATTTGCCATTTTATTAAATTCTTTCCATGTTATTTTTGGAATGAATTTTGCATTTTTATGTTTCTTTGGGTTTTTTGTGTACAATCCTAAAACATTTGTTAGATTGATGAATTCTGCATTGAAAAAATTAGCTAGTTTTGCAGAAGTTCCATCAGAAGTTTCATCTTTTGCATATCTTAATGCACCACAAAATACAACATCATATAATTTGAGCATGTTTTTAACTTCTCTCATGTCATGTGGAATTCCTTTGTTTGCATCTTCTCCAAAAAAGTAAGTCATAAATCTTGCATTTAATCTTGTGGCAGCAATTCCAAGAAGCCCTTGATGAAATATTTTTTTATTTAATTTTTCTTTTCCAAGACCTTGAATATATTCTCGGGCAGTGCTTCCTCCACCACAAACAATTACAAATTTGTATTTTTTTGTATTTCTTTTAATTACTTTTTTGAATTCTTTGAGAAATTTTATATCAATTTTGTTAGGAATTATTAAACTTCCTCCTAGACTTAGAACAATAACCTTTTTCATAAAACAAATAAAGAGAATGGATTTTTATAAGTTTTGAATTGAAATTTAGATGTTATTAGTATCAATTTTAAAGTAGTAAACTAAGCGAAAAATTTATAAATATAAAATAAATACTAATTTTATGGCTAAAAATTATATAACACAAGAACAATTAGATGAAAGATTAAAAGACATAAAACCAAATGGATTTTCCCATTATTCTGGAAGGGCATTAAATACTTTAGTTAATTTAACTGAATTTGTAACAGCAGCTACAGTAATTGTAGGAGGATTAGCATATGGTGCAATGAGTTTTGCATATGGTCCATATGATACAGGGAAAGTTATTTATGCTGAACTTTTTGGAGACACTAGCTTAAAACACAGACATGTTGAAGAAGCAAAAGGTCTTTTTGCAAGAGAACTTGCAGCATTAGAATTAGATGAAAAAGATACAAAAAGATTTTGGCTAAGGATGGGAGTCGTAGGTAGTGATGGGAAAAAACCAACACCTAAGGATGTTTCTTGGTTTAGTTTATTAGACTATATTGAAGATCATGAATAATTTTACTTCACAGTAAACAATTTATCATTTTTTGTTTTAAAAATTCCAAGTCTTACCCCTGAATCAAGCCAACCATGAGCATAATTTAAAGCTGCAAAAGAATTAACAAAATCCTTTTTTTCTTCAAAATATTTTGCATCAGAAAGATAATTTGAAACCATTTCAATTATTTCCTTTGATTCTGAATTTTTTCCTTTTACAATATTTTTCTTTACTTCTTCTAAAGCATGTGATGTTAATTTAAAATATTTTTCAAGTTTTTCTTTAGTTATTTTGTCTTTCATTTTGTTTTTAATAAAAAGAAACTTTTAAATATAATGTTCCTCTTTTGATGAATATAAAAGTAAAGTTTTTTATTCGAAAAAACTTTCCATTAATTCGCTTTCAATAATTAAAGCGAAATCAAATTAAAGAGAAAATGAAAAAAACATTAATTTCATTATTTGTCATTGGAATTTTCTTAACACTTTCAGGAGTTTTTGCTCAGACAGATTTATCTGAAGAATTAGATGAATTTGTAAAAAAAGTTGCAGAAAGAAAAGGGATAAGCGAAGCACAAATAACTAATATAACAGAAGTTGATATGAATAATCTTCCTAATGAAGTAAACATAGGAAATATTGATGACACAAATATTGCTCTTTATCAAATTGATTCTAAAAATAATAAACCAGCTTTTGTGATTACATTTTCAGATAAAGGTTTTAAGAAAACTTCAATTCCCTCAGTTGGTTATACAACTTCTTTATTGCATTTTGGCATTGAAAAAGAAATGAATGATTCTGTATTTTTAAAAACAGCAACAGGAGTTTCAGGAGATTTAAATAAAGGTTATGTAATGTTAAGAAAAGGAAGTATTACAGGAATTTCAACAAACCTTGAAGTTGTTAAAGGTAGTGGAGAAATTCAAATAATAATTTATAAAAATAATGAGGAAATTGGCTTTAGGAATTTAGTTGATGTTTCAACTTCAGGTATTAAAAAAGATTATGACATTCAATCAAGAGATATAGTAGAATTTGAGCCAGGAGATACTATCTCTGTTTATACAAAAGTTAATGGAGAAATTACATGGAAAGATGCAATAACAATAATTGAAATTTCAAGTATTGGAAATTAAAAAGATTTTTAAATTGAATTATTATTAATATAAAATGAATAATAAAAAAATAGGACTAATTATTGGAATTTTAGTTTTAGTTGTTTTAATTCTTGGAACAATAGTTGTTTACACTTACATTGCAAAGCCAGCATATACAGGATATGTAACTCAAACATATAATAAAGGAGAAATTCAAGGAGCAAGTGATGTTTTAAGTATTATTGTAAATGAAATTCAAACACAAGGATATACACAAATTCCTATTGGAAATCAAACATTAGTTTTAGTTCCTTATATACCTCCTCAAATACCACAATAAAATTCTTAAGAATAGTTTAGTAATATTTAAATATCTATTTTATTTCTTAGTAAAAAGGTGAATTAAATGTCTAAATTTAAGGAATTAATATTAACTAGTTTAGTGGTTTTTGCAGTAATAATTTTAATTTATGGTATGGTATTTTTCAATAATAAAATTACTGGTAAAGTTAGTTTTGAATTGGAATCAAATTATGAAGAAGGGCAGGCACTTGATGGAATTTTAAAAATTGCTCTGAAAGAAGGTGAATTAATTCCTGCATCTTCTAAAATTGTTTTTGAAAATGCTGGAGAAATTTATGAATATGAATTAAACAATCATGTTTCAGAAGATTTAGATTCAGGAGAATTTTATATTGAAGGAAAGTCTTTTTTTGGAACTGGCGAAGGTTATGGTATTAAAGGAGAAAAAACAATTTATCCAACTGTTTATTTTACATTAGATCTTCTTACAGAATCTAGTTCTTCTGGTGGAAGTAGTTCAACTGAAAGTGAAGAGATTTCAAAAATTAGTGAAGAAATTCTTGAAGAAGAAGTTCCAGAAGAATTAAATGAAGAAGAAACTTCAGAAGAAAGTAATGAAGAATCTGAAGAAGTTTTAGAAGAAGTAGAGGGCGAAACATCTAAAGAAGGTAAAAAAGATAAAAAAGATAAAAAGGAATCTAAACAAGAAGGAACAAGTGAAGAGCTTGAACCAACAATCACAGGAAATATTATTTCAGGTTTTTTTAGCAAAACTTTTAATTTCTTTTTAAGATTAACAGGACAAGTTTCTTTAGAACTTGAAAATGAAATTGATGGAGAAGTTTCAGGTGACAATGACTTTGTTTATGAATTAAAAAAAGGACAAACAGCTGAAATTTCATCAGGAAGTGTTAAAACTGATTCAGAAGAACTTTCTAATAATGAAATTGATTTGGATGTTAAAGGAAATAAAGTTATTGTTACAACAACTTATTCAAAAACAGAACAAGGCTTTGGGGAAAATTATCTTGGTAATAATGCAAGGAAAACACTTGCTATTGATTTATCTAAACTTAATTTTACTGCAGAACCAGGAGAATTAAAAGTTGGTTTGGTTTATGAAAATGAAGAAATAATTTCATTGTCAACTTTATTAGTTGAAGGAGAAATTTCTGTGGAAAATGAAACTGAAATTAATTTATCAACCACCAATATTGCAAATAGATTAACTGAAGAAGAAAGAGAAATACTTGTTAATGAATTTGGAAATGTTTCTCTTGAAATTACAAAAGCAGAAAAAACTTCGCAGGGAATTATTGTAAGATTTGAAATTAAAGATTTCTGGGTTGAACATTCTTATGATTCTGAAATTTCTGATGAAAAATTAGAAGAACAAATTAATAAAGATAAAACTAATTTTCTAAAGGATTTAGCAAGAAAATTTTCAAAACAAGAAATTCAAAAGCAAGAAATTGAAGGTTTAGTTGGGATTTATGACATTTAATGTTCATAAAATTTATAAACTATTTCTTTTTTAATTTTTCATGATAAAAAATATTGAACCTACTATAGATGATGTGAATGAATTATTGATAGAAGCTTTTGGAGACACAAAAGGAAATTGTAGAAGACTTAATACATTGGGTTTAGGAACATATGATGAATATGTACCTTCTAAGGAACTTAAATTAATTGTGCAAGAAACTTTTTTTGGTCCTGAATTAATTGGTCATTTTACAAATCTTGATGGTTCTGCCTTGACTCTTTATAGAAGAGGATTTTTTTGGATAAATGAGGAGAGGGCAAATGAATATGCTAGATTATATAGGGAAAGATTTGGAGGAGAAGTTGAAATTAATGTTAATGGTGAAGAAACAATTCATTAATTATCTTAATCCTGGATTATAAATCATTTTTTTTATTATAAATTTTGAGCCAATTATATCTGAAATCACTGCCGAAAAAATAATTTTTCCAACAACTACTTTAAAAACTCCTTCATGCACAGGTATTTTTGCTGTTTCTGAGAATTTTTTTATTATTTCTTCTATTTCTTCTCTACTTAAATTAATATTTGTTTTTTTTCTTCCCATCATCCCTGAAACAATAATATTTTGATTAGCTCCAAGACATTCTATATCCCTTACAAGAGGATCTTTTATTAATGGATTTAATTTTTCTAAGTCAATTTCAATATTTGTAGGTGTTGGTTTAAGATATTGAAATCTTGGAGGAAGTTTTGATTTTGGAATTATTATAGGAGAAAGAGACATTTTTTTTATTCGAGGTTTTAAAGATTTAAATTTATCACTTGTTTTTAACTTATAAATTGATGAACTAAAATCCTTAAGTTCTGACTTAATTTCTTCTTCAGGAGTAATTCTTTTACCTTCTATTAATTCTTTTTCTTCATTTTGATCAAGGTTAGGTGAAGTAGTTAAAATTCCTAATTTTTGATTTTTAATATTTTCTTCCCTTTCTTTTGACTCTTTTTCAAGAATATTTTTGAGTTCAAAAACTTCTCCTTCTGCTGAATGTTTAATTAACTCTTTTGTAAATTGTAAAAGAATAAATTTTTTTTGTAATTCATTAAATTTAGATTTTTGTTTCATTTGCCTTTTTTACAAAATGAATAAATTAAAAATTTTTGCCTTTTGTCTCATCTTGAGGTGTTGAAGAAATTGATTTTTGATATTCTCCCATTCTAACTGGTTTTTGTCCTCTTGCTTGAGGTGGCATAACATTTCTTGGTGGTTGCATAGGTTGTTGTGGAGGTAATTGTGGAGAATTAGATTCATGAAGTAATGTTAGTCCTCTTGCAATTACTTTATTTTGCTCAAGAAGATTGTCTAATTTTTCAACCATTTCTCCGCCATTTTTACCATCCTTTAAATCATGGGTTTTTTCAGCAAGGGTTTTTGCAGATATTTCAAATAATTCAAGAAGTTTTGAAATTTGTGTTGAGAGATTATCAAATTTTATAGATAAATTTGTCATAACTCTTTGTAAAGAAACAAAATTTTCAACAAGAATTTCATTAGTATTCTTAGGTTTTTTAGCAATTTTTATAGGTGTTTTTTTAATAATTTTCTTTACAACTACTTTTTTTGCCATATTTATTAGATGATTTTATTGTTTATTAAATTTTCTTTTCAACTTTGTTTTTCTTCTGTTTGAATTTCTTCACTTTCCTGTAATTCTTTTGGAGGTATAAGATTTCCTGTTGGAACTTCAAATTCAACTTGATCCTCTGAATTTCCTTCTAGTTCAGCAATATAATCTGAAATTTCTTTTGCAGCATCAGGGTTTACACTAATACTATCAATTCCTTTTTCAACTAAAAATTTAACCATTTCTTTTTTACTTCCTGCTTGCCCGCAAATACTTGTTTCAACATTATTTCTTTTTGCAACTCTTAAAACATATCCAAGTTGCTTTAAAACCGCTGGATTCATTTCATTGTAAATTTCTTGAACTTGTTCATTTCCTCTGTCAATTGCAAGAGTGTATTGTGTTAAATCATTTGTTCCAAAAGAAACAAAATCAATTTTTTCTTCACAAAGTTCTTTTATAATTTGAACAGAAGCAGGAGTTTCAATCATAACACCTATTTTTACATCAGAAAAGTTTATTTCTTTTAAAATTTCTTTAACTTTTTTAACTTCCTCTACAGAAATTATTTGAGGAAGAAGCAAACCAATTTTTTTATTATTTTCCGAAATTTTTTTTAACACTTTTAATTCTGATTTAAAAATTTCTGGATTTTTTAATCCATATCTGATTCCATGCATTCCAAGCATGGGATTTGCCTCTTTTTGTTTAGAGGAACCTTTAAGATTTTCAAACTCATCACTTCTTATATCAGAAGTTCTAACCCATAAATTATCAAAATATTCTGAAATTTCTTTAACACCTTTGAAAATTAATTCTTCATAATCTTGGATTTTATTTTGTTCTAAGAAATAATTAGGATGTTTTCCTGATTCTGCAATTATTCCTTCAATTCTTAACAAACCAACTTCTCTAAGTTCTGTTCTTGAAGCTCTTTTTGCAAAGCTTGGTAAATCAATTATAACTTTTACTTTTGTTTTTGTCTTTGCACTTACAGGAAGAATTTCTTTTTCAATTTTTTCAGAAACTTTTCCTTTGTAGATTTTTCCTGTAAATCCATTTACAGTAATTATTTCTCCTTCTTTTAATTTTAATGTTGCTTCTTGAGTTCCTACAACAGCAGGAATTCCCATTTCTCTTGAAACAATTGCAGCATGAGATGTTATTCCTCCTTCATCTGTCACAATAGCAGAGGCTTTTTGCATTGTTACAACCATGTCTGGATTTGTCATTTTTGTAACTAAAACATCGCCTTGGTTTATTTTTTGTAAATCATTCATATTTTTTACAAGTTTTATTTTTCCAAAAGCAATTCCAGGGGACGCACTTAAACCAGTTAAAACAACTTCTCCTTTAAGCTCTTTTTCTTTTTCTGATTCATCAACAATTTTTTCAAGAGTTGTTATTGCTCTTGTCTGAACAATATAAATTTTATCATCTTCAATTGCAAATTCTATGTCTTGAGGTTTTTCATAATGTTTTTCAAGGTTCAATGCAATTCCTGAAAGTTTTTTTATATCATACTCTTTTAAAACTTGCGAGTTAGATTTTTCTTCTGTAAGTTTTGTTTCATCTTTTTCTCCAACTGAATTGGTTATTATTGCAATTTTTTTATTTGCAATTTTTTTATCTAAAATTTTTAAATCTTCTGAAATAACATATTTATCAGGAGTAATTCTTCCTGAAACAATTCCTTCTCCCAAACCAAAAACAGCTTCAATTATTATGTTTTTATTTTTGTAAGAAGGATCTTTTGAAAATATAACCCCTGATTTTTCAGAATTTATCATTTTTTGAATAATAACAGCAAGTTTTGATTCTTCATGCTTAAATCCTTTTTTGTTTCGGTAGTAAGTTGCTCTTGAAGTAAATAAAGATGCAAAACATTTTTTTATACTTTCTAAAAGTTCTGATTTTCCTTTTACGTTAAGAAAAGTTTCCTGTTGTCCTGCAAAACTTGCGTCTACTAAATCTTCTGAAGTTGCAGTGCTTCTTACTGCAACAGAAATTTCTTTAGAAGATTTTTCAAGAATGTCATGAGCAGATTTTATTTTAGAAGATTCATCATCTAAATTTTCATAAGACTCAATAATTTCTTCTTCCATGTTTTCTGGAATTTTTGAATTAATAATTAACTTCCTTACATCTTTTGTTATTTCATCTAATTGTTTTGTATCTTCATAATTTATTTTTTTTAAAAGTTCACTTATTTTTTCTTTTAAATTTGCCTTTTCTATAAAATAATCATAAGCTTGTGCTGTAATAACAAATCCTGGAGGCACTGGAATTTTTAAATTATAAATTTCTGCTAAATTTGCTCCTTTTCCTCCTGCAACACTTATAGAGTTTTTATTTAATTCAGAAAACCATTTTATAAATTCAATAGAATCCTCTTTTTGCATATAAAATAAAAAATTAAAAACTTAATAAAGGTTTTTATATAGATAATTGACTAAAACAATTTTTTTAAACTGTTTTTCTTTTTTAATTTATGCCATTATCGTTACATTATAGAGTTAATGAAGGAATGGAAATTACTATAGGTGATGAAAAATATGCAGACATTATTGTTCGCAGAATATATGATGATAAAAGAGATGTCATGGTAGATTTTGAATTAGCTGAGGGACATATTTCAGAAATTTTTAGACTTTATGAAAACAGGTATTCTTTTGAGATGTTTCCAATGTGCACCTTACATTTGCCAAGAAATTCATTGATAAGAGATTATAAATCTGGAGAGATTGCTGTTCTCTTAAGACTTATTGCCCCTGAAGCTGTTGAATTTTGTCAAATAGAAACATATCCTCCAATGCAAAAACTTACTTAACCGTTTAATTTATAAATTTAATTTTTCTTTATTGATTTATGGCATTATGGATTTGGATAGTAGTTGGAGTTGTTTTATTAATATTAATTGTTTTTATAAGTTATTACAATAGATTTGCTATTTTAGGAAATAGAATTGATAATTCTTTATCACAGATTAATGTTCAATTAAAAAGAAGAGCTGATTTGATTCCAAATTTAATTGAAACTGTTAAAGGATTTGCAAAGCATGAAAAAGCTGCGATAAAAGCTGTAACAGATGCAAGAAAAGCACTTGTTGGTGCCCAAGGAATTGAAGATAAAGTTAAGGCAGATAATATGCTTGAATCTGCATTAAAAAGTATTTTTGCAATTGCAGAAGGTTATCCTGATTTAAAGGCAAACACTAATTTCCTTGAGTTGCAAAGGGAACTTTCCTCAACAGAAGATAAAGTTGCATATTCAAGGCAGTTTTACAATGACAGTATTTTAGCCTATAATAATTTAGTTCAAACAATGCCTGGAGCATTTTTCGCAAGACTTTATGGAAAACAAGAGAGAGAATATTTGAAAATAACTGAATCTGAAAAGAAGAATGTTAAGGTTGAATTCTAACTTACTTTAAAGTAGTTACAAGGAGAAATGTTTAAATAGTCTTAATATCTACATTTTTTATGGGATCATCACAGGTAATATACTTTCCAAGACAAGTATCAGGAGAAAAACTTGAGCAAGCATGTATTTGGGCGGCAAAAAAATTAGGTTATGAGGCAAAATCTGAAGATGAATTTCATGAAAGATATAGCTTAGGATCTGTTCATAAACATAGAAATTATAATGAAACAAATATAAGAGTAGGAAATTTATTTCCTGCATTACAAGTCAGAGGAATTAAAAAAGGAAAAAAACAAAGTTCTTTCTATATTTGGGCAGGATTCCCACATGGTTTTGCTTCTGAAGCAAGAATTCAAAAATACTTAAGCACTATTTCTGAATGTTTTGATTTTTAATCCTAAATCTTAAAAACTCTTTAATTCTTTTTTTATTATGACAAGAATAGATTTTAGAGATCAAATTTCAAGAAACAAATGGAAATCTTTTTTCTTAATGACAACTATTTTTATTGTGTTGGTTTTGTTTGGTTATGTAATTTCATTTGCTTTTGAACCTGGTTTCTTTTTTATTATTATGATAATTTCCATTGTAATTTCTTTAAGTTATATTTGGATTAGTTTTTACAACTCAGATAAAATAGCTATTGCAAGTGTTAGAGCTAAAAAAGCTTCAAGAGAACATTACAAGCAATATTACTCTCTTGTTGAAGGTTTGACAATTGCTTCAGGAATGCCTATGCCTAAACTTTATATTATGCATTCTAATCAAATAAATGCTTTTGCATCTGGAAGAAATCCTGAAAATGCAGTAATATGCGTTACAACAGGAATGCTGGAAAAACTTGACAAAAAAGAGATTGAAGGTGTTCTTGCCCATGAGTTAGGGCATGTGGCTAATTTTGACATAAGATATATGACTCTTGTAACAGTAATGGTTGGAATGAT
>CEPX01021976.1_pt1 | contig 12094 bp, 15 predicted proteins | sample 361361 | NCBI WGS metagenome assembly CEPX01 (sample SAMEA2619974, study PRJEB7988) | marine metagenome | biome: marine biome (ENVO:00000447); feature: mesopelagic zone (ENVO:00000213) & marine oxygen minimum zone (ENVO:01000065); material: "saline water (ENVO:00002010), including plankton... | reverse complement strand
ATCAATTGCTTTAACCGAGTTAAGGAGAATCGCTTCTTACCTTAACACTCCTGAGCAGTTGATTGAAGCAGCTGCATTACTTTACAGAAAAACAGTAAAGAAAGGTTTGATTAGAGGTAGGTTAATTGAAGCTGTTGTTGCAGCAGTTCTTTACACTGTTTGCAGAAACTATAATGTTCCTAGAACATTAAACGAAATGGCAGAAGCTTCAGGTCTAACCAAAAAAGAAATTGGAAGAACTTACAGGTTCTTGGTTAGAGAGTTAAAGTTAGATATACCTTTGACTAACCCAATTCACTATATCCCAAGGTTTGCTTCAGAGCTTAACTTGAGCGGAGAAGTTCAGGAAGAGGGAAGAAAAATTTTGGAAGAAGCAATTAAACAAGGTTTAATCTCAGGAAGAGGTCCAACCGGTGTTGCTGCAGCTGCAGTTTATATCGCTGGTCTTTTGAAAGGAGAAAGGAGAACCCAGAAAGAAGTTGCTAATGTTGCTGGTGTAACTGAGGTTACAATCAGAAACAGGTATAGAGAATTAAAGAAGAAGTTAAACATAGAAGTTGTCGCTTAAGCGGCACCTTCTTTTCTATTTTTTTTAAATTAAAAACCACTTATTCTATTTAAAGTTGATTTATAGACTTGAAAACTTTAAATATCTCCTTAGCAGTAATTGTTATATGGATTTAGATGAATTGGAAGAACAGGAAGCTCAAATTAAGCAGAGTATAAAGAAGAATTGTATGCTTTGCATGGGAAGAGCACATTTAGGAAGGCAAGGCACGCCTGAAAAAGATCAGACACAGACTTCACTGAAAGAACTTTATGATCATTTTGAAACCAAGTTCAATGCATTAAGAAAGGCTGATGCTGAGGGTTCTGAAATACAGCAAGCAGGGGATCAAAAGAGATTTGTTCTGGATATTATTTCAACCTGTAATTCCTGTGACAGAGAATTGGAAAAAGCAAGCAGGGCAATGAACCAACTGAAATGAAACCAAGTAAAATAATTCTGTTTTTAAGAACAACATTCTTTTTCTAGTTAAATGCTAATAGCCGGAATTGATGAAGCAGGAAGAGGCCCTTGTCTTGGCCCTTTAGTAATGGCTGTAACGCTTATTGAAAAGAAAGAAGAGGAAAAACTGATTGAATTAGGTGTAAAAGATTCCAAAGATCTCTCTCCAAAAGAAAGGGAAAGGCAGTTTGGAGAAATAAAAAAAATTGTTAAAGAACATTATACTTCTCATGCTGAACCTAAAGAGCTTGATGAGTTAATGTTAAGGAAAAGCCTTAATGAAATAGAAGCAATGCATGCGGCTAAACTCTTAAACAAGCTGAAAACAAAGCCTGATGTTGTATATGTGGATTCTCCTGATACAGTAATGGAAGAATTCGGCAAACGCATTAAAAAATACATTAATTTTCCGGTGAAAATTGTTTCAGAACATAAAGCAGATTCTAACTATCCTATTGTTTCTGCTGCATCAATTTTAGCGAAAGTAGAAAGAGATGATGTTATTAAAAAGCTGTCAGACGAATTTGGAAATGTGGGTTCAGGGTACCCGGGTGATACTGCAACAATTAAGTTTTTAAAGAATTATTTGTTTGAACATAATATGTTTCCAACCTTTGCTAGGAAAAGTTGGCAGACAATTAAAAACCTGCAAGATGAAAAGTTTCAGACAAAATTAATTTGAAGGGATTATATGGTTCAGTGGAAAAAAAGGAAAAGCACAGAAGATCAGGAAATTGATTTTGAAACAATGGAAGAGTTGTTCGAGGAACTTCTTGAAACTTTTCATGAAAACGAACTTGATTTTTCCAAACCAGTACAGTTAGGTTTTACTGTTTCTTTAGATGCTAAAGGAAGTCTGCAGATTAACGAGTATGGTTTGCTGAAAGAAAAAAAATCCGAAGTAAAATCTGATGTTCCTTTAGTTGATCTTATTGAGTTTCCAAAAGAATTTTTGATTGTTGTTGAAACAAACACAATCCCAATTAAAAGTATTGATATAAAAGTTTTAGATTATGCTTTGATTATTTCAAGTCATGAATCAAAAAAGTTTTTGAAAAAGGTTATCTTTCCGGCTAAAGTAGATGAGGGAAGTTTGAAAACCACATTAAACAACGGCGTGCTTGAAATCAGATTAACTAAGAAAACTTCTAATAAAAATATTGCAAATAATTAGTTTATTCAGTATTTTCTTGTTCTTCAGAATTATTTTCTTCAGGACTATTTTCTTCGATATCAGAAATTTCTATTTTTGCTTGTTCAGGAATTGCAGACTTTAAATCTTTTCCAAAGTATTCTCTGAATTTAGAAGTTGTACTTATAATGTAAGTGATTCCTTTCTTGTCTTTTTTTATGAAACCTTTTTCTTTCAGAATCTTTATGTGTTCATAAGCTTTTGAGTTTCTGAAATTAATTACCTCTGCTTGTTTTACCGGTTGCTTGTAAGCAATGTAAGCAAGAGTTTTCATAATTCCTTTGTGTAATTCAGGGGAAGCAGCCATGTGTGCAACATGATCCTCATATTCTTCTTTTACTCCCATTAAAACACCGTCAGCATCAGTCCTGATTTCTAAAGAAGTGTTCTTGGCTTCATAATCATGAGTTAGTTCATTCACAATAACTCTTGTTTCAGCAACATTAGAACTTGTAATTTTAGCTAACTCCCTCATTCCAACAGAACCAGGAGAAGTAAATAATGCTGCTTCAATAATCCTTTTTGTTTCAGTTTTATCCATTTAAATCAGAGTAAAGAAAGTTGAAAATAGTTAATATTTGTTTCGTTAGACTGAATAAATTCTTATACATCGACTAACCGTAAACTTCCTGCTTTACTTTATCTTTCTCCACACCATTAGCAAGGATTATTTCTTTTACTCCCTGAACCATTTTTGGAGGGCCGCACAGGAAAAAGTAAGGGTCTTTGTGTTTTGCAATAATTTCCTTGATCATTGCATCATCAATTCTTCCATTATGAAAACCTTCCTTTTCTTCTCTGGTCAAAGTAAGGATTAAATCCAAACCTTTAATTTGTTTTTCAAATTCGCGTAATTGATTGAGGAAAATAACATCTTCCTCTGTTTTGTTACTGTAAACAAACGTTGCTTTTGTGTCAAGTTTTTTGTCAATAATGTAATGGCAAAATCCCCTGAAAGGAGCAATTCCTGATCCTGCACCGATCATTACAATTTCCTTCATTTTTTCCTCATCAAAAATAAAATGCCCATATGGACCGTCAATCATAAATTCTTCTTTTTCATTGCATTCATTAAGTAATTTTGAAACCCATCCATCTGGCATTTCTTTAACAGTAATCTCAACAGTTTCATTTCTAGTGGGAGATGAGGAAATTGAGTATGCTCTTTTTGGTATTTTTTCCTTTCTCAAAAATTCGACCATTAAAAACTGCCCTGGTTTAAAATCCATTTTTTCAGAACCCTGAAAACTAAGAGTATTTGTATCGGGTGTTTCTCTTGTTACTTTCACAATTTTCATTTTCTGCTTCATAATACCACTAAACGAATATCTCAAGTAAGGCTTTTAAAGCGATTCAAAGTGTTTAAAAAACTTAAAAATTAGTGGAAAGATTTTCCGCATCCGCAAGTAGAACTAGCATTTGGGTTTGTTATTCTGAATCCTGTTCCCTGTAAGCCTTCAGTGTAATCAATTTTTACTCCTTTAATTTCCGGAATAATTCCTTCTTCAACAAAAACTTTCATTCCTTTTTCTTCAATTATTTTATCGTTCTTTTCCGGTTTTTCAGCAAAATCCATTTCATAAGTATAACCAGAACAACCACCAGGAGTAATAGTAAACTTCAAACCCCAACCTTTTTTATCTTCTTTTTCCATTAATTCAGTAAACTTTTTTGCGGCTGATTCACTAAGATTAATGTCCTTTTCCTCAGTTCCTGAAACTGCTTCATTCATTTCCTTAAGCATACCATCAATGGTTTCTTGCTTCATGCCATGAGCTGCTGCCCCTTGCTGAATACTCTCATAAGGATTAACATGACAACCAACACAGTGCAGACCATAACCAATCATTACTTCTGCTGTTTCCGGAAATCTGGCAACAACTTCACCAATATTCATGTCTGCGTTTATTTTTTCTTCCTGTTGTGTTTCTTGTTTATTCATAAAATAATTAACAATCGTTAACTTATATAAAGGTTGTGATACGACAATCGTTGGAAAGAATTTCAGGAACAAGCAGATTTTCTGAACGGCTGTTTGTTAATTGCAACTGAATTAGGTTTTGATGAACTTAAAGAAAGTTTGAAAGAAATTGAAATTGAACTTAAGAGGGAAAAAACCGAAAATAAAGCTGGCCCAAGAACTATTGATCTTGATATTGCTGTTTGGAATTCTGAATTAAAGGACAAACATGTTTTGGAATGGGATTTTCTAAAGAATTCTGTTAAGGAACTATTACCTGAATTAGAGAGTTTGGTTGGAAAAACCATTGAATGGCAAAATAATTTATAGGTAAAGGTTGTTTGTCATTTATGAAATATGAATATGATGAAACCTGGACTTTAAAATCCAAGGAAATTGCTGAAACCTTAGGATATGAATATGTTATTCATGAAAAGCTCGGGGTTGTGAAAAGCTGGGGTTCTAAAGCAAAGAGAACAATCGCTCGCATACATTCTATTGGAAAAGTTATGATGCTTGGAATGGGACACAAAAAAAGTTTCTATGTAATAGAACTTATTTCTGAAAACTTTGATAAGCAATCAGAGGAAGACCAGATTGAAACTATAATTCACGAACTAATGCATATTCCAAAAACATTTGGCGGGGGTTTCAGGCACCATCATTTGGTTTCTCATAAAAATGTTAAATCAGAGCTGAAAAGGTATATGAATCTGAAACAGCAGGAACTTACTCAAGTTCAGGAAGAATCTCAGCAAACTAAAATTATTTGAATTCACTCGCCATCAAACACTGTAATTGTTTTTGAAGCGGGCTCATAAAATATGTTTTGGAAAGAAAAAGCGAGATGTTCATCAGAGAGTTCTTTAAACAGAACATTAATCCTTTTCTGCATTTGCTCACCTAATTCAAAATAGGTTTTCACCCGGTCATGTGCTATGAAATCTGAAACAATCATTCCATACCCTGAGGAAAGCCTGACTGCCAAAACATTTAGAGTCCTCAAATTAAAACCATTTATTTTTCCGCCTCTCTTATCAAGAAACTTTTGGAGCTTCCTAAGATACTGAATGTCCTGATGAACAAATGATGGATCCGTAAGTTTTACAAAATATTTTTTTTTCCCACGCGAAACAAGGAAAGTGCCAGATCTTGGTCCGCGTTCACCTTCTTTTAAACCAAGCTCAAACATAGCATTTGATCTCCCGGCATCATTCTTCCAAAGGCGTTTTATAGTGAAACCATCTGACCTTACAGATTCACCATACTCGAGAACCGGAGCACTATTAAGCATTGCAGAATGCAAACCTTTCAACAGACCAGGATTTTTTTTCACCTGTTTTCCGAAACTATCTGAATAATAATGAATTGCTGAACCAGTACTTTTTCGACGTAAATTTGGCCATACTTTTCTTTTATTAGGTGTCTTCATTAAATAAATAAAAACACAATGAACTATTTTAAGCTGCCTAAAAATTAACACCTTTCAATTCCTTTTAAAAAACTTTAACCCCTAATAAAATTAACAATAGTTAATTTCGGAGGGATGCTATGTTTGAATTACCAAAATTAGAATACGATTACAACGCACTGGAACCTTACATTGATGAGGAAACAATGAAAATACACCATGATAAGCACCATCAGGCTTATGTGAATAAAGTTAATGCAGCAATTGCAGAAACTGATTTAGATGGAAAAAGTATTGAAGAACTTTTATCTGATTTGAACGCAATTCCGGAAGATAAAAGAAAAGCTGTAAGAAACAATGGCGGAGGTCACTATAATCACTCTTTATTCTGGCAGATTATGGGACCTAATGCTGGCGGAACTCCTGAAGGAGAAATTGGAAAAGCTATTAATTCTGCTTTTGGTTCTTTTGATGAATTTAAAGAAAAATTCAAAAATGCAGGAGCTACTCAGTTTGGTTCTGGTTGGGCTTGGTTAGTTGTTTCCAAAGGAAATTTAGAAGTAACAGCAACAGCAAATCAGGATAGTCCTTTAAGCGAAGGAAAAATTCCAATCCTCTGCGTTGATGTATGGGAGCATGCGTACTATTTGAAATACCAGAATAAGAGACCTGATTATTTGGAAGCATTTTTCAATGTAATTAACTGGGATAAAGTGGAAGAGTTATACAAAGCAGTAAAATAGCAGTACTATCGAGTCCCTTAAGGGACGAAGATGGTACGCGCACCCAACCGACGCAACGGTTGTTTTTGAATTCAAAAAAAGCAACTTTTATAATCAATTCACTTCTAATTCTAACGGTGGTTTAATGAAGTTCTTTTTAGATTCTGCAATCCTAAGCGAAATAGAAACTGTTTACAAAGCAGGTGTTTGTGACGGCATAACAATGAATCCTTCTCTTGTGAAAAAGGCTGTTGATCAGGCCAAAGCTAAAGGAAAAAAAATGAGCCTTGAAAAATACATTAAACAAGCCCTGAAAATTGCAAAAGGAACTCCTGTTTCTTTAGAGGTTACTAAACTTGATTCAAAAGGAATGATCGAACAGGGAAAGAAACTTTACAAAAAATTTAATCCAGTTGCAAAAAATGTTTATATTAAGATTCCAGTAAACCCAAGCTTTCCAAACCAAGATGGAAAAGAGTTTGATGGTTTAATTGCAATCAAAGCTTTGAGGAAAGCGAAAATCCCCGTGAACTGCACATTAATTTTTACACCGGAACAGGCATTAGCTGCTGCAAAAGCAGGAGCTAATTTTGTCAGTCCTTTTGCAGGAAGAATAGATGATCTTTTGAGAAAGGAAGCAAAAATGAAATTTGAAAAAACAGACTACTTTCCAAGCGGAGGCATAGAAGATAATGAAAATATGTTAAATGATAACGGAATTGTTTCCGGAATAGATTTGGTTGCAGAATGTGTGCAGATTTTCAAAACTTACGGAATAAAAAGTGAAGTGCTTGCAGCATCATTGAGAAATGCGAGACAAGTTAGAGAGTGTGCTTTGGAAGGAGCAGATATTGCCACGATGCCGTTCGGAGTTTTCAAGGAATTATTTTCTCACAAATTAACCGAATCTGGAATGGTTCAGTTTGATAAAGATACTCCAAAAGAATTTGGAAAACTTGTGTGAATAAAAGAAACTAAAAAAATGTTTTTGTGATTGTATGAAGATTGGTTTTATTGGTTTGGGAAAAATGGGAAGCCGTATGGTTGAAAGGCTTCTTGAAAAAAAACACAAAGTTGTTTTGTATGCAAGGCATCCAAAATCAATGAAACCACTAATGAGAAAAGGGGCAACAGGAACTGAAACTTATAAAGAGTTCTCTGATGAACTTGGAAAAAAGAAAATTATTTTCCTTATGGTTACTCACGGAAAAGCGGTGGATCAGGTGTTGAAAAGTTTACAGCCTTTTTTGAAAAGAGGAGATATTATTGTTGATGGTGGAAACTCTTTCTGGAAAAATTCAGTAAAGCGAGGAAAAAAACTCGCAAAGAAAGGAATTCATTATTTAGATGCAGGTGTTTCCGGAGGCCTTGATGGGGCAAGGAATGGTGCTTCAGTAATGGTTGGAGGTTCCAAATCTGTTTTCAAAAAAACAGAACCAATTTTCAAAGCACTTGCAATGAAAAATGGTTATGGGTACATGGGAAAATCCGGAGCAGGTCATTTTGTGAAAATGATTCACAATGGAATTGAGTATTCTTTAATGCAGGCTTATGGTGAAGGCTATAAATTACTTGAAAAAAGTAAGTATAATCTTGATATGAGGGAAGTTACTAAAGTTTATCAGAATGGTTCTGTAATCAGAAGCTGGCTGGTTGATTTGTTAGCTGATGCATTTAAGAAAGATCCAAAGTTAAGGAAGCAAAGCGGTATTATCGGCGGCGGATCTACAGGAACATGGACCTTACAAAGCGCCAAAGAACTAAAAGTAAAAATGCCTATGCTTGAGCATGCAATGAAAGCAAGAAAAAGTTCTTTTAAAAAACCTGACTTCTCAACTAAGGTTGCAGCGGTTTTAAGATTTGGTTTTGGCGGACATATTCCTCCAAAGAAATAGTTACACTTATGTTTGAGACAGTTCATTGTAAAAGCTTTGAAGAAATGAGTTCAAAAGTTGCAAAAATAATAGTACATGAAGTTACTAATTCTAAAAAACAATTTTCACTTGCATTACCAGGGGGAAATTCTGTAAAAGGAATTCTTAATGAATTAGCAAAGCAAAATGTTTGGAATGCAGTTAATGTTTTTATGACTGATGAGCGAATGGTTTCAATTGAGAGTGAAGAATCTAATTTTAAACAGGCTAATGATTTGTTTTTTTCAAAAGTTCAGGGAATTCACACTAATCCTTTTGAAGTTGAAAAAGGAATTGATGATTATAATACTAAATTTAATTCTATGGGGAAATTTGATTTAATTATTTTAGGAGTTGGAGAGGATGGGCATGTAGCTTCTTTGTTTCCAAACCACGAATCAATAAAAAGCAAAGAAACTGGTTTTATTGAGATTCATAATGCTCCAAAAGAACCAGAAAACAGGATTTCTCTTTCTCCGAAATCAATTTCTGATGCAAATCTTGTTATTTTTTTGTTTGCCTCACAGGAAAAGAAAGATGCTTACAAAAAATTTATCAATAAAGAAGTTGATTATATTGAATGTCCTGCAAAGATTTCAATGAATGCAGAGAATGTTTTGGTTTACACGGTTTTTGGTGATGAGTATGCAGAATAATTTCACTTTCATTATAATGGGGGCTACAGGAGACTTGGCTCAGAAAAAATTATTTCCTGCAATTCACAGGCTTATTTCAAAAAATAAGATTGGTAAAAATTTTTCAGTGGTTGGGATTGGAAGGAAAGATTTTACAAAAGAAAAATTTGCTGAGTTGGTAAAAAAAAATATTAAAGGCAATGAATCTACTTTGAAAATTTTAGAAGAACGACTTTATTACCATAAACTTAATTTTGATACAAAGCAAGGGTATAAGGAATTGGGAAGTTTTTTGAATTTTACTGAATTAAAACACAAAACGAAAAAAAACAGGCTTTTCTATTTAGCAACTTTGCCAAGGCACTTTAAGAGCATTGCACAAAATTTGAGAAAACATGGTTTGGTAAAAAGAAAAGGCAATTGGTCAAGGGTTGTTTTTGAAAAGCCATTCGGCAGCGATGAAAAAACTGCTCATTTGCTTAATAAGGAAATAAGAAAGGGTTTTAGTGAGGACCAGATTTACAGAATAGATCATTATTTAGGAAAAGAATTAGTGCAGAACATCGGGGTTTTAAGAAGCGGAAACAGGTTATTTTTACCATTATGGAATAAGGAAAATATTGACCATATTCAGATTAACCTGCTGGAAAACTTCGGAGTGGAAAACAGAGGTAATTTTTATGATCAGGAAGGCGCTTTGAAGGATGTTGGCCAGAACCATATACTCCAGCTTTTGTGTTTAACCACTATGGAAATACCGAAAAGTTTTGATGCAAAATCAATAAGGAATGAAAAAATAAAAGTACTAAAAGCAATTAAAAAAATAAGTCCTGCTAATGTGGTTCTTGGCCAGTATGATGATTTCACAAAAGAGAAAGGAGTTAAAAAGAATTCAAAAACTGAAACTTTTTTTGCACTAAAAGCGTTTATTGAAAATGCAAGATGGAAAGGAGTTCCGTTTTATTTACGTTCAGGAAAAAGCCTTGGGAAAAAATTTGCTTCCATTTATATTCAGTTCAAAAAACCAAACCAGAGTATTTTCAGGGATCAGGACCTTAAGTCAAATTATCTGATTATACAAATACAACCGGAAGATGGAATCTTGATTCAACTGAATGGAAAAATGCCGGGGGAAAAACTGAAAGTAATGCCTCTGAAGATGAGTTTTTGTCACCAGTGTGCCTTTGGCCCTAATACTCCGGAAGCTTATGAAACATTAATCTATGAAGCAATTGTTGGTGATCAGTCTGCTTTTATAAGGTCAGATGAGATCGAAGAATCCTGGAAAGTTATTGATCAAATAACCAAGAAAAAAATACCAGTTCAGAAATATGCAAAGGGTTCTTTTGGGCCTAAAAAAGCAGAAGCTTTAATGAAAAAAGACAAACGAGAATGGTTTAATAAAATTGAAAATGTTGTTCAGGGGTTGTAACCCTTGGAAGGGCTTGTAAAATCCTTAAAAAAATTATTAAAACTAACTACAAGAGTTCTAAGAACCTTATTGCCAACCTAACTCCGAAACCAGAACCTGCTTTTGGCATGTAATCCTTTGGTTCATCCAGCATTGCTGTTCCTGCAACATCCAAATGAATAAATGGTTTGTTTTCTGTAAACTTGGATAAAAATGCGCCTCCGAAAATAGCGCCATTGTTTCTTGTTTTTCCCATTGACTTAAAATCAGATCTTTCACCTTTAACCTCTTCTAAATATTCTTCAAAAAGAGGCATTGGCCAGACCCGTTCATAAGTACTTAATCCTGCTTCAAACATTTTGTCAGAGTATTCTTTAGATGTGGAAACCATTCCAGCACAATGTGACCCTAAAGCAGCAACTATTGCACCGGTAAGAGTTGAGTATTCAACAACTAACTTAGGATTGTATTTTTTGACGCCATAAGCAATTGCATCAGCAAGAATTAATCTTCCTTCCGCATCAGTGTTCATATTTTCAACAGTTTTACCGGAATAAGATTTTATAATATCCCCCGGCCTTTGTGATGTTGAATCCACAAGGTTTTCAGCACATGGCATTAGTACTACAATATTTTTTTTCATTCTCAATTCCGCAGCACTCTTTATGATGCTTAGCACAGTTGCTGCTCCAGCCATGTCCATACGCATTTCAAGCATATAATTTCCAGTTTTAATGTTCAGGCCTCCGGAATCAAAAGTAATTCCTTTACCAACAAACATAATCTTCTCTTTAGATGATTTATTTCCGTTGTACTCAAGCATTATCAAACGTGGTTTGCTTGTTCCTGCTTTCCCAACCCCGTAAAGAAGATCTAACCCCTGCTTTTTGAGTTCCTTTTCATGCAGTACTTTCATTTTTAGTTTTGATTTTGATTTGGATGTTATTCTCCTTGCTAGTTTTTCAAATAAATCCGGAGTAACAACATCACTTGAATCAGAAACAAGATCTCTTGTTAAGTAAACATTTTTACAAACCAAAAGAGCATTGTTTAATTCTTTTGAGAAAGCATGTGCTTTTTGCGGGAATGAAAACTTTTCTATTTTGAAAAACTTATCATCTTTTGACTTGTATTTATCAAATGAATAATTTGCAAGCATTGCTCCCTCTAATAATGCTGTGCAATTTTCTTTAGTTGGATTGTTTATTGAAAAATGAATTCCCAATATCTTGTAAGTTGAAGCTGTTTTTACTGCACGAGCAGCACTTTTTCTAAAGTGATCCAGTTTTAGTTCTTCTTTTTTTCCTAATCCGACAATAAAAAGATTTTTTTCAGATAAATAAATTGTTTCAAGCTTTTTTCCGGCAAATGATTTTGGAGTACCCTGAACATGCTTCTCTCCTTCATAAAGAAAGTGAACATCCATTGCGCCTTTTGCAGTATCTGAATAAACCAGTTCTCCCATAATAACACCTCACTTGGTAAACTCAAGCTCCCTTTTAGCTACTTGAATTCTTTCTTTTTTTGACTTGAAAAATTCTTTGAATAATGCAATAACCCCTTCAACCTCAAATTGTTTGCAGGAGTAAACATCAGCTGTAAAAAAGCCTTCATGAGGAAAAGTATGAATACTAATGTGGCTTTCCGTTATAAGCACAAAACCTGTAATGCCGCCTTTATCCCAGGAATCATTGCCTTTATAATCAACAACAACAGATTCTTTCAAAGCTCTCATTCCAATTTTGTTTGGAAGCACATCTAAAAAAGAAGTTATTTTTTGTTTGTCATTAAGTAACTCTTTATCACAGTCAAAGCATTCAATCATTAAATGAGTACCGTTC
>CEPX01059176.1_pt1 | contig 12099 bp, 10 predicted proteins | sample 361361 | NCBI WGS metagenome assembly CEPX01 (sample SAMEA2619974, study PRJEB7988) | marine metagenome | biome: marine biome (ENVO:00000447); feature: mesopelagic zone (ENVO:00000213) & marine oxygen minimum zone (ENVO:01000065); material: "saline water (ENVO:00002010), including plankton... | reverse complement strand
CGGCCCCCGCCTTGTATGAGGACGTAGTATCCGTGACGTCCCAGGATAGACGCATTTACATACTGGATGCCGTAACCGGAAAACATCGACTCGACATACCGACGTCGGACGCCAGAGGGGCTCCTGCATTGGACGACGAAATGGCGTATGTTGCCGATACTGGCGGCCTCACGACGGCGATTGACTGGAGCAAGAGCGAGTTGCCGTTCGAGAAGACCGCCCGATGGGTGCGAACGCAGTTGTTCTGGTGGCAACTGGTTGACACGCTTCCACCCCCGAAAGGGTTCGTGTGGCGATTTCGTGCGCCCCGCGAGAGCTTCATCGGCACCCCGGCGGTGGGCGCGGATATGGTTTACGTCGCGTCGGCTTCGGGCGCCGTGTACGGGTTGAATCGCGCTGACGGCGGTCTGGCGTGGACGTTCAGGGCCGATGACGTGGTGGCGGGTTCGCCTTCGATTGCCGGTGGAACGGTGTACGTGGGCGATGTAGTCGGCAACGTTTATGGCATCGACGCCCTCACCGGCGAAGGCAGTTGGCGGTTCAAAGCCGACGGTCCCGTATCGTCGACGCCCGTGTTGGCCAACGACATGCTCTACGTGGCTTCAAGCAACGGGATCCTGTACGCCATCCAGTAGGCCGGTTGTCCGGGGCGATGTAGTCATGGCCGGCGGAGCTTCCGTTCTCCCGAGGCCAGTTCCGCGGAGTGCCTGGCGGTCAGGCGCCCACACCGTATCGATGACCGGTTAGCAGTTCGCTCACCTTTCTGGCGAGGTCAACCGGAGAGAAAGGCTTGCGCATAAATGCGGCGTCCTGCCCCTGCGAGTACTCGTCGCTTGGGAGACCTGCTCCGCAGTCGGCGTAACCGGAGACGTACAGGATCTTGGCGCCAGGGTGCAGCACTTCAAATTCTTGAGCCAGCTCACGGCCTCCGAGCACAGGCATCACGACGTCGGTGACAAGCAGGTCGATCTCCTGGCCGCTCATGGCGCGAGCTGCGTCAAGCGCCTCCCGCCCGTTGCAAGCTTCGATGACGCGGTAGCCCTGGTTTCTAAGGGTCCGCGATGTCACCGCGCGCACAGCCGGCTCGTCCTCGGCCAGCAGAATTGTTCCGATCCCTGACGGCATCGCGCGCGTCCCGTCGCAATACGAACTCGCTGACGCATCGATGTCAGGCGGAGTCGATCTGGGCAGGAAGATGTTGAATGCCGTGCCGCCGGAGCGAGTGATGATTCCGTGGCAGATCGAAAGGCCAAGGCCCGTTCCTTTGTTGGAATCTTTGGTCGTGAAGAACGGTTCGAATATCCGAGCAATGACATGTTCCGACATCCCCTCGCCTGTGTCGCTGACGCTCAAGTGCACATAGTCGCCGGGCTCTAGATCGGGGCAGCGGGCCGCGCCAGGTTCCGAGACCGACACATTACTGGTTTTCAGCGTCAGGCGCCCCCCGGCGGGCATGGCATCGGCCGCGTTGATGACGAGGTTCAGTATGACCTGCTCCAACTGGCCTCGGTTTATGCTGACGTATCCGAGGTCCTCTGCGAGCTGTGTTGCCATGTCCACGTTTTCCGAGATCACTCGTGACAGCATCATTTCCAAGCCGGCAACGGCGTCGTTGACGCAAACTGCCGCCGCCTGGCCAACCTCTCCGCTGGTGAGAGAACGGACTTGTTGAGTCAGCAGAGTGGCACGCTCCGCGGCTTTTTCGATCTCTTCAAAATAGGCCCTGAGAGGATGGCCTCACGAAGTTTGAGCAATCCTAGTTGCGAGTAGCCGAGAACCGCCGACAACAGGTTGTTAAAATCGTGGATGATCCCGCCGGTCATTTGGCCGATTCCTTCGACCCGCTGCGTTTGGAAAAGCTGCTCCTGCAGATCCTGGCTCTCCGAGATGTCTCGCTCGACCAATGCGAACTGGCCGTCGCCTACGGGGGAGATTGCAAACTCTTTTGGGAATGTATCTCCGTTCAGCCGCACCCCTCGCCCTTCGCCCGACCACCGCCCCGAGCGTCCTGCTTCCGCCAGAGCGGACCTGGCCAGCTTCCTTGAGTATTCTCCGGCGAAGAACGCGCTGAGGTCGACGCCCTCAAGTTGTGCGGGCTCGTCGAACAGATACATCGACGCCATTGACTTGTTGGCGCTGACGACGTAACCGGATTTGTCGATGATCGCCAGCCCGTCCATCGCGGCATCCATGGCCGCGACATGACGCGCCGTCTTCTTTTCGGAGCGACTGCGTTGGACCGCCGACAGGATCGATTGTTCGAGCGCCTCCGCGCAGACTTCGTCTCGGTAGATCCGGTCCGCCGTGCCCAACGAAGGCGTATCGACCTCGTCACGGCACGCCATCACGATGATCGGGGTCGTCAGACGATGCTCGTCAGCGTATTCGAGGATCGAAGGGCCATCGAAATCGCCGAATCTAAAGTTCAGCAAACAGATATCGTACCGTCCGGAACGCAACTCGTCCAAAGCGCAAAGATAGTCGGGCGCCCATCTGATCACGTACTTCGTCCGGTTGATTCCGGACAACAGCGTCTTGACGGTCAAGACGTAATCTCGATCGTCTTCGACGAATAGAATGCGAATAGACGAGCTTCCTTTGTCCTCGAGGTCGATATTCAAAGGGCGTCTCCATCAGGTCGCTGTTGATCGCTAGACGACATCAATCTGGTGTTCGTTGGGCGATGGTCCACGGGCGCCGGAGGTCTCGCGACGCCAACGATATTCGGAGTCGATTCCCGCCTCGGCAACAATCGCCGCACGTGCAGACCCAGTTCGCCTAAGTGTCCGGAACATACCAATCTGTGTCTCAATCGTGTCATTTTACGACTGGCCGCTCATGGGTACGAACCACCATAACCACTGGGGACTGCCCGAATCTTTTGGAACCGTTGAGCTTGCATGGGCGAATCATGTGCGCGATATGAGGCGAAGCAAAAAGCCAGGCGGCCACGTATTACGAGTAGCATTGACCTCGCGGCGAGTCTTTCCGGCAATGGCCAAACCCGCTGAGCCTGTCGGTGCTGCGTTACAATGGAGCGGGAGTTGTGTCGCCACATGATCGAGATCGCAGTCGCCCTTGTTGCAGCGTTTTTCTTGGGCTCGGCGCCGACCGCGTACCTAGTCGGACGGGCCGCGAGCGGCGTGGACATCAGACGCTCTGGCAGCGGAAATCCGGGCGCCTTAAACGCATACCGGCAGCTTGGTAAAACGGCCGGTGTCATAGTGCTGCTTGCGGACTCCGGGAAAGGCGCGGCGGCCGTCTATTTGGGCCAACGGCTGGACATTCCGATGAGCGCACTGGCTGCCGTGGCGGCAGTTGCGGCCTTGGGCCACAATTTCTCGCCCTTCCTGAAATTCAGAGGCGGCAAAGGTGGGGCGGTCGTGCTGGGAATTTCGGCAATCATGCTGTTGGGAATTACGGCGATAACAGTCGCATTCGGAGCTGTGCTGTACGGCGTGACACGCCACGCGGTTTGGGCGATGACCGGCACGTTTCTGTTGCTGAACGCTCTGACCATTGCCACGCTTCAACCCGTCGGACAGATCAGCCTCTGTTTGGCGCTCTCAGCCTTGGTAGCCGGCACACACCTGTGGCGTCAGTATCCTCAAGTGTCGGTAGCCATGCGAGAACGCGCGTGGCGCAGATTCATGACAATCGAGTGATCTCCGGGGGCGGCGCGGTCGTCGGCAAGATGTCCGTCGCAATCGCATCTGTCCGGGCACGGTCGATGGCTGCGCGTTGGGCGCTCAATCGAACTTTGAACTCCAAACGGTTTCGGCGCCCTGCCTCCCCGCGCCGGAGGCGCTGGCTTGCAGCGTTCAGACCTGGAACGTGCGTTTGGTGTGGCGCGAGCTTCGAAGAACAAGTAGAATGTGCGGAACCTGACGTGCGCCCCGTCTGCTGCAACGGCGCAGGCGTCGAGCCAACTCAAATCGGAGGCAAACCGTACCATGACCAACAAGAGCGTCCGCTGTATGCTATTGGCCGGAGTCGCGCTATTGGCCATCGTTGCGATGGCGTGCAGTTCGGACGAGGAAACCCCTGAACCGGCGTCCGCCGCTCCAACCGCAGCCGCACCCGCCGCGCAACCCGCTCCCACCGCTGCGCCCCCGTCGAAGCCTGCCGCACTGATGCAGTTTCCGGCCAAACCAGCAATGGGCATAGATCCGAAAACGCCGCACTACGCGATCATCGAACTCGAAAAAGGCGGCGAGATCGAAATCGAATTATTCGCCGAAAACGCCCCTGAGACCGTCAACAACTTCGTATTCCTGGCCCGAGCCGGATTCTATGACGGAGTCACCTTCCACCGTGTGATCGAAGGCTTTATGGCGCAGACCGGAGACCCGACAGGCACCGGGATGGGAGGACCTGGCTACAAGTTCGACAATGAGTTTCACCCCGACCTGCGGCACGGCAGCGCGGGCATTTTGTCCATGGCCAACTCCGGATTGCGCGGCGGCAGCGGAACCAACGGAAGCCAATTCTTCATTACGTTCAGGGACACGCTATTTTTGGACGGCTTGCTCCCAGACGGCTCGGCCAAAGACTGTTCGACCAACTCGTGCCATTCGGTATTCGGCAAAGTAGTCGCCTCCAGCATGGATGCCCTCAATGGCATCACGATCAGAGACCCGGCCTCGGCAAACTTCCTCGGCGATGTGATGACGACGATTCGCATTGAAGAGCGGTAATCCTCAATTCTGATAGCGAGACGACCCCGGCGCCAACCTGAGTGCAACATAAGGTCCGCCGATTCTGTGCGACAAACCAAAGAGAGCGCCCCGAAATTCCGGGGCGCTCTCTTATTACTGAGGAGGCTCGCTGCTAGTCGGCGGTAGCCGGGGCGACGGCGCCTTCGGTCGAACCCGCCGGAGGTGTCGTCGAGAAGCTGTACAAGCGCCCGGCCGCGCCGATCCAAGAATTGTCGTGGATCGACATCTGGCCGATGAGCGGTTGGTTGTTGACCCTGACCGTCGCGTGCGACGACTGACCGGAAGACATGACGACTTGCTGCGACGACATAAACGTGAACTTCGCGCCTTCCAATCCGGATATGCCAAGTTCCGAGCCGTTCACGACGTTGCGGAAGGCCAGGTTCATTACGGGTCTGCGCTGCAACGTTGAGAAGTCGATGACGAGTTGGCCACGGTCGCCGTAGAGGTAGCCGAACGGCGTTGGCCGCGTGAGCCAGTAAGCGGCTAAGCCCAAGATCGACAGGCTTACAGCAGCGAGCACGATTACCAGTGCGATGGGGACGGGCGCGGACTTCACCGGTTCAAGCGCCGGAAGCTGCGGCGGCACGGGCGTCGGGGCGACAACTGGCGGAGGAGGAGGTTGCGGCGTGGCAACCAGGGTTCGCAAGGTCGAAACGACCATCGAGTCCGTCGAGTAGGAGTGCATGCGGCCGGCGTACTCCATGTTCAACCGGACAATGACCGTACTGAGCGTCTCCTTGGCCGGCGTGTAAAACACGTCGAAGTTGGACGCTTTGCCTTCCGAGATGATGCGCTGCGGCACTAGTTCGATCTCGCCCGGTTCCTCGACGACGGTGGCCATGTCAACCGATATCCGTTCGCCAAACACGGCGAACGGGGTCCCGTTGATGTTGGCGAAGACGGTGGCGATCTTCGTGCGCTCCCCGGACCGCAGGTCGTCCACCTTGACCGGGGTGACGGCCAAAGACGGGAATGAGCGAATCTCGAACGAATCCCGGGCCGTAATCGTGTGCTCCAGTTTCGGCCACGAGAGCTCCAGCTCGACGCTGTAGTCGCCCTCGGCGGTTTGCGGGGGTATGGTCGCCGCGAAGTAGGCGTCCCCGGCCACGGCGTCCCCGAGCTTGCCTCTGTCGTTGAGCGAGTACGTTACGGTTGTCCCATCCGGAGACGTGATTCTGGCGGTGAGGGTGACTTCATCCTCCAACACTACGGGGAGTCCATGTTCGAACACGTACGCCGCCAACGTGGCAGGCTGGCCCAGCGGCTGGGCGCCGAACGACTGCAACATCAGCGAGTACTTGTTGGTCGAGTAGTGCCAACCCGAAATCACACCCTCGACGCCACGTGCGTCGATCTGCCACTTGCCCGGAGCGGGGTCGAGGATCTGCCAGATAACCAGGTTCGGCAGCTCCGTGAGCGAGGAAGAGGTTCGGTCGCCGGCCGACGCTTCGAAGCCGTCGGGATTTTTGATGCGGAACGCGGTTACGCGGTCTTCCCTGAAGAAGATCATGTTGGCCGCTTCGGTCCCCGGGGCGATATGGAGGGTCATTTCCAGCGAGGAATTCGCCGTAAGCTCTATTGAACCGAGCTCGGTCAACGAACCTTTCGCCTCCAACCTGAGGATCCGGTCGGCAAAATGCTCCATGCCGTCGGGAATCGACAACGGGTAGGATTCACCGCCCGTGTCCTTCGAGATGGCAGACAGAACGGCGGCGAGTTCTTCCGAGGCGCCCGGCAGCGTCACGGAGTGTAATGGCCAGCCCTTCTCCCCGAGGAGATGCACCATCTGAACGAGGCCGTTCTGCAACACCGGAGTCGTCATTTCGTCGGTCGACCCGGTAATGAAGTAGATCGCGGTTTGCGCGCCGGCGCGCTCGCTGCCAAGGAAATTGTAGATTTCGGCAAGCGCTCCCGAAAGGTCGCGTGCGGCGCCGGATGTTCCGGACAGCATGACATCCAATTCCCGACGTACGGCCGGGAACTCGACCGAGTCGGTTTCGATTGGACCAAGGGTCGCGAAAGGATCGTCCAACGCCACGAAAGCGAACGGCTGACCCTCTTTCAATTTGAATATCAATCCCAAAAATGAGTTAATTAGGTCGGAGTCGGCCTGAGCGCCGTCAAACGACGCTCGGTCGAATATCAGCACCGTGATCTTGTCCGATGGTTGCTGAGCCTGGGCGTGACTGCCAAAGCTGCCACCGACCCAAAGGACCAGAGCGACGAGTATGGATATCGATAACAGAGTCTTTTTCATATGACACGTACCCCGTGTTTAACGTTACGCAAGGCAGCCGAAAACAGTCAACGCGAATTTAGTTCAGATTTTAAGACAATCACCAATTCGAAGCGGTTGTTCTCGACGTTGTTGTCTCTGGCGGCGGCGCTGTGCGCGATCGCGTCGTGCGGCTCGGGCGATGCGGGAGATGAAGCGTCTTCGTATAAAACTACGGTGTCAGGGCGGATCGTTGACGTTCAAGCCGAAAGCTTCCTCGATCTCGACACCCTGACCGTGGCCGCGGACGACGGGCGTCGCTACCTGCTGGAGGCCAGGGGACGGCAACACGCCGGATTTCTGCCCAGCCACCTGCGCGAGCACATGGTGTCGGGCGGTCCCGTCACCGTGACGTTCCACGAAGAGGACGGCGCGTTGGTTCTCGACTCCATCACCGACTAGGGTTGGCCGATAATTGCGAAGGCCTGTCCGAGGCTCCACATTGTCCGTTCGTCTTGAGCCCGTTGAAGGACCTCGACGCGCCAAATTTCCGGCGCGACAGGCGCGCGCCAATCACCTTCGCCAAAACGTCATCACAATCTGGTCGTCACATCCGCTTTAGGGCGACGTGGACGCAAACGCGTGTCCGATATGATCGCCGAGCCGAACTCGGCCAGGCAACATCGCCCAAACGATGAAGAGACAACTCGCTACAAGCAATGGAGGCAATTCATGGCTGGATACTTAATCGCGGATGTCGATGTTCACGACCTTGAGGCGTACGCTGAATATCGAAAAATCGTTGGCGCGACCATAGAGAAACTTGGCGGCGTTCCTCGTCAGGGCCGGAGCGCACGAAGTCATCGAAGGAGACTGGAATCCCCACCGGGTCATCGTCCTGGAATTCGAAAACGTCGCGCGGGCGAAAGATTGGTACGCCTCCGAAGAGTACGCGCCAGCCCTGGCTATCAGGCTCAAGGCGACGACGTCGAGCGCGATCATCGTCGAAGGCGCGTGAGAAGCTTTCCCCGCCCAGAAAGATGCACGACGCCGGGCGAAGACAGGGTAGGGCGATGATGCGAGGAGTGGGCCCGACAGGGTTCGAACCTGTGACCAATCGGTTATGAGCCGACCGCTCTACCACTGAGCTACGGGCCCGTATTGCAGTGGATTCAGCGTAGCCAATGGGTTTTTCGCTGTCAAGGCGCGGTTGACACGGAGCGGGGACGGGCGATACATTCGGCGTGTTTTCGACGCTCACTCCTATTCAACACGAGGGGCATGATGGCAGTTTCTAGAAAGATCAGCGGGCTGATGGAACAGGGCTCATGGATTCGGAAGATGTTCGAGGAGGGCGCCGCGCTCAAACAGCAGTTCGGCGACGAGAACGTATTCGACCTTTCTCTCGGCAATCCGATCATGGAGCCGCCGCCGGAGTTCTTCAGCGAGCTGAAGCGAATCGTCGACGAGCCGATCTCAGGTCTTCACAGGTACATGCCCAACGCGGGGTTCGTCGAGACCAGGGCTGCCGTGGCGGCCCAGCTTCGTGAGGAGACAGGCCTCGACTTCACCGCCAACCAGGTGGTGATGACCGCCGGGGCAGGCGGCGCGATGAACGTGATCTTCAAAACCCTGCTTGATCCAGGCGACGAGGTGATCGTCTTTGCTCCGTATTTCGTCGAGTACTTCTTCTACGCCGACAACCATGGCGGCACGGGTCACGCCGTCCCTCCGGACGACGCGTTCCTGCCCGATCTTGACGCCTTCGAGAGCGCGATCACGGACCGCACCAGGATCGTGTTGGTCAACTCTCCGAACAACCCGACAGGCGTGCTGTATGGCGCCGACGTCCTGGCCCGGATCGGCGACATCATCCAGCGCAAAGAGCGTGAGACCGGCAGAGAGATATTTCTGGTCAGCGACGAGCCATACCGGAAGATACTGTTCGACGGCCTGGAGTATTCGCATGTCTTCGAACGCCATGTTCGGAGCATCGTGGCCACCTCCCATTCGAAGGACCTTGCGCTGCCGGGCGAACGGATCGGATTCATCGCGGTCCATCCGGATTACGACGAAGGGTCCGAGCTCATGGACGGCCTGGTTTTTTGCAACCGCACCCTTGGGTTCGTCAACGCCCCCGCGATGATGCAGAATATCGTGGCCAAACTGCAATCCGTGACGGTTGACGTCGCCCAGTACCAGGACAAGCGGGACTTCATGTACGAGCAGTTGACCGACATCGGGTACGAGATGGTCAAACCTCAAGGGGCTTTTTACATGTTTCCCAAGTCTCCAATTGATGACGACGTGGAGTTCACGGCGGAACTGGTGAAGCACAACGTGCTCGTGGTGCCCGGGCGCGGGTTCGGGACGCCGGGATACTTCCGGCTTTCGTACTGTGTGACGGACGAGACCCTCGAAGGTTCGCTGGACGGTTTCAGGCAGGCGTTCGAGAGGAACTCGGCCTAGTCGGCGTGGCGCCAATCGTCAGATTCGGCGCCACCGGGTGGTCTGTCACACCCGCCCGAGAGTCTTCTGGAGGACGCCCCCAAAACCTCGTGGCAAGAGGCTTCGCCCCTTGACGATCCCTGGTGAATCGGCGCGAACTTTGGCCGGCCGGTTAGCCGCTGCTCGTCGGCGGGGCGTCCTTCAAGCCGAACCCGGTGACGGCCACAAGTACGCGGTCGTTCGGCGCGACATGGCCTGCTCCCAATAGCAACTCAAGGCCGGCGAACGCCGCCGCCGAGGTCGGCTCGCAGTAGATTCCCTCGGACTGGGCCATCGTGGCGTGCCACGATTCAATGGACGGCTCGGACACTGCGACGCTGACGCCACCGCTGGCCTGGAGCACGTCCAACACCTGGCGTTTCCGGGGCGGAGCGCCGACCGCGATCCCTCCGGCGATGGTTGCGGTCCCGGCTCGGGGCGTCCATCCGCGCCCTGCGAACGCCGCCGCGATGGGCATCACGGCCTCGGCTTGGATCGCGTGCATCTTCGGGGCGCGATCGAGCGCCCCAGCCGCGATGAGTTCTTGGAAGCCCTTCCACGCGCCTATGAATAGGCTCCCGTTGCCCACGGGGACAACGATGTGGTCGGGCAGGGCGTCTCCCATTTGGCGGGCAACCTCGTACGCGAACGTTTTCGTGCCTTCGAGAAAGAACGGACTCAGGTTGTGGGAGGCGTAGACCAAGCCTTGCTCGCGGCAGTATGCCGTCGCGGCGTCGGTGGCGGCCTCGCGTGGTCCGTCAATTGCGTGAGTGTGGGCTCCGTATACCCCGATCTGCTGCATCTTGGCTTGAGGGGCCGAGGCCGGGGCGAATATGTGTGCTTCGATCCCTGCCTTGGCCGCGTACGCGGCGACCGACGCCCCGGCATTTCCTGACGAGTCTTCGGCGATGGCCTCAATCCCGAACTCTTTCGCCACGGACATCATGGCTGCGGTTCCCCGATCCTTGAACGATCCGGTCGGGTTCAGGTACTCGAGCTTGGCCATGGGGTTGTACAAACCCAGCGAGCGCCCGACGGCCTCCAGAGGCACGACTGGCGTGTCCCCTTCGCCTAAAGTCATTGACGGCGATTCCGTGTGGAACGGCATCGCCGGGATGCGTCCGGTTCCGCCGATTTCGGCGCTGGCGACATAGCGGACATCCAGCGGTGCGCCACAGGAGATGCACGCAAGCGTCTCCATGGACGGGGGATGTTCGAGCGCACATTTGTTGCACGCCAGATGGTAATGGGACATTGAGGCTCCTTGGCTGCGATCGGGTCGGTCCCGATGCTACGCGCGGCTGTATTCGGTGTCAACGACTGCAAGCCGCTCGTCCCCATCGCCAACGCCACGTGTGGACGAATAAAAGTGCGCTCCGACATGTCGGAGCGCACTTCGTAGACGATGACCTGCATCAGACAAGATGGAGGAGCCGGATGCAGGCACCAGGCCGACGCTAAGTCCTCAAGGAGGACGGCTGCACCCGCTAGTCAGCCGCGTCGGCCATGGCTGCAACCTCAGTGATGGCGCCCTTTTCGCTGTCGCTGAGGACCTTGTCCAGGTCCAACAGGATCACCATGCGGCCTTCCATCTTCACGATGCCCAACAAGTACACCGAGTCGGCGGTCGTGATCACAGACGACGGCGGCTCAACCGATGCCGCGGAGATTCGCAGCACCTCGGTGACAGCGTCGACCACGACTCCCATGTCCTGCCCGCCGACATCCATTACGACGATGCGGTTGTCCTTGTGAAGCTCGTTGACCGGTATGTCGAACCGCTTTCTGAGGTCGATCACAGGGATGACGCTGCCTCGCAGGTTAATGATGCCCTCGACGAATCCCGGCGCCCCCGGAACTCTCGTGATGTCCTGCATGCGGATGATCTCTCGGACCGAGCCGATGTCGACGCCGAACGCCTCGGCGGCGAGGTCGAATACGACCAATTGTTCCTCGGTCCGCTCTGCTTCAATGGTATTTGTCACGTTGCCGCCTCCTTCTTGAGTGGCGCCTAAGTTCTGGATGCGAACATAACGGTGAAGGCCGGTCGTTCCCGTGGAAGGACCGGCCTTCACACTATCGATTGACTAGGCGATTTCCGACGTCTGTCCGTTCTTGCTGAGCTTGAAGACCGAGACGGCCTGCTGAAGCTCTTGAGCCATCGAATCGAGTCCCTGCGCCGATGCGACCACCTCTTCGACCTGTGCGCTCATCTTTTCGGCGGATGCGCTCATCTCCTGGGATGCTGCGCTGTTTTGCTGAGATATCGCGCTGATCTGTTCGATCGAGTCGGTGACGCCATTGGAACTTCCAGCCATCTCTTGAGCGGCCGCCGTGTTCTGCTGAGTGACGGAGTTGACGCCCTCGATGGTCGAGACCATCTCTTCGCTGGAAGCGTTGACCTGTTCGGCCGACGCTGATATCTGCCCGATCTGGTCGGCTACACCGGATACTGCTCCGAGTATGTCTCGGAGAGCGTCGCCGGTCTTTTCGGCCTGAGTCGCGCCTTCGGCGACCTGTCGCGTGCCCTCTTCGACCGCGCTGATGGACTCGTTGACGCCCTTCTGGATGGAGTCGATCAGAGTCGCGATTTCGGTGGTGGCCTGAGTGACCCGCTCGGCGAGACCTCGGACCTCGTCAGCGACGACGGCGAATCCGCGTCCCTGTTCGCCGGCT